>ERZ1026892.1298-NODE-1298-length-10840-cov-3.787019_pt1 | contig 10840 bp, 6 predicted proteins | sample MGYA00380176_ERZ1026892 | MGnify/ENA primary metagenome ERZ1026892 (study PRJEB33269, sample SAMEA4719812) | human gut metagenome | biome: human-associated habitat; feature: organic feature; material: feces | place: Cameroon | collected 2013-10 ... | reverse complement strand
AAACGCCTCAAAAATAAAGGCAAATCTTGAATTTCATAAAAGTTCAGACGACTTCTTTGCTTATGGTTTAGAGTTCGCCACCGTTGGGAATTTGGCCTTGTTTGAATTTCTTCACCTGCTTGATGAGTAGCGTGATGGCGAGCACGGATGCCATGGCGTCGGCGATAGGGCCTGCATGCCATAAGCCTTCAAGTGGGTCGGCAAACACATGGGGAAGGATGAAGATTGCCGGCACAAGGAAAATGAGCTGGCGGGTGAGCGAGAGGAAGATGCTCTTCTTGGCATATCCAATGCTTTGGAAGAAGGCGGTCGACACAATCTGAATGCCCACAATGGGGAACATCATCACAAAGCAGCTCAAGGCGTGGGCTGCCATGTCTACCAGTTCGGGGGCATCCTTGGCAAAGAGGGATACACAGGGACGTGCGAAGAAGGTTCCGACGATGAATCCGGAAAGGGTGATGATGGTGCCGACGATAAGGGCGATACGGAGCACACCGAGTACGCGGTCGTAGTGGCGGGCACCGAAATTGAATCCGGCGATGGGTTGCATTCCTTGGTTGAGGCCGATGACCACCATCACGATAAAGAGGATGAGGCGGTTGCTGATGCCGAAGGCTCCGACGGCCATGTCACCGCCATAGGTGGTGAGGCTGCGTGTCATCATGGCGGCCACGAGGCAGGCGCAGAGGTTGATGAGAAACTGCGGCAGTCCGACAAGCAGGGATTCCTTGATGATTTTTCGTTCGGCTCGCATGATGCCCCGGTGGAGATGGATCATGTCGTTCTTGTCGCTGAACAGATGTATCTGCCAGCAGAGCATGCAGAGCTGGGCGAGGATGGTGGCCGTTGCTGCTCCGCGGATGCCCCATCCGAACACGAAGATGAACACAGGGGCCAGAATGCAGTTGAGTACCACCGTGCCGATGGTGGCGCACATGGCCTTTTGCGGACGATTGGTTGAACGGAGCAGGGCGTTGAGTCCGAGATAGAGATGGGTGATGACGTTGCCTGCGAGAATGATGCTCATGAAGCTACGGGCATAGGGCAGTGTCACTTCGCTTGCACCGAAGAAGGTCAGGATGGGATTGATGAATGCCAGAAGCACAACGCCCAGCGTGATACCGAGCGTGATGTTCATGATGAGCACGTTGCCCAGAATCTTTTGCGCCGTTGCGTAGTCGCGTTGCCCTAATTTGACGCTCATCAATGTGGCGGCACCAACGCCAACCATGGCTCCGAAGGCAGCAGTGAGTGACATGAGGGGACCTGTAAGGGCAAGGCCCATGATGGCTTCGGGACCTACGCCCTGGCCGATGAAGATGCCGTCGATGATGTTATAGACCGACGAGGCGGCCATGGCTACGATGGCTGGAATGGCATACTGAAGAAGCAGCTGGCCGACGGGCTTTTCCGCCAGCACATTGAACTGCGCTGTTCTTGAATCGATTTCTTTATCCTTTGTCATACACTTGCAAAATTACAAAACACTCTAGACCTTGCCAAACGTTCGGCTTTCAAAAATGTTAATTGGGATGCTGGCTTTCTAGCTTTACTAGCTCTACTAGTTCCACTAGCTCTACTAGTTCCACTAGCTCCACTAGAAAAGCTAGTAGAGCTAGTAGAGCTAGTAGAGCTAGTGGAGCTAGAGAATAAAAAGCCCCCAAGGAATCCTTGAGGGCTTTTGGACTGTTGGTTTTCAGAGATTAATCCTCGATGAGGTCGTTACCGGTCATGTCGGCGGGCTGCTCGAGACCCATGATGTGGAGGATTGAGGGTGCTACGTCTGCGAGAACGCCGTCCTTCACCTTGGCCTGCTTGTTCTCAGTCACGTAGATGAAGGGAACGGGGTTGAGCGAGTGGGCCGTGTTGGGCGTGCCGTCGGGGTTAAGGGCATTGTCTGCATTTCCGTGGTCGGCAATAATCACCGTTTCGTAGCCCACTTCGTTGGCAGCGGTCACCACGTCTTTCACGCAGTTGTCGACGGCAACAACGGCCTTCTCGATAGCTTCATAGACACCTGTGTGACCCACCATGTCACCGTTGGCGAAGTTGACTACGATGAAGTCATACTTGTTTTCCTTGATGGCTGCAACCAATTTGTCCTTTACCTCGTAGGCTGACATCTCAGGCTTGAGGTCGTAGGTTGCCACCTTGGGGGAAGCAACGAGAATACGGTCCTCACCTTCATAGGGAGTTTCGCGTCCACCATTGAAGAAGAAGGTCACGTGAGCGTACTTCTCCGTTTCTGCCGTGTGGAGCTGCTTGAGGCCCTTGCTTGCGAGGTATTCGCCGAGCGTGTCCTGTACGTTCTCTTTCGGGAAGAGGATGTGTACGCCCTTGAAGGATGCGTCGTAGGGAGTCATGCAGTAGAACTGGAGGCCGGGGATGGTGTGCATTCCTTCCTCGGGCATATCCTGCTGTGTGAGTACCACGGTAAGTTCCTTGGCGCGGTCGTTGCGGTAGTTGAAGAAGATGACCACGTCGCCTTCCTTGATACGGCCGTCCACGTTGGCGTTAACGAGGGGCTCCATGAATTCGTCGGTGTTCTTGTGGTCCTCAGAGTCAGAGTCGTAGCAGCTCTGAACGCCTTCCACCATGTCGGTCACCTGACGTCCCTTGCCTTCAACGAGCTGGTCATAAGCCAGTTTCACGCGGTTCCAACGCTTGTCGCGGTCCATGGCATAGAAGCGGCCGATGATGCTGGCAATGTGGGCGCCGTTGGCGTCGCACACCTTCTGCAGGTCGGCGATGAAGCCCTTACCGCTCTTGGGGTCAGTGTCGCGGCCGTCCATGAAGCAGTGAACGAAAGTGTTCTCAGCCACACCATATTCCTTGGCAATCTCAACGAGCTTGAAGAGGTGGTCGAGTGAAGAGTGTACACCGCCCGTAGAGGTAAGACCCATGAGGTGGAGGCCCTTGCCGTTCTTCTTGGCATATTCGTAAGCCGAAACAATCTCGGGGTTCTTGAGGATGCTGCCGTCAGCGCAAGCGCGGTTGATCTTCACGAGGTCCTGATAGACAATACGTCCGGCACCGATGTTGAGGTGTCCCACTTCGGAGTTACCCATCTGTCCGTCGGGCAAACCAACGTTCTCGCCGCAGGTGAGGAGCTGCGAGTGGGGATAGGTCGCATTGAGGTGGTCCATGAAGGGAGTCGGAGTCTGGAAGATGACATCGCCACGGTCGTGCTTGCCGATGCCCCATCCGTCGAGAATCATGAGGAGTGCTTTCTTAGCCATTGTTATTAATTGTATGGATTGTTGATATTTGTTGTTCTTTTCCAGCTTCCCGTATGGTTTGCAGGCTCACATGGGTGAAGCTTGGTGCAAAGTTACGGAAAAGGGGTGGAACTTTCATCCGTTTACACCCGAAAAACATTTTCATTCGCTTATTTCTGCTTTTCAACGCAGAAGAGAAAAAGAAAGAAACGCGTAATAACCTTCAAGATAGAAGGTCATTACGCGTTTCTTTCATTCTGAAGTCGTCATAGACGATTTCTCAATCTACGCCTCTTGATGATAGGGCATAGTCTTGTCAGTGCGCTATGCGCAGAGGAAGAGGATGGCAGCCTGGGCTGTCAGGATTCGCAGGAACATCGTGAGCGGATAAACCGTTGAATAACCAACAGAAGCCGCATCGTTGTTTGCTGTCTGGTTGGCATAGCCCAGTGCAGGGGGGTCGGTCGTGGAACCGGCAATCACACCCATCAGCGTGAAATAGTTCAACTTGTATCTCAGACGGCCCACGAGACCCATGATGAGCAAGGGAACAATGGTGATGATGAAACCAACGGCCACATACATCACGCCGTCGCCATGTACCACGGTGGTCCAGAAGTTTGCACCTGCCTTGATACCCACAGCAGCAAGGAAGAGAATCAGACCGATTTCACGCAGCAAGAGGTTGGCGGAAGTCGTCGTGTAGGTCACGAGGTGGAACTTATAGCCGTAAGCACCAGCCAGAATGGCGATGATCAGCGGACCACCAGCCAGACCCAGCTTCAACGGAGTTGCCATGCCCGGGAATTGGAAGGGGATGCTACCGAAGAGGATACCCAGCATGATGCCAAGGAAGATGGCACCCACATTCGGGTGGTCAAGGCGCTTCACGGAGTTACCGAGAATACGCTCCACGCGGTTCACGCTGTCCTCAGGACCGGCCACCATCAGGCGGTCGCCAATCTGGATGCGCAATGCGCGGTCAGCAAAGAGGTTCATACCCTGACGGGTGATACGGGTCACGTTTACGCCATACATGGAGCTGAAATGCATTTCGCCGAACGTCTTGCCGTTCACCTCAGGCTGAGTCACCAAGATACGCTTTGATACAATCGGAGCCTTTTCAGCCTGCCATTCAACTTCCACTTCCTTACCGATGAAGGCCGTTGCGGCTTCGGCATCGTCCTGTGCACAAACGGCGTTCATTTCGTCGCCCACATGGAGAATGGTCTCCTTGGTCGGTGAGAGAATTTCGTCGCCATGCTTGTAGTGTGTACAAACGAACGTACGGCCGAGGAACTGCGAAAGCTGTGCAAACGTCTTGCCTTCCAAGGCCTGGTTTTCTACGCGGAGCGAGAAGTGGTGGGGACGGGCATGCGGATTGTCCTCGCGCGAATTGCGGATTGCAGCCTCCTCATCTTCCAGCTTGATGCGGCAGATGTAGCGGATGGCGATTGTGGCACCGATGATGCCCAACACACCAAGCGGGTATGCGCAAGCATAACCTGAAGCGATGTTCAGTCCGCCCATGTTGATGCCCAACGTGTTGAGCGCTTCCTGAGCGGCACCAAGGCCCGGGGTGTTCGTCACTGCACCGCAGAGCACACCCACTGCCATAGGCAGAGAAGTGGGTTCGTTGGTGTCGAAGAAGAGATAGTAGCACCCCAGCATCGTCAGGATGTTGAGTGTCACCACGCCCACGGCCACCATGTTCATCTGGACACCGTCCTTCTTGAACGACTGGAAGAAACTCGGGCCCACCTGCAAACCGATGCAGTAGACGAAGAGAATCAGTCCGAAGTCCTGAATGAAATTAAGCACTTTGGCCGGACAGGCAAAACCGCCATCGGGGTCTTGCACACCGCTGTAGTGGTAGATGTGTCCCACCACGATACCGGCGAACAACACGAATGTGACGCCAAGCGAAATGCTGCCTATCTTGAGCTTGCCGAGCACAACGCCAACAGCAATCACCAGCGAGAACAGCAGCACGATGTGTGCCACCGAGTCGGTTGTGAGAAAAAGAGATTGTAGCCAATCCATGATAGATAAAAATGTTGATAGTTTGTAATTCCGTCGGGAGAAGGAAAGCGCAGAATGTTTTTCATGGCGAAGGAATTCTGCACATTCCCTTTTGAGTTGCAAATATAAGGAGTTTTTCTGAAATCTCCAAGAACGCACCCTCTCTCCTGACTTGTAGGAAGTTATCAGAGGCCTTTTTTGAAGTGGGGGTCTACGTGTTGCATGTGAAAGTGGATTTTACCGATGGCTTTGCATCAAGTCATCGGTAAACAAAAAGAGAGAGACCTTTTGACTGTTGGGACTCTCTCTGAGATATGCTAAGAAATGTGACCCCGCAGGGATTCAAACCCTGGACCTTCAGAACCGGAATCTGACGCTCTATTCAGCTAAGCTACGGGGCCATTTTTTGTTTGCGTGGCAAAGTTAAGAAAAACTTTCGGATTAATGAAGTCGTCTAAACTTTTCTGCCGAAGATTTTATTTGGAGATGGAGTTCTTCTGAATTCAATCTTCACCTTTCTCTTGGGGCATTTTTTGACCTTTCATCGGTCGTGTGGCTCGCAAACCTTCCTCTTCAAGGTCCAAAAACGCTTCAAAAACAAAAGCAAATCTTGATTTTCAGAAAAGTTCAGAGAACTTCAATGGCAGCTTTTGTTGGAAAGGTTTTTGTGGGTTTTGAAAAACGGGAACCTGTGAAGCTGAAATGCAATCAAAACGGAATCCCTCATGCGCAAGCCTGAAGGGGCGTGACGTATGAGGGATTCATTTGTTTTAGTATGATAGGGTTGAGGCCTGTCGGTTTAGTTCTTTTTGGTTGCTTCCTGCGTCACATTGATGACGGTCTGGATACCTGCAGAGGTCAGCGTGATCTTGCCTGAGCGCTTGCCGTTTGTGCTGTTGGGCTGGGCTTTCAGTTCGACGAGCTGCGTAGTGCCTACGGCGAAATCTTCCGTTTTACTGAGGGTCAGCCATTCGGAGTCGCTTGTGAGGGTAGCGCCGGCGCTGTATACGACGAACTTCAGTGTGGTCGATGCCGTTACGTTGGGTTTGGCGGCAGAGAAGTTTACATTGAAAGAAATGTTGCCCTTGTCATCCTTGGTTGCGCGGGGGGTGGAGATGTTCAAGTAGGGAAGTTGCGTCAAGTAGTTGGTGACGGTGCCGATTTTCGAGTAAGCCGTAACCACCTGTACGAGCGTCTGACGTGCTTTGCCCGTGGTGTTGGGCTGCATGTGGAAGTCCAGTCGGGTCACTTCATAATAACCAGGCTTGATGTTCACCGTGAGCTGGTTCGTCTGAAGGTTTCCAATCTTCACGTCCACCCAGTCTGCAGTGTTGTTGAGTGTCCATGAGTCGTAGCTCAACACGCGTACGCTGTCAAGTGTCTGGTCAGCGTAAGTCACGATACCTGAGTTGCTGATGGGGATGAATGTTGTCTGGTGATATTCATTAACGGAATCTCCGCAGGAGGCCAGACCGAGTGCTGCTGCAGCAGCGAAGAAGAGGGTTTTGATGATTTTCATATGCTGGAATGTTTTTGTTTTTTGTTCGGCAGTCTTTCCTATAACGCGAATTGGCGGCAAATCTTGCGCGTGCAGAGCCGTTTTTTTGCATTTTCTGGGGAAGAAAAGCAGTGCGTCAAGGAGGAGCGCCCGTGAGAAGGCTGCATCAATACCATTCCACGTTGGTGGAATAGGAACTACGCTTGTCCCATTTCAGTGCGTCGGCCAGTTCGGAAGCCGTGGCACGGAACGTGAAGTTGAATGAAGTGTAGGGCTTGAGCACCACGGAAGCTGACATGCTGAAGCAGTGGAGGTCGCGTGAAAGCGACATGGTGGTCATTGAAATCTCATGACGGTTGAAGTCATAGCCCGAGGAGAAGGTGATGTTCCATCCGTCGGAAATACGGATGAAGCCCGAAGAGTTGAGCGTCTGCGTGAATGAGTAGGGATAGCGCATGCGACGCACATTGATCTGCTTCTGACGGTCTTCCGCCATGGTCACACCGTAGGAGAAGGTGAGCGACCAAGGGATGCTGAACGTGAGGTAGCCATCGTCGTCTGTCTTGGCTTTTTCCTTCGTCTTGGAGTGGGACTTGCGGGTGGCCAGCAAGTCGGGGTCGATGTTCGCATCTTCCAAAGCGGTTTCGTCATCGTCGGAATCCTGTCGGTCCGTGTCGGCAGAAGCGTTGGAGCGACGTCCGTGGAAAAGGTCAACCAGCTTGCTGAACGTCTTGTTGTTGAACGTGTACGAAAGGTTCTGCGACATACCTTGGAATCGTCCGAATCGTCCGTAGCTCCATTCCGTGCGGTCGGAAGTGACCACCTGACCCTGTTCATTGAACTTGTAAGCATACGTTGCAAAGACAGCTGCCATCGAGAAAGTGTAGCTTTTCGTGAGCTTCAAGCGGAGGCGTGTGCTGAGGTTACTCCAAGGCTGACGTTGAGCCGCCATGTTGTACGACAGTGAACCTGACAATTCATCGATGATTGAAATTTTTCGCATGCCCGTGCTGTCGCGGTCCGATTTCACCTTCATTTCGATGTTATTCGATACTGACATGGTGATCAGTCCCTGCTTCGTTCCCGAAGGATAGCCGTAGAGGTTGCCGGAGTAGGGCGAATATTTCACCTTTGTCACGTTGCCCTGCTGGTCGATACGGTCGTATGATTTCGTGTAACCGTAGCGCGAAGCCGTGAAGTCCGGGGCATAGCTGAAGCTGACAGAGGGTTTGAAGACGTGGCGGATGGCCACAATCTTGTCGCCGAAGAGTTTTTTCCAAGGTTTGTAGAAACCATAGAGTGTCGTGTTGGCCGAAACGCCCACGTTCCAGTCATAGAGATTGTAGAATCCGTAGGTCGTGTCCGCCAGTTCGCGTTGCGTTTCTCGGTCCCATGAGCGGTTGACGCGGGTGGCATACATGAGGTCGCGGAAGGAAAGGCTGGGCGAGATGTTGATGTACTTGAACAGTTGGAACGTTGCGTCGATGGGGATGCGGTGTTGCATACCGTTGCGCCAGTCCTTGATGAGGTTCGATTTGAAGAGCTGGTCCTCCTTGGTGGTGATGCTGTTGCTCAATTGTCCCGTGTACGACATTGAAATCTTTTCATACCATCGCTCGTTGCCCACCTGGCGTTTGCGACGGAAGGGGTAGAAACGCGAAAGTGAGATGCTCAATTCCGGCAGGGTTACAGCAAGCGAAGAGTCGCGCATGTTCTGCGTGAGGTTGCCTGATCCCGAAATCGTCAGTCCGATGTTCTGGAACGTATGGCTGAAGCTCACAGAACTGGCACGCGTGCTTTGGGTATATGACAACGGGTTGTACATGCTTTCGAGATTCTTCCTTTCGTAGTTCTCGGAAGCGAAGTTTACGCGTGCGGAGAACGACGTGTTGGGACTGGCCTTGCTGTCCTTTGTGTGGCTCCACTGGATCTTCAAACTCTTCGTCACGGAGTAGTCCGGCATGTTCTTCTCGCCTTCCACGGTGCGGAGGTAGCTGAAGTAGAGGTTACCGTTGTAGCGATAGCGCTTGCGATAGTTCGTTTCGGCACTCAGACCCCATGAACCCTTGGTGTAGATTTCGCCGAGCACCTTCAGGTCCATAAAGTCATTGATGGCCCAGTAGTAACCACCATCGCGGAGATAGAATCCGCGGCTGGTCTCGTCGCCATAGGAAGGCATCACGAATCCCGAGGAATATTTCTTGTTGAATGGGAAGAAACCGTAAGGCACGGCAAGCGGGAGGGGTACGTCCTCCACCACGAGATAAGCCGGGCCGAACACCGCCTCCTTGCCCGGGCGCACCTTGGCGCGCGTGAGTTTGAGGTAGAAGTGGGGGTGTTTGGCGTCGCAGGTGGTGTATTGCGCGTTTTGCATGTAGAGCGTACCGTCGTTGGTGCGCTTTGAACTTTCACTGTTGAGGAAACCGTTGCCCTGTGTTGTGGCTACGTTGGAGATGAAGCCTTTCTTCGTCTTGAAGTTGAAGGACATACGTTCGCTGTTGTACGTGTCGCTTCCTTGCTTGTAGACAGGGGCACCCACAGCCTCGGCCCCCGTAGAGTCGCGGCGTCCTTCGGCATGCACCATGCTGCTGTCCATGTTCATGGTGATTTTGGCCGCATCAAGTTCCATGTTGATATACTTCACCGTGGCGCTTCCGTAGAGGTAGGCCAATTTGGAGTCGGCGTCGTAGACCATGGAGTCCTGTGCCGTATATTCCACAGGCGAATCGATGCCAGCTTTACGCGGTTTCACGCTGTCGGTCTTCACCGAATCGTTCTTCACACTGTCGGCAGCCAAACGCATGCGGCGCGCCATGGTGGAGTCCGTGCGCAGGGAGTCCTTACGAAGTGAGTCCTTGCTGAGCGAATCGGCAGGCAACGGGTCGGAAATGGCATCAGCCCATGTCGCGATAGGCGTATGCAACGAATCGGCGATGGTGTCGTTTGCCGACTCCGCCGCCGTATGGGGGTATAACGTGGGTTTCACATGCCCGGCCGTCATGCAGAGGGCCGCGAAGAGTGAAAAGATAAATAAAAGGGTAGATTTCAAAACGTCAGATGTCGTGTTGCTTCTTTGCAATAGTTGGGGAAGAACAATGTCGCAGGTTTAGTGTTTCCCTTCGTCAGTGTAGCCTTCGAAAAGGGCAGCCCAGTCGAGGAAAATCCTGACCCCCTCTGCTCCGAACTTTTCCAGACTCTTTGCCGTCTGTTCAATGGTTCGTTCGCGTTCGGGATGGCTTTTTGAGTAGAATTTATCGGCATAGCAAATCACCTTCTCCTCCAATGATTCCGGGCGGTAGTCGCCTTCAGGGATGGGGAGTTGCTGCTGTCGGATATTCTCGATGGTCAGCCCGGTTCCAGTGTGGCGTTCACACACTCGGGCGATGGCTTCATATCCTTCCTTCCGCATAAGTGCTGCACCGAGGTAGCCGTGCATGAGATATGGGTGCGTGCCGTGGCAATGGATGCCGGGAGCGTCGGTCTGGAAGATGCCGATATCATGAAGCATGGCACCGTTGCTGATCAGCTCGCGGTCCATGTGGAGTTCGGGATGGGCGTCGGCAATGCGGAGGGCACGTACCATCACCTGCTTGCTATGATGGACAAGCAGCTGGCGGAGGGCATTGTCGGCCGGATAGTATTTGCTGATGAGGTCAAGAGGATTCATTGGGGCAAATTTTGCGGCAAAGTTACAACTTTCCCTCCTTATATGCTCCATCCTTGGGGTTAAATTGCGGAGTCTGTTCCTTTCCTGATGAAAAGTATAGGTTAGACTTGTTCATGAAAATGTGAAGTCCTCAAGTTCCGGATTCAGGATTGACGGATGAATTTATAGTCAAACAGAGGTGGTTTGAGGTTTTTACATCCGGATTTGCTTGGGCGTGCTTCGCACGCTGGTTTCTACAAGGTTTTTACATCTGGATTTGCTTTGCGTGCTTCGCACGCTGTTTTTCTACATTAATTCCCGTTAATGAGCCATTAATGGCCTTTAATGCTGCGTGCTTGCGCACGCTGTTTCCCCTCTGCGTGCTGAAGCACGCTTTGGGGAGGAAATGTTCATTAATGGCTACGCCCTCAAAACGAGATAGTGTGAATGCCC
>ERZ1026892.1296-NODE-1296-length-10847-cov-3.583951_pt1 | contig 10847 bp, 9 predicted proteins | sample MGYA00380176_ERZ1026892 | MGnify/ENA primary metagenome ERZ1026892 (study PRJEB33269, sample SAMEA4719812) | human gut metagenome | biome: human-associated habitat; feature: organic feature; material: feces | place: Cameroon | collected 2013-10 ... | reverse complement strand
GAGGCCGACATCCTGCATTTTGCTCAAACCCACCCCCACGAGTTCGATGCCGTTGTAAGCAATCCTCCCTACCACGAAGAAACACTTCTTCCTCCCTCATCAGCTCGGGCCGCAGCCCGCCACACCAGCGGTGGAGGACTGACCTTTCCCGCCTTACTCGAAGCATCCAGCTTACTACTTAAAACAAACCTAGACTCTTCACCCTGTCTGTCTGTCATCCTCCCCACCCAAAACACAACCCGATTCAAAACCCTTGCCGCCATCTATGGATTCCAACCTACACGCATCACGGAGGTGGTAACACGCCCGAAAAAGCCCTGCAAACGCACAATGATTGAGTTTTCACGCTCCAATTCGCCCACATCATGCACCTCCAGCCGCCTAGTGCTGATGAACGCTGATGCAAGTCGAACAACCGAATATGCCGCCCTCTGCACCGAGTTCTACCTGTGACTCCCTTCACATCCAAACGAACCACCGTTGTTCATTAAAAATACACCCTGACATCACCCCAACCATACAAACTCCAACAGAAGACTCAACAAAATACTAGAAATGAGGCGCTTTTAACGTTTCATTAAACATATCTTCCCCAAAAAAGGAGTAACTTTGCAGCGCAAAAGAAGAACGAACGCCTCAATTGCATGAAATAGTTACGAAATATTAGTAAAGCTGCCGCCTCTGTTTTTTGCCGCAACTTCACCAGCTATTCCATACCAATTGCGAAATGTTCCAAATAGCACAAAAAAATTCGGGAGGGCAAGAGGAAATGGCTCATGTGTCGTTTACATGAGCTAACGTGAAATTTCCCGTTCCCCTTAAATCCAACGAAACAAAACTTCATGAATTTGAAAACCCTTCGCCGTGCTGTCCTCACCATCGCGTTGGCAGGATTCAGTTGCACGACATTCGCCCAAGATCTCATTGCCCGACAGGCTCCCGTCGACCGCCGTTTGCGCGCTGTTGACTCAGTGGCTATCCAAAGAGCCGTCGAACGCGACGAGATGGCAGAACCTTCCTACAACATCTACAATTCCTGGGTAACAACCAAAGCACATCCCTACAAGAGTTCGGAAGTTCCTGACAGTTTCCGCATCGACCTCCGCGGATTCTGCATGCCAACTCCCTCTCGCCTTGTCACTTCGCGTTTTGGCTATCGCCCCCGCTTCCGCCGCATGCACAAAGGCCTTGACATCAAGGTCTACACAGGTGACACCATCGTTGCTGCTTTTGACGGTAAGGTCAGAGTGGCTCGCTATGATGCAGGAGGTTATGGCTACTACATCGTGCTACGTCACAACAACGGATTGGAAACCATTTACGGACACCTCTCGAAACAACTCGTAACAACAGACGAAAACGTCAGAGCAGGCGAACCTATCGGGTTGGGCGGAAACACGGGTGGCTCCTATGGTTCCCACTTGCATTTCGAAACGCGCCTTGCCGGAGAACCAATCAATCCTGAGGAACTCTTCGATTTCCCTGCACAGGACGTGACGGGCGATTTCTACACGTTCCGAAAGAACCACAACTCCGATGCTCAAACTCCCATGTTGGCCAGCAACAACACGAGAGACAAGGAGACGGCTTCGACCTACACCAAATCTTCTCATTTCTATAAAGTGAAGCGCGGCGAAAACCTCTCTAGCATTGCGTCCAAACTCGGCATTAGCGAAAAAGAACTGACGCGAGCTAACAGACTGAAGTCCACCTCAAAATTGAGAATCGGCCAAATCCTCCGCTATTGACACAAACATCCCTCTCACGCATGACCTCACCCATCAAAGCCGACCCCATGGGGGAAGCCATACTCCATCATCTCACTCACCAATCGAATCACACGCTGGAAGTACATTCCTCCATGTTCGAAACAGACGAGATTCCCGTCGACCAACTTTTCCGAAAACTGACTGAGATGCCAGCCATTGAGCAAAAGGCGCTGCAATACTGTAAAGGCCACATACTTGACGTGGGAGCTGGAGCGGGTTGTCACACGTTGGAACTTGAAAAGAAGGGTTATCGAGTGACATCAATCGATATCTCAAAACTTTCAACAGAAGCCCGCCGCATGCAGGGGGCAAAGGATGCCCGATGCATCGATTTCTTCAACGAAGAGACCCTTCAAGACGAACGGTTCGACACCATACTGATGCTCATGAACGGACTAGGATTGGCAGGTTCTCTGAAGGGACTTCCCCGACTGCTGACCCGCGCTCGCGAACTGATGGCCAAAGGGGGTCAGATTTTGGCAGACTCCAGTGATTTGCTTTTCATCTTCGACAATGGCGACGGAACCTACAGTTTTCCGGAACATACAGCCTACTATGGAGAAGTGGACTACAGCATGACCTACGGCCCGACCTGTGGAGAACAGTTCAAATGGCTCTACGTAGACTACGAGACACTCGCCAATGTGGCCCCCCTTTGCGGTCTGAAAGCCGAATTGATGGCAGAAGGCGACAGCCACGACTACTTGTGCCGACTCACAGAAGCAACCCCAAATTAAGCAAAGAAAAGCTCTCAAACCCCCAAAAGCATGCCCTCTACCCACTCAAGCAAGGTAGAGGTCATGCTTTTGCTTTGAATCATTTTGCAATTCTCACTTCTTTTCACTACCTTTGCTTCTAAAATAAGCGACCGACACAAGATACCAGTGCCGGCCACCTTAACTAACCACTTACACTCACAAACCGTCACTGATATGCTGAAGCAAATCATCAACGGCCGCATCCTCACCCCTCAGGGATGGATTGAAGGAGGTTCGGTCGTCATTGAAGACAACAAGATTAAAGCCGTAGAAAATTGCAGCCTGCCCGTTGTTGGAGCTGAAATCATCGATGCAAAGGGTTGCAGCGTGGTGCCCGGTGGCATCGAAATGCACGTTCACGGCGGCGGCGGACGCGACTTCATGGAAGGAAGCGAAGAGGCATTCCGCGTGGCTATCAACGCCCACATGAAGCACGGAACCACCTCCATCTTCCCCACACTCTCTTCTTCCACCGTACCCATGATTGAAGCCGCTTGCAAGACTTGCGACAAACTCATGGCTGAGGAGAACAGCCCCGTACTGGGTCTGCACCTCGAAGGTCCGTATTTCAATCCTGCACAGGCTGGTGCACAGATTCCGGAATGGATCAAGGCTCCCGTGGCTGAAGAATACGAACCATTGCTTGAAACTTATAAGTGTCTGAAGCGTTGGGACGAAGCTCCTGAACTCCCGGGTTCAGTGGAATTCATTACTGCTTGCCGTAAGCATGGCGTGCTCCCCTCTATCGGTCACACTCGCGCTAAATATGAAGACGTGGTGGCAGCCCATGATGCCGGTATGACTCACGCAACACACTTCTACAATGCAATGCCAGTAGTCTACAAGAACCGCGAGTTCAAAGTGCCAGGAACAGTGGAAAGCATCCTCGCAGAGAAGGACATGACCGTAGAGGTGATTGCCGACGGCATCCATGTGCCTCCCGTGATGCTCCGCATGGTCTATCAGATCAAGGGCGTAGAACGCACAGCGCTCATCACTGACTCGCTCGCTTGCGCTGCTACCGAAGGCGATGCAGCTTTCGATCCACGCGTGATTCTTGAGGACGGCGTTTGCAAACTGGCAGACCGCTCCGCTTTGGCAGGCTCTATCGCCACAATGGACCGTTTGATTCGCACCTGCGTGCAGATGGCCAACATTCCTCTCGAGGACGCTTGTCGAATGGCCAGCGAAACACCTGCCAAGATTATGGGCGTTTACGACCGTAAGGGTTCCATCGAAACAGGCAAGGATGCAGACTTCATGATGTTCGATGAAGACCTCAAGCTGACCTATGTCATGCAGATGGGTCGCGAGGTGACCAACGAGCTTTAATCCGCACATTTCTTTCAGGATGGATAACGCCATGTGCTTTTTCCATCACGATCCCCATTTCACGACAGAGGAAGGCTGACAATTTGGACGGTCTTCCTCTGTTACTTTTCCCATCTTCTTCGCATCATGACGCTAAAAGAATATATTCAATCACAGATTCTCCCCTGCTACGACCAATTCGATGGCGCACACCAGCGTGATCATGCCATCAACGTCATCCAGCGCAGCCTGCAGATTGCCGTCCACTATCCACAGATCAAATCCGATATGGTTCTGACTGCTGCCGCTTTCCACGACGTCGGGCTGCAGGACGGAAGAGCCGAACACCATCTGTCATCAGGACGTATCATCCGAGATGACCCCCAACTTCCCAATTGGTTCTCGCCTGATGAAATCGAGCAGATAGCCCAAGCCGCAGAGGACCATAGGGCCTCTGCCAACCGTCCACCTCGATCGCTGCTCGGCAGGATTGTGGCAGAAGCAGACAGGCTAATTGACCCCGAAACAGCTATCCGCCGTTGCTTACAATATGGAGTGGCCCATTATCCGCAACTCTCCCCCGAACAGCACTATGAACGAATGAAGGAGCATCTCCACAAAAAATATGGTCCCGACGGTTATCTCCAGCTGTTACTTCCAGAAAGTCCCAACGCCGAACCGCTGACAAGACTACGCGACATAATGGCCAACGAACGACAGCTACGCCACATCTTCGAAAGACTGTCCTCAACTATCGCCTGACAACCCCAGAAGAGCCTCCGCTCAGTTACACTTTTAGCGGACACTCTTATTTCGAAGTGTATCAGAGCGGTTTTTATACATAAGTTGGTCATCATCTCGCAATAATTTGCTATATTTGCACCAATATTGACTAAATACAACCATCCAGCAATGAACGTATTAGAACTCAGCGAACAAGAGATACAGCGCCGCAATTCACTCGAAGAACTGCGCAAACTGGGCATTAACCCCTATCCCGCAGCAGAATATCCCGTCAACGCCTACAGCGAGGACATCAGAGCAAACTTCGACGATAACACCGAAGAGAAGCGCGAAGTGTGCATCGCAGGACGTCTCATGGGACGCCGCGTTATGGGTAAGGCCAGCTTTGCAGAAATCATGGACTCGAAAGGACGTATTCAGGTTTACGTCACCCGCGATGACATCTGCCCCGGAGAGGACAAGACTTGGTACAACTCAGTATTCAAGAAACTCCTCGACCTCGGTGACTTCATCGGAGTGAAGGGTTTCGTGTTCCGCACGCAGACTGGAGAAATCTCCGTACATGCTCAGGAAATCACGCTGCTCTCAAAGAGCTTGAAGCCCCTGCCCGTTGTGAAGGAAAAGGACGGTGTGACATATGACGCTTTCAACGACCCTGAACTTCGTTACCGTCAGCGCTACGTTGACCTCCTCGTCAATCCCGGCGTGAAGGATATCTTCCTCAAGCGTGCCACGGTCATCAAGACGATGCGCCAGTTCTTCGACGAAGCTGGCTACACGGAAGTGGACACGCCGATACTCCAGCCCATCGCTGGCGGTGCAAGCGCTCGCCCTTTCATCACTCACCACAACTCACTCGACATTGACCTCTACCTCCGTATCGCCACCGAGCTCTACCTCAAGCGCCTCATCGTAGGCGGCTTCGAAGGAGTTTACGAAATCGGAAAGAACTTCCGCAATGAGGGCATGGACCGCAGTCACAATCCGGAATTCACCTGCATGGAGCTCTACGTCCAGTATAAGGACTACAATTGGATGATGTCTTTCACTGAGCGCCTGCTTGAGCGTATCTGCATCGCTGTGAACGGCAAGCCCGAAAGCGTGGTCGACGGACAGGTCATCAGCTTCAAGGCCCCCTTCCGCCGCCTACCTATCCTTGAAGCTATCAAGGAAAAGACAGGCTACGACCTTAACGGAAAGAGCGAAGACGAAATCCGCGACATCTGTAAGAAGCTCAATATGGAGATTGACGACACCATGGGCAAGGGCAAACTCATCGATGAAATCTTCGGCGAATTCTGCGAAGGCACCTACATCCAGCCTACGTTTATCACCGACTACCCCATCGAGATGTCACCGCTCACCAAGAAGCACCGCACCAACCCCACCCTCACTGAGCGCTTCGAGTTGATGGTCAACGGTAAAGAATTGGCAAACGCCTACTCCGAGCTCAACGACCCGATTGACCAGGAAGAAAGATTCCAGGATCAGCTCAGACTTTCAGAGAAGGGAGACGACGAAGCGATGTTCATCGACCAGGACTTCCTCCGCGCCTTGCAGTATGGTATGCCTCCCACATCTGGTATCGGCATTGGCATCGACCGCCTCACTATGTTGATGACCGGACAGACGCAGATTCAGGAAGTACTTTTCTTCCCGCAAATGCGTCCGGAAAAGAAGGCACCGCGCGATAACGCGGCCAAATACGTGGAAGCCGGTATTGCCGAAGAACTCGTACCTGTACTTCAGAAAGTGGGCTATTATCTCGTAAGCGACCTCAAGGAAGTAAAGGCCCAGAAGATTCAACAGCAGATTGGTGAAATCATCAAGAAGTACAAGCTCGACATGAACAAGCCCAGCGTCGACGAGATCGAAGCTTGGAACGTGTAAGCACTCCATAACTATTCCTTCATTGCTACAGAACTAGTCATCCCCAAACCATCTCCCTATAAAAATTCAGGGACTGATCTACATGACACCATGCAGCAAATAGAGGAAAGCATCTGGGAAAAGAAACAGGACTTGGCCGGAGCATCTGGCCAAGTCTGATTCCCCCATCCCATTCAAGCTTAACCAACAAAGGAAACGCAGAGGCGCTGTACATCGCCGTCTGGACGTCCCCATAATGTAGTCCCCTATGGATGCAAACCAAATCGGTTCGTTCGATATGGACACGCTCTTTGCCGATAATGAGCAAAACAACAAAATCCTTGGAAACATTGCCGTGCTGGGTAGTGGCAGCTGGGCAACAGCCATAGCCAAAATGTTGCTTGAAAAGGTGGAACACTTGCATTGGTACATGCGAAAGCAAGAAACCATTGATGAGTTTCGCCGAACAGAGCACAACCCAGGCTACCTGAGCAGCGTGCATTTCGACACGAAGCGAATCACTTTCTCGGCCGATATCAATGAGGTCGTGCGCGATTGCCGCACGCTCGTCTTCGTCACGCCGTCGCCTTACCTCAAAAACCACCTGAAAAAGCTCAAGATGCGCCTTAACGATCACATCATCGTGACGGCCATCAAAGGCATTGTGCCTGACGAGAACCTCGTTTGTTCGGAGTTCTTCCGTCAGGTTTATAACGTTCCTGACGAAAATCTTGCCGTACTGGGAGGACCTAGCCATGCTGAAGAAGTGGCACTTGGACGTCTTACCTATCTCACCGTAGGTTGCGCCGACACCACCAAAGCTCGTGCCTTGGCCGACACCATTGCTTCAAGCTATGTCAAGAGCAAAACTTCCTGCGACGTTATCGGAATTGAGTACGCTTCCGTACTCAAAAACGTCTACGCCATTGCGGCAGGCATTTGCAACGGATTAAAATACGGAGACAATTTCCAAAGTGTGCTCATGTCAAATGCAGTGCAGGAAATGAATCGTTTCCTTCGCGCTGTCTACCCTATTGATCGTCAAATCTACGATTCAGTTTATTTGGGCGACTTGCTCGTCACAGGCTATTCCAATTTCTCCCGTAACCGTGTGTTCGGAACAATGATTGGTAAAGGCTACAGCGTGAAATCCGCCCAAATCGAAATGGAAATGATTGCCGAAGGCTACTACGGCACGCGCTGCATGAAGGATATCAACCGACACTACCACGTGAACATGCCCATTCTCGATGCTGTCTACAACATCCTCTACGAACGCATTTCACCCACCATCGAAATCAAACTGCTGACGGATTCCTTCCGTTAAGGATGCGCCACAGTTTTAAAAAAGAAACACCAGCAAGAGGTATAAAGCAACCCAAACCTATGAACACTGAAGTTGAGGAAAAAGTTGCTTTGTACCTCTTATTTTGTTTCCTCTCAAAGGTCTTTAGTGCAAATGCGTTTAAAATCACCATTTTTTACGCTCAGCGAAAGGCAGAACCGCCAAGAATCATTATTTTTGCATGAATAGGCACACCACGTCATCTAAACCTACTGACAACATGCTAAGCAAAATACTCCTTCTCCCCTTATTCCTGATTTGCCTCCTTCCCCTCACGGCAACAGGTCAGACCACGCTCTACCGAAACTACATCGAGCGTTACTCTCCTATGGCCGTCGACCAAATGTACCGTTACGGCATTCCAGCCAGCATCACACTGGCTCAAGGCTTACTTGAAAGCAATGCCGGACAAAGCACACTGGCACGCAAAGGCAACAACCACTTCGGAATCAAATGTGGCGGCAGATGGAACGGACGCTACATGCTCCGAAACGATGATGCACCCAATGAACGATTCCGAGTGTACGGTTCAGTGAAAGAAAGCTATGAAGACCACTCTCAATTCTTGCGGAAGGGACCGCGATATGCCTTCCTTTTCGACTATGACCGAACAGACTACAAATCATGGGCCCGAGGTCTGAAGAAAGCTGGATACGCCACAAATCCGCGTTACGCTCAGATGATTATCGACGTGATTGAACGAAACGATCTTGCTCGATTCGACCAAGCAAAACGGGCCACACGTCATGAACGCCACGAACATGAACGAAAACTGGACATAGAAGAGAAATCTGACTATGCCTATCCCATCCACCGCTGCAACGGTCAATTCTACATTATTGCTCGCAAAGGTGACACATACGCTTCAATCGCTAAAACGATGAAGACACGTGAAAGCAAACTGCGCAAATACAATGATGCAGACCGCAACATGCGCCCCACACCAGGTTCTGCCGTATTCCTTGGCAAAAAGGCCAAAAAGGCCAGCAAAGACGCAACTAAATGGCATATCATGGGAACAGGCGAATCACTCTACACAATCTCTCAGCGCTATGGTATCCGCCTTACCTCTCTCTGCAAGATGAATCCCGTGGATGACAACTATCACTTCCACGTGGGCGACCGCATCCGCATTCGCTGATAAAGCGTCTGTTTTCACTGACGCAATACTTTCATTTCTCCACAAGACCACTTCTACAAGACAACCTCTAACATGCTGCAATTTTCAAATACACAAACAGCCTTTTCACTTGAGGTGCTTCCCCCTCTCCGCATCAAGAGCATTGACAGTGTTTACCGCACCATTGAGCGACTGATGCCTTTCAACCCTTCATACATCAACATCACGACGCACCGCAACGAGAACGTATACCACGACCTCGGAAATGGTACATTCGAAAAGCTCAGCGTCAGAAATCGCCCTGGAACAGTGGCCATTGCTGCGGCCATCAAGGAACGTTACGGCGTACCAACCGTTCCACACATCATCTGCAGTGGATACTCTCGCACTGAGATCGAGAATGAACTTTTCGACCTTTCCTTCCTTGGCATCAACAATTTGCTGGTGCTTCGAGGCGACCGTGCCCACGATGAGAATCGTTTTATTCCGACTCCTGGTGGACACTCACATGCTGTGGAACTCTGCAGACAGGTGAACGATTTCAACGAGGGAAGACTCATTGACGGCACACTTAGGGAGAAACCTGAAATGCCCTTCACTTTCGGCGTGGCAGGCTACCCTGAGAAACACGATGAAGCCATGAACCTCGATACAGACATCGAGCATCTGAAAGCAAAAGTAGCCGCTGGAGCGCAATACATCGTCACACAGATGTTCTTCGACAATTCCCGCTACTTCGACTTCGTCGAGCGTCTGCGCAAAGAAGGTATCAACGTACCAGTCATACCTGGACTAAAGCCACTGACCACGCTCAACCACTGCACCATGCTGCCCAAAACGTTCCACATCGATTTCCCCACCGAACTCGCCACCGAACTCGCCAAATGCCGCAGCAATGCCGACGTAAAATCGCTCGGAGTGGAATGGGCCATTCAGCAAGCACGTGAACTGAAAGCAGCCCATGTGCCCAGCATCCATTTCTACACAATGAACGCAGCTGAAAGCGTAGAAAAGATTGCACAAGCAGTTTATTAAGCCATAGATAGACAGACATTCATTCCATACTCCCGGCAGGTGTTCAAAAAAAGCAACAAAAACTTTTGAACACCTGCTTATCGTACACATCAACATCACAGAACGAATTCTACTTCGTTCTTCCATCCCATACAACACAAAAAACGACTCCTATGTCTCATCTTGACAAAGCATATTTTCAGGAACTTCTCAGTCGACGCATACTTGTGCTCGATGGAGCCATGGGCACCATGATTCAGCGTTTCCACCTTACGGAAAAAGACTTCAGAGGCGAACTACTCAAAGATATACCCACTAAGCAACAAGGCAACAATGACATCATCGCCCTAACTTGCCCTGATGTACTGCGCAGTATCCACAGACAATACCTCGAAGCTGGTGCCGATATCATCTCCACCGACACATTCAATGCCCAACGTATATCGCAAGCAGACTATCAGACTGAGAATTGGGTCAGACAGATGAATATTGCAGCAGCTCACCTGGCCCGTGAGGAAGCAGACCGCATGAGCGCCCTCACCCCCTCCAAACCACGCTTTGTGGCTGCCTCCATCGGTCCGACAAACAAAACGCTCAGTATGTCGCCCGACGTAGAAAATCCGGCCTACCGCGCTGTCTCTTTCGACGAAATGCGTGATGCATACGAAGAGCAAATGGAAGCACTTGCCGAAGGCGGAGTTGACCTCTTTCTCCTCGAAACCATCTTCGACACGCTCAACACTAAAGCGGCCCTGATGGCTGCTAACCGTGTAAGCCGTCGCACAAAGAGAGTCATCCCCATCATGCTCAGCGTCACCATAGCCGATACCAGCGGCCGCATGCTTTCTGGACAGACACTCGAGGCTTTCCTTACTTCTGTAAGCCACGATGAAGCCATACTCTCCGTCGGACTCAAC
>ERZ1026892.1291-NODE-1291-length-10899-cov-4.869329_pt1 | contig 10899 bp, 9 predicted proteins | sample MGYA00380176_ERZ1026892 | MGnify/ENA primary metagenome ERZ1026892 (study PRJEB33269, sample SAMEA4719812) | human gut metagenome | biome: human-associated habitat; feature: organic feature; material: feces | place: Cameroon | collected 2013-10 ... | reverse complement strand
AAAGCATAAAGAGATACCGCGACACCATGGCCGCCTTCGATTATGCAGTCAAAGAAGGACGTGCTGAAGGACATGCAGAAGGACGTGCTGAAGGACGTGCTGAAGGACTTGCTGAAGGACTTGCTGAAGGCGAGGCCAAAGGAGAGGTTAAAGGCCAAGCAAAACTGGTCTCGAATATGTTGAAGAGTGGTATGTCTATAGCAAGCATTGCATCTTGCACTGGACTCACAGATGAAGAACTGGTGCAACTCATCAACATGAATGGGGCGCAACCACTTGCTTGATATGCACAAGCTGCACTACCCCGTGTTCCAGAAGGAGGAGGACGAATGTGAGAATGATTTTGAACGTTGGATTTATATACTCAACAATATGGAAACTTTTCAGCGCATGCCATTCCTGGCACAGAATGCTGTCTTCCGCAAACTGGCGGAAATCAGCGATATATCAACTTTGAGCAAAGAAGAACACAAAAAATACGACGAAAGCATAAAGAGATACCGCGACACCATGGCCGTCATCGATTATGCTGTCAAAGAAGGACATGCAGAAGGACGTGCAGAAGGACGTGCAGAAGGACTTGCTGAAGGCGAGGCCAAAGGAGAGGTTAAAGGCCAAGCAAAACTGGTCTCGAATATGTTGAAGAGTGGTATGTCTATAGCAAGCATTGCATCTTGCACTGGACTCACAGAAGAAGAACTGGTGCAACTCATCAACACGAATGGGACGCAACCACTTGCTTGATAAGCGTAGCCCAATGAATGAGCATGCCATTAACAGCAAATTCCACTAATATTGCAAATGGGATGCTGGGCTCACTTTGAAAAAAGTTTGAACAGCGCGGGCTGAAAGCCCAATGAAGCATCTAGCCCAGGGCAAGCGAAGCGGCACCCTGGGTATGTGAAACAAAAACACCATATCCACGCCCTGAAAGGGCAAAAGCGTAAAAACATAAAAGCATGGCACAATCTTGAAATTGTACGAAATTGAATACAATGATGAAAATGTGTTTAAAGATTAACGCTTTTGCCCTTTCAGGGCGTAAATAGTCCTACTAACGATAACCCAGGGCGTCGCTTCGCTTGCCCTGTGCTAAGCGCTCCTTTGGGCTTTCAGCCCGCCCTTGTTAAGTAAAAAACTTGTTTTTTTACATGAATGACCGCCTTGCATTCCGCGCGTGCTTCAGCACGCAGTATTAACGACCATTTCCTCTCGCGTGCGCAAGCACGCAGCATGAATGGCCATTAATGGCTCATTAACGGGAATTAATGTAGAAACCCAACGTGCGTAGCACGCCCAAGCAAATTCGGATGTAAAAAATCGCCAATTCCTTCATGAACTTTGTGGCGTTCGGCAAGGAAAAGGACATTTCTTTTGGCTGAACAAACAGAAACCCATATATTTGCAGCATGACAAGAAGGCCGAAAACAGACGCGTCTTCGGACAACGTTATAGAGAACGAATTGAAAACGAAACCACAGAAATTATGAAAAAATCCATCTTCTGCCTCATGTTTTGGGCGATCGCAGTGGGAATGTACTCGCAAAAGCCTGCAATTGAAGGAGCAATCGTAAAGGGCGTGATCGGAGCCAACAAGGCCATAGAACATGTGCAGCGTGACCTCATCAAGGAAATCCCGAAGGTTCCTCAGGTTCCACAGATTCATCCTGTCACGGTTGGCGACACCGTCCAGAGTGAAGCTGCAGATACCTCATGCACAATCGCTGACACGTCAGATGCATATCTGGATTCCTCGCAGGAGGCCGACTTGGACTCCTTGGCCCGGATTCAGGAATATGTGGATGTGGATGAGCAGCATTCCCTGTTTGGGGACTATATTCCGGGTTGGATTTGGGTTTTGGTCATCATCATCGTGCTTGTCGTCGTGTACTATTACATTTGCGAGAAAGTGAAAGAAAGGAAGTGGAGTAGGAAGGTGGTCGACGAACCGCAAACGCCGCAGCATCGCACAGAACAGCAAAAGACAGAAAACGGAACGGTGAATTCTGCCACGTCGCGACACACGCCTTCCCAACCTGCCGAAAGGAACACCAACATTTTGTATGTCGATTCGAAAGGTGTGACCAAGAAAGACCTGGAAGGGAAAGCACGCTGAGGGGAGAGTGCGTGCGCAAGCACGCAGTATGAACGACCATTTCCACGTTATGAGGGCGTAGCCATTAACGGCCATTCCCCTTCGGCGTGCTAAAAGCGCGCTGAAGGGGAACAGCGTGCGTAGGCACGCGGCATTGACTGGCATTAACGGCTCATTGGTGGAAATTAATGTAGAAACCCAGCGTGCGCAGCACGCCCAAGCAAATCCAAAAACCTCAAAGCCCATTTTCCATGCCATAAACAACAAAACCATCACTCGCCAAGACCAGCGAACGCTGTGCCCACAGTGTGACAAAAGTACTCCTATAAGAGTATTTTTAGTGATGACTGTCCGGTAAAGAACTTGTTGGATGCCGCAGCATGAACGGCCATTCATGGCTTGGGTGACCAGCAGCGTTTGAAACCCGCGAGAAGCGAAAACAAAGGCCCCCGGGGACAGAATATGGGGATTCCAGAAATTTAACGGACAACCATATTCCAAGTTGTTTTTGTTTGCAAGACCCCCACTTCAAAAGACCGGAAAAAGCGGTAAATACCGTTTTCGGCGGTAAAATCCGCCTCAAAATCACCGCATTGTGGGGAACTCGCATAATTTTTCGTAACTTTGCACGCTGAAACAATCGGTGTGCAAAGTTTTGCTTTTCAGGGCAATTGCACCCATCGCATATTTCCCCATCACAACCTCATATGAAGAAATTTATCCTGCTCCTCCAGTCAGCCCTCCTTCTCACTGCGCTCACATCCTGCATCCGCGATGAAGCGCTCAATGCGGAGTGCGACATCGTTGGCGTGGAGCAATCATGGGTCAATGCCCACAAGGAAATGATCATCGGACAGCCCATCGTGACCAACACCCACGTTTCCTTCTCCATCGTCGACGGTTCCGACCGTTCGGCCCTGGATCCGAGTTTCGTGCTCTCGGAAGGTACGCGCCTCACCATGATGAGCGACGGAGCGGAAGTGGAAGCCAACGGCGTGACCCGTAATTTCAGCTCCCCTCAGGAGTATATCGCCCGTTCGCAGGACGGAAATTGGTCGAAAACGTACACCGTCAGTTTCAACTATCCCCAACCCATCGGCCTGATGAGCTTCGAACACTATCAGCTTGACAATACGAACCGTTACCACGAATGGTATGAGGTCGACACCATCGACGTCGAAAACCCCAAGCGTGACTACTGGTCAACGGGTAATCCTGGATATGCCATGACCGGCAAGGGAAAGACCTACGATGTCTACCCCACCATCAGCGACCCCATCGGCTATAAGGGCAACTGCGTGCGACTCATCACCCGTTCAACGGGTTCCTTCGGTGACCTCGTCAAGATGCCCATCGCCGCCGGTAACATCTTCATCGGAACGTTCGACACGCAGAAGGCGCTCAAGAAACCCCGTGAAGCCACTCACTTCGGTCTCCAGCTCGTGGGCGGAAAGCCTGTTTCGCTCGAAGGCTACTATAAATACAAGGCTGGCGAGAAATTCACCGTAGGAAAGGTGGAACACCCCGAATTCCGTGACACGGCGGACATCTATGCTGTGGTCTACGAAGTGGACCCCGCTGATTTCCAGCCCCTCAACGGCGACGACGTGCTCACCTCATCGCGCATCGTGATGATGGCCCGCATCGACTATCCCGGTGAACCCCAGGAATGGACCCACTTCGTAGAGCCCTTCCGCCTCCTTCCCGGAAAGGAATGGAGCGACGAACGCGTCCGCATGAAAGGCTATGCCATTGCCGTAGTGGCCACTTCCAGCCGCCAAGGCGCTTACTTCAACGGTGCCGTGGGTTCCACACTTTGGGTGGACGAACTGAAGGTGAACTGGGAGGAATAAGGAACCTCGGACAATCAAAACTGTCACATTCTCTTTTTTATCCATGATGGATGCTTCAAATGAAATGCTGCCACATGCTTCCTCTGCCCGAAATGCAATGGAAGGAAGGAATCAGGAAAAGACGTTTGGCCGGAAAACAGACAAAGTCCGCATTTCCGGGCTTGATGAGGCTATCGATGACTTCAAGCATGGCCGGGTTTACGCTGTGGGAGACATTGATGACTATTTCAAACGCCTTGGCGTGGAATGCGCAAACTGATATATATTATATGGATAAAGGGAGTGCTGCATCAACTCTGACAACTTGAACAGAAACCCCCATCTTTGCAAAATATGAAACGACTTCACTCCCTCCTCATATTCCTGCTCGTCCTTTTCGCTGCTTTCGGACTGAAGGCCCGTGCGCAGAAGGTGCAGGAAGCTCAGGAAACGAAAGAAAACCTTATCAAGGCCGCCCTCAAGGGATGGCATGTGCGCATGGGTGCCGGTCTGGCCCTCGGCGGAACGTCGCCGATGCCCCTGCCCGTGGAAATCCGCGAAATCAATTCCTATGACCCCACGCTCTGTATCTATCTCGAAGGCGGAGTCGAAAAACGATTCGCCCATTCGCCTTTAGGCATGATGCTCGGCGTACGCTTCGAAAACCGCGCGATGAAGACCGATGCCCGCGTGAAGAACTACCATGTTGACGTGGTCAACTCCGATGGCTCGGGACGCATGATCGGTGCGTGGACGGGTAACGTCAAAACGGAGGTCAACAACCGCTACCTCACTTTCCCCGTTCTCGTCACATACAACATCAACGACCGTTGGATGCTCAAGGCAGGTCCCTATTTCTCATGGATGATGAACGGCTCGTTCACGGGACTCGTCTACGATGGCTACATCCGTGACCAGAACCCGACGGGAAACAAAACGGAATTCTCCGACGGACAGACAGCGTCCTATGATTTCTCTGAAGATCTCCGCCGCTTCCATTGGGGCGTGCAGCTCGGCGGTGAGTTCAAGGCCTACAAGCACCTCTCCGTCAGCGCCAACCTCCAGTGGGGTCTCAACGGTATATTCCCCTCTGAATTTTCGGGTGTCACCTTCGCGCTCTATCCGATCTACGGCACCTTGGGCTTTAACTATCTGTTCTAAGCCCCGGAGGCTTAGCTTCCTCAGCGGGACCTTATGCGCATGAGGCCTGCTCCCCCTTTCCAACACAAAAAGAAAATCAACTATAACTCTCACATATGAAGAAATTTCTACTTTCTCTCATGGCCGTCCTCACGCTGGGCTTTGTCCCCGCTATGGCCGACGGCTATCAGGAAAAACTCGTGGTGACCATCAACGGCGAAAGCACGGATTCCATCCCTGCCAACATCACCGTCGACCATGAAACGGACGGCACCATCACCTTCTCGCTGAAGAACTTCATGCTCGTGGCTGGCGAAGACGTCATGACCGTGGGCAACATCGTGCTCAAAGGCGTGAAGGTCGAAAAGGAAAACGGCTACGAAGCCATTTCCACCAATCAGAACATCCTCATCGAGGCAGGTCAGGTTGACTCCATCGCAAACGAGGAATGGTTGGGTCCGATGCTTGGCGAAGTGCCCATCGCACTGAAGGGTAAGGTCAAGGCTGACCGCCTTTATGTCAACATCGACATCGACATGATGTCAACGCTCCAGCAGGTGATCAATGTGGTGGTCGGTCAGGACAAGGGTTTCGAACCTTCCGTTCCCGAGGCCACGGTGGTGCGTACCGACAACTATGCTGAAAAGCTCGTGGTGACCATCAACGAGGAAAGCACAGATTCCATTCCCGCCAACATCGTGGTGCAGCTTATGAGCGACAGCACCGTGACGTTCTCGCTGAAGAACTTCAAGCTGGTGGCTGGTGAGGACGAAATGCCTGTGGGCAACATCGTGCTCAAAGGCGTAAAGGTCGAACAGAAGGATGGCTACGAGGCAATCTCCACCAATCAGAGCATCCTCATCGAAGCTGGCGATGACCCCGCAGTGGATAAAAGTGAATGGTTGGGTCCCATGCTTGGTGAAGTGCCCATCGCGCTTCAGGGCAAGGTGAAGCCCGAAAAGCTTTACGTGAACATCGACATCGACATGATGTCAACGCTCCAGCAGATCATCAAGGTGGCTGTCGGTCAGGACAAGGGCTTCGAAGTGCCCAAGGCGGTCATCGACAGCACGAACTACTATGCTGACAAGCTCGTGGTGACCATCAACGAGGTAAGCACGGATTCCATTCCTGCCAACATCTCTGTTGACTATATGAGCGACGGCACCGTGACGTTCTCCCTGAAGAACTTCATGCTGGTGGCTGACGAGGGCGTGATACCTGTGGGCAACATCGTGCTCAGCGGTATCAAGCTCGGTGAGGGCGAGGGCTATCAGACCATCTCCACCACTCAGACCATCCGTATCGAGGCCGGTCAGAGCGACTCAATCGCTACAGAAGAATGGTTGGGTCCGTTGCTTGGCGAAGTGCCCATCGTGCTCAACGGTAAGCTCCGCAAGAACGCGCTCTATGTGAACATCGACATCGACATGATGTCAACGCTCCAGCAGATCATCAAGGTGGTGGTCGGCAGCGAAAAGGCTGTGACTGGCATTGCTGATGTGGTTGCTCCCGCAACTCCCGCCCGCACTTCTGGCGTCTATACGCTCAGCGGTATCCGCGTGGCTGACTCACTCTCCGCTAAATTGCCTAAGGGTGTTTATGTGGTGAACGGAAAGAAAGTAATCAAATAAAGACACAAGAAACAAAGGTGTCGGAGGCGGACGATAAGTTCGCCTCCGATGCTGTTAAAACATTGAAGATTGAATATGAAAAAGTTTTTGATGATGCTGGCGCTGGGTGGCTTCGCTTTGGGGGCTTCTGCGCAGTATCAATTGCCCAATGGGGATTTTGAGGGGACTTGGAATAGTGTTACAGGATATGTGATGACAAGTGTGTTTAAGGGGAGTAATCAAACGGGCTATGTTCCTAATCATTGGAATTCTTTTATGGATTGTGATGGATTCTCTTCAACATTAAAAAATTATGCAAGAGGTGTGCAGGTGGAACAGTCATCTGAAAAGCGTCCTGGAAGTACAGGTATTGCGAGTGTAAAAATTATGTCGCGTCAAACGGTGAAAAAGGATGTATTAGCCCAGGGGAATCTCACAACTGGTAGAGTATATGCTGGATCTATGGATCCTAGCAATGAAGGTAATCATAATTATACGGATATTAATAATTCAAAGTATGGTCAAAAATTCTATGGTCGACCGGATGCAGTATCTGTATGGGTGAAATATGAGTCTGGTCGAGAAGGTGGACCGAAAAATGAGGATTTGGCTAGAATAAGTGCTATTCTTCATGATAATTATAAATATCAGGATCCTACGACAAATAGCAAAATAATTGAGCATAAGATTGGTTCGGCTGAGTTGAATTATGCTCCTACAAATGGATGGGTTGAAAAAATCATTCCATTTGAATATGTGTCAGGTAGTAAAGGAACTGAGAAGCCGTCTTATATTCTTATGACGTTGACGACAAACAAAACACCTGGAAAGGGTAGTGTCGGAGATGTGGTTTATATTGATGATATCAGTATGGTTTACTATCATGCTCTCTCTGAGCTTAAGTATGATGGTAAGACTGTGCCTGGATTTTCTGAAAAAACGCTAAGTTATGATCTTTCAGATGTGGTTTATGACGATTCTAAGTTGTCCTATAAAGAGAAGGGCAAAGGTGCAACCGTAAAGAAGAACTACGACGAAGAGACTGGAGTTCTCTCTATTACTGTGAAAGGCGATGACTTTTCTGAAAATCCAGCTAGCGTGACGACGTATACTGTGCAGTTTGCCAAGCAATATACCAATGGATTGAGCGTGAATGTTGATGGAGAGGTTTCGGCCCCCCAGCTGACAACTTACACAGTAGAAACAAAAGCAGATAAAAGTATTTCTCTCGTGCTCAAGAACTTTATGTTGGGCTCAGGGGAAGTTGCCATACCTGTGGGTAATATTGTGCTCAACAACGTGACAGTGCAAGGCAATCACTACACAACGGAACAGAAAATCTTCATCGAAGCAGGTGATGACGAGTCGGTTGATAATTGGATGGGACCTGATCTTAAAGAAGTCCCTGTCAAACTCGACGGTACGCTCCATGATGGTCGTTTGGATGCCACCATTGATATTAACTCCCCTGAATTGGGAGTCATCAAAGTAATCCTCGCCCACCTCTACGAAGCAACCCCCGCCAAGGCTCTCACCATCCCCGCCAACGGTTTGGGTAACGTCACCTTCAACCGCACCTTCTATAAGGGTTGGAACACCTTTGTGGCTCCCTTCCCCGTTACCAAGAAGCAGCTCGGCTATGAGAAGGCCAATACTCTCGCTTCCATCTCCACTTCTGCTGGCTGGCTGAAGTTCGAAGACGTGGCAGACGAAACGCTCGAGGCTAACAAGCCCTACCTCCTCTACTATAGCGCAGACAAGACTTTAAAGGAATTCTACTATGGTGGCGAAGTGCTCAGCACGACGGGTGACGTGAAGGCTACCGTAGCCGGTCAGGGCGGTGCCAAGGTGAGCATGGTGGGTAACTATACGCCCCAGTTCAGCGTAGAGGGCAACTATCTCCTTACTGACCGTTCAGGTGAGGATGAGATTGCAAAGGCTGGCGCTGGTTCTAAGGTGGATGCCACGAAGTGCTACTTCACGTTCGAAAACGTGGCTAATCCCGCAGCGCTCTCCGTGAAGTTCGGTGGCGACGTGACGGGCATGGGCAACGTGGTGGCTGAAGAAACGGCTCCCCGTGCCAATGGTGTATACAACCTCCAGGGTGTGAAGCTCTCCAACGGTTCCGTTGAAGGTCTGCCCGCAGGTCTCTACATCGTGAACGGACGTAAGGTGTTGGTGAAGTGATTTTCCCCGACGACTGATTTTCCGTTATCTGAATCAACCAAAAGAGTCCATTGCCCCATGCCTTTCGTGCATGGGGCAGCGGACCTAACCCAACAACACAGCTAAAATGAAAACATATATCGCACCCTCCCTCACCACTTTGGAAATCAGAAGCGAGGGCATGCTCTGCACTTCTATTCACGTAAATGACAAAGGATATACCGACCTTGTTGGTAAAAGCGTAAACCGCGGCGGTTGGGACTGCAGCAACTGGATGCCCGCCGAAGAAACTGCTGAAGAAAACGACAGCAAGAAATAAATCCCTCCTCCGTCTCTCAGACGAAGAAATAAGAATCCCCATGCAAAGCCCGCAAGGCCCTGCATGGGGATTTCTGTCTTTCCGCCGCGCTTCCTCCGTGGCAGTCGCAAAGGCCTTTATCCATCCGGATATGGGGACTTCTATACTAAAGAAAGATTCCAGTATGTTTCATCGTGGCTTATTGTTTGATGATGATGTCCTTGCCAATGCAGTGGTTTTCATCGTAGTCACGGAAGAAGTTGGGGCGCAGCTGTGCCGGGTCGCCCGTGAACCGGATGTTCTCGAAGGTGACGTGGTCGATACCGTTGCCGGGGGCACGGTTGTACTTGTCTCCGAAGATGACGGCCATGCCGATGAGGGCGCTGCTGTCAACGCGCTCCACGCGGATATTGCGGAAGCTGATGTCGCGAATCCAGTTTTTGTCACCGCAGGACAAGTTCAGGACGGCGTTTGTGCGGGCATAGAGAATGTCGCAGTCTTCAATGTTGACTTTGCGCAGCGTCTCGCCCACGTCGGAGCGGTCATCACCGTGCGTACCGATGTTCACGGGATGTGCCACGTCGGCCCAGAGTGTGGTGCGGCGCACAAGGATATTTTTCGTGCCGCCCCAGTACCACCAACGGTGGTTGTAAAGGGCGATGCAGTCGTCTGAGGTGCGCAGGAAGCAGTCCTCGACGGTCACGTTGCGGCAGCACATCAGGTCGATGCCGTCGCTCCAGCTCATGGCGGAGAACGACTTCAAATGACGGATGATGATGCCCTTCGACTGTCCGCCATAGACGGTATAGTGCTTGGGGTTAAGTACGGTGGGACCGTCAACGAGCACATTCTTCGAGAAGGTGATCTCGATGCCGCGCAGGGGATGGTCGATGATGCCGCGGCCGATAATGCGCACATTCTCTGCGTGGTCTACGATGAGACGCGCTTTGACCACGGCTCCCGGAGCCAGATAGACGGTGCAGTTGCTCGGTATCTTGATTTCCTCGCTGGGCAAGTCCTTCGGTTGGTGGATGCCGGGGGCGAAGTAGATCAGGCGTGTACCTTTCACGAAAACGTCCTGGGCATTCTTGCCTTGCCAGATAATGGCATTCTTTGACAAGTCAGGCTTTTCAGAGAAAAGCGGATTGGCAAACAGATGCAGATTATGCGCCTGGTCGCCATCAAATTCTATGCTCAGGCACTTGGGCTGTTGCAATGTGAATTCCACCGTATGTGAATCCACCTGCTGCGCCTTGATCCCATTTGACTGAGGGCGGACAAGGACGGAGGAATAGGGTTTTTTGTTTACCACCCTAACCTCCACCGGCTCGCCCATGTCGAACTCGGCAAACGATGCCTTGGAGCGGCTGGCGAGGTTCACCTGACAACTCAATACATCCAACGGTTGCCAGTCGCCATTGGCGGTTCGCACGCTCACCTCATAGTCGGCTGAACGTTCGATGGTCTTGTCCTCCGGCCAACGAGGGATGCTTACTTGGGCGCGGGTTGCCGTCATTGCCAGACACAGTGACAGCAAGATAAGAAATAGTTTTTTATTCATAGAGATTGTAAATAACAAATGTGTGGGAAGGAATGGTGATGTCCGAGACAGGACGGAGAGCGGGCTTGCCTCTGTGGCAGGTTGTACGGCATTGGGCGGGCCGATGGCGTTTCCGGCTGGCATGCCGGCTGTCAGGACGATAAGTAGGTCTTCAAAATTATTTTATACTATCAGCAGATGCTATTTTCACATTG
>ERZ1026892.1290-NODE-1290-length-10901-cov-3.258160_pt1 | contig 10901 bp, 12 predicted proteins | sample MGYA00380176_ERZ1026892 | MGnify/ENA primary metagenome ERZ1026892 (study PRJEB33269, sample SAMEA4719812) | human gut metagenome | biome: human-associated habitat; feature: organic feature; material: feces | place: Cameroon | collected 2013-10 ... | reverse complement strand
TGTAACGCAAGGGTGATACATGTTATATAGAAGACTACTAGAATGACCAACACTAGAATACGTATACAAAGGTACGAAATTTATGCCAAAAAGGTAAGGATTTGGGGCGTTTTTTTCGTATTAAAAGCTATGGCCTTACACTAAACATTACGCTTCCGAAAAACAATATCCAAACTCAAATCCTAAACCGATGGAACGCGTAACTTCCGTGACGAGTTGGCTGAATAATATGAATGCCGATGACGTCAGACACACAAAAGTGATTCACTTCAATGAAGCGCACAACATCTGCAACCTTGTCTCACGATACACCCAGTCCAGGGGCAGGGAAAGAGGTTTGTTCTTCCACGCACACAAGATTACCACAGAAGAGTTCATCACCGTGGTAGTTGTCTGCGAGCCTCGTGAACTTTATCTCAACAACATCAAGCAAGGAAACAAGTATGCCTGGAAACAGAAAATCCCCAAAAATATCGATTGACGAAATCAAAGCCATGGTCGTCAACACGGAGGACACGGTGTGGAATGTACAGACGCTGGCCATTGAGCTGGGCACTACACCGGCTGCCATCCGTAAACGTATTCAGAGAGGGGCTATCCCCGCTCACAAGGAAGGCCGCTCGTGGTACATCCTTAAAAGTGAATACATCAGCAATCTCAAAGCAAAATAATGACTTGATTCACTAGAATACTGTTGCCCTGCCGTGTCGCTGTGAAGCGAGTGGGCAGGGCTTTTTAAACGTAAACATTACAGAATGATTCCAGACGATATAAAGGACCGAGTGCTGGAGAGCACTGACCTTGTAGCGCTTGTCAGCCAGACCGTCAAACTGAGGAAGTCAGGGCCGCGGTACGTGGGCTGCTGTCCCTTCCACGGAGAGAAGACACCCTCCTTCTTCGTGTTCCCACATACAGGTACCTATAAGTGCTTCGGATGTGGGGATGGTGGTGATGCCATCAGCTTCCTGCAGAAGCGAGATGGGTTGCCCTTCGTTGACGCGGTAAAGCAGTTGGGCAAGATGTGTGGCGTGGAAGTCGATGAGCAGGAGGAGGACCCTCAGGCCAAGCAGAAACGCATGCACAAGGAAGCGCTTATGGTGGCTAACGAACAGGTGGCCACCTTCTACGCGAAGCAACTTGCCCAATCCAAAGAGGCACAGGATTATGCCTATAAGCGCTGGGGGGAGTCCTACGTCAAGCAGAAAGGGCTGGGCTTTGCGCCTACGCAAGGAAAGGCGCTCACGAACCTTCCCATCAAACGCGAGTTTCTGGATGAACTGGGCTTGGTCAACAAAGGAGGCTATGACCAGTACCAAGGACGCATTGTCATCCCCATCCGCTCCCGTTATGGCAATGTCATTGGATTCACTGCACGCTCCTTGGGGGATGAGCAGCCCAAATACAAAAACTCTGCGGACTCCATCCTTTTCCATAAGTCGCAAGTGCTGTTCGGCATAGAGGACGCATGGCGGCAGGCCGCCAAGGCTGACAAGTTCTTCCTTGTCGAGGGCGCACCGGACTGCATGAGAATGCAGTCCATCGGGGTGCTCAACTGTGTGGCTGCGCTGGGGTCTTCCTGGAATAAAGAGCATTTCGCGCTTATCAAAAAGAGCGCATCGAAGGTGTGCTTCCTGCCCGATGATGACCCTCCCAAAAGGGGGGAGTTCTTCGGGCATGGTATCGCTGTGATCCTTGCCGCTGGAAAACTGGCCATGGAATGTGGACTCTCCGTCACCGTCAAGGAAATTCCCGATCACGACAAAGAGCACAAACAGGATCCCGATTCATATTATCAGAATCTCAACATCTTCAATGCTGTTGATGAGGTGGACTTTATCCTGTGGCGTGCGGCCAAAACTTTCGGTACGGCCCAGACCACTGAAGAGCAGCGTGTCGTGGTGCGGGAAATCGCTTACCTGCTGACGCTGGTCGATGACCCTACGGGCGTCTCCATGTACATTGACCGTCTATCGCATATCACGGGGAAAAAGTCGCTGTGGAAAGAGGCCATCAGTGCGGAGAAGAAACGCATCGAGGAGGACGAGAAAAGGGAAAGGGGAGAGGCTGTCGATGACCTTTTCAAACGATTCGGGTTCTACGTGGAAAACGGCAAATACTACTCCATCACGGAGAAAGGGAACACCTATGAATGGTCTAACTTCACCATGCAGCCTTTGTTCCACATCAAGGACAATCTATCGCCCAAACGACTCTACATCATCAAGAATGAACTGAACATGAAGGTGCTGATTGAACTGAATCAGGAGGATTTGGTCAGCATCTCCAAGTTCAAACAACGCATCGAAGGCCAGGGCAATTACATTTGGAAGGCTACTGAACGCGAACTTACCAAACTCAAATCCTATCTTTACGAGAAAACGGAAACGGCCTCACAGGTCAAACAGATGGGATGGCAGCGCGAAGGCTTCTATGCCTTCGGCAATGGCGTGTTCTTCCAAGACAAGTTCTACAATGCGGATGAATATGGCATCGTACGCTTGCCGGACTTGGGCAATTTCTATTTGCCCTCGTCTTCCAAAATCTACAAGGATGACGCTCGGCTGTTCACCTTCGAAAAACAGTTCGTGCACCTCAATTACTCTTCCGTCACCTTGGAAGAGTTCTCCAGACAGCTGTTCAGCGTCTTCGGAAACAATGGCCGCGTTGGCTTTGCCTTCTATCTGGCCACGCTCTTCCGCGATGTGGTCACCAACGCTTCTGCGGAGCATTGGTTTCCCATCCTCAATCTCTTCGGCCCGAAAGGTTCGGGTAAATCAGAGCTGGGACACACGCTGCTCTCGCTCTTCACGATTGCCTATAAAGCACCTAACATCCAGAACTCCACCATCTCCGCACTCAACGATACCGTGGCGGCTTCGGCAAATGCACTGGCGCATATCGACGAATATAAGAATGACCTTGACCCGAAACTGATTGAATTTCTCAAGGGCCTTTGGGATGGTACGGGCCGTAGCCGCATGAACATGGACTTGGACAAGAAAAAGGAGGTGACTGCGGTGGATGCGGGCATCATTCTCTCAGGACAGGAGATGCCTACGGCTGATATTGCTCTTTTCTCCCGATTGATCTTCCTACAGTTTCCTCGATCCGTGTTCACGAACGAGGAAAAGAAGAACTATATGCGTCTCATGGAGATGCGTTCGGGCGGACTGACACACATCACGCTCTTCTTGCTCAAACAGCGCAAGCGCTTCGAGCAAAGGTATGCCACCGTTCTCGCTGAAGTAAGGAAGGATATGGAACAGGCGTTGAAAGGCCACCAGTGCGAGGACCGTATTGTGAACAACTGGAGCGTGCCTTTGGCCGCACTGAAATGTTTGCAGGACGTGGTGCCGACACTGACTTACGAGGAACTTTTCAAAGTGGTTATCGAGGGCATCCTCAAACAGAATGCGGAATGCAAAACGAATGGAGAACTGGGTGCCTTCTGGAATGTGGTGCAGTATCTTTCCAGTGAGGGCATCATCAATGAATCGGGGGATTATGCCATCCGCTACCTGACTCACCTCAAAACGGATGTGGTGGATATTGCTTGGGTGGACAAAAAGGCGGTGCTCTATATGCAGACCTCCCGAATCTTCAATCTCTACCGCAAGGAGGGACGCAAAACGGATGACAAGACCATCCCAACGGATGCGCTGAAGTACTACCTCGCCAACAGCGCAGCTTACCTCGGACAGAAAGTGGCACGGTTCATTGTCTTCCGAAACGGCTTTCCTGTACTGGATTCTGCCAAGAGGGACAAGAACGGCAACCCTTCCAAACTCTCCCAGTCGGCACGCAGCTACGTCTTCGACTATAAAAAACTGATGGACCAGTTCGGCATCCGTCTCGGCACGGATGACGATGAGGGCGAGGAAGAGGAATAACACTACACTCGAAGGAGTGTTTGCCCAAAAGGAAGTCCAAATCATGGACTTCTCAAGGGCAAACCTCCTTCGTTCTAAATTCTCATATGCGGCTGACTGAGCGAAATTTTCATGTAACATCTGTAACATTTGTAACACACTCTATCTCAGCCATTTATAGGTATTTTCCCTTGTAACAGGATGTAATTTCTTGTAACATTTAGGGTAAATCTACTTCTAAAAGTCCCAAAATCCATCCAATCTATAGCAAAATCACCTCCAATCAACTCTCCAAACTCAACCATCATGGACAAATACTATAGCTTCCTTCAAGCCTTAATGGCCTCTGAAATGCCAGACGATTGGTTACTCTTTGAACTCACCGAAGAAGATGCCCTCACGGATTCCGAGGACATTCTTTATGAGCGCTTCGGCAAGGTGCATCGCATTCACGGCACCATGCCGATAGGGAAATATGTGGTGATCAGACAGGACTCCTTCCTCTATGAGTCTCTTACGGAGGCGGCCATTCTGTTTCCTACCTGCGTATTCCAGGCTTCCATCCCCAATGCCTTGTTGATGTTTTACTGCCTGAATGAGGGGTGACTTTCATCACATCAATACAGTATCCCGGCTGACCTACCAAATAACAAATCTTAAAGGTTGGGTGCAAGGCTTGGAATCCTTCATAAAAGGCCGTACCTTTGTATCGCTTTCAAAAAGCACCCCTAACGCGTTGACATGGGACTTAATGGGACAACAGCAAGGCACCCGAAGCACTCACAACAGCGCATCAAACAAAAGCATCAAAAAGAATCACCGTTATTCCACTTTAATCGTAATCGAACACCTCTGTTTCATGAGCAACTATCTTGTCTACATAAAAATGCCATCGTATTTGCGCCAATGGTTCATTCACCGCCACAGCGGATCCGAACCAGTGGTGCTCAGACAAGGGTGAATCGAAACGAAAATCCTCCGCTTGGCGCAAAGTACTTGGCCGCAGGGCCAGATTCCTGCGCAAAAGCAGGAGGGGGAGGTGGCGGTTTGTATCCCTTACTCCAAGGCCCGCGACCCGCGGACCTACAATTATATCGTTCCTTCAGGTAAAAAGGCGTTGCTCGAACAGATTAAAAATGATTTTGCCGTCGATTGCTGGACCTTCCTTCATGACTTCGGAAAGATTGGACAGCAACAGAAGCAACTCATCTATCTCTTCATGGAACAACGCGGTATCAAGGAGGACGGTTCCTGCTGGGATTCCATTGCGAAAACGTACCAGCGTCTTCGTAAAAATTATCTCACCAATGAGAGCCGAAGAAGAGCCAAAGCTACTAGTGTAGAATTTGTAGATAAGTAAAAATGGTTTAGGTATGACAAGCAGATTGCCGGGTATCAGTAAGATTGAGTTTCTTGAAACTGAAGCACTCACTCCGCATATCATGGTGCGGGCGGTTGCGAAGGTGCCGGTGGGCATCTTTGCCCGGCTTTCTTCTATTCCCTTCGACAGGCGCACTGCGCTTTGCGAATCGGTAACGGAGGCGGACAATAATGCTACCCTTGAAACAGCCACGCTCACTTTTCGCTCTTCCGCAGTGTTGCCCACTGGGCGCCTCTGCTTCATCGTCTCTTTGGTTAACGGCCAACGATTCCTCATGGGCACCCGGGAAACGCCCTTTCCTCTCATCAAATGGAAGTTCGAATCAGGACTTCCTGATGCGGACCCGAACACCAACACTTACACCATTTCCTACTCCAATCGGGTGGCTTTGGTGCCGATTTCGGGCTGAAATCGCCTCGATTTTGTAACATTTTGAGGGTTTTGTAACACGATGTAATTTTCTGAGCCACAAAAGAGGCTTGATAATCAATAAGTTACGATGATGTTACAAATGTTACAGATGTTACAACGAAAATACTCTCGCGCGAGAGAAAATTTTTTTTCGCGTAGCAGAGGGGGTAGGCTGGGAGCCATTCTGACTCCGCGCCAACAACGAAAACAACAACAAGACCATATAAGTTCAACGTATATTTCAGCTGAGAATCTCTATCATACTTTGTATTCATAATTCACACTTTTGATGCGGGACAGGCCAGCCGTGAGGCTCGCCTGTCTTTTTGTTTGTTTTTATATGGAGATAAATTTGCGTATCTAATCACTTCGGATATGGCAAAGAAAAAATACCAACTACACTTGAAAGGCTACGTCGGCAGTTGGGACTTCGATTCTGACTACGTGGACTACATCCTTGGCAAAAACGCGGATAAGGAGGTGTCAGTGCTCATTGACTCACTTGGGGGACAGTTGAACACCGCTCTCAGCATCTCCGCTGCTTTCAAGCGTCATGGCAATGTTCACGCTCACTTCGTGGGCATGAATGCGAGTGCGGCCACGATTGCCTCGATGGGCGCGCATCGGGTTTCGATGGACCACTCGGCTATGTACCTCGTGCATCAATCCTCCTTTCCCTTCTTCGAATACGGCTCTCTCAACTCCACAGGTATGGAGGCCTTGATTGAGCAACTGAGTAAGGCCAAAACGGACCTCGAAAAGATGGATGCGAATGTGGCTACCATGTACGCTCGTCGATGCAAAAAGGACCCCAAGGCCTTGCTTGAACTCATGAAGGTGGGGGGATGGCTCACGGCCAAGGAAGCACTGGAATGGGGCTTCGTGGATGAACTTACTGAACTGGAGGATGAGGAGGCTCCTGTCATGACTGCGGCCATGGCGGCTGACTTCACGGCTTTCGGCATTCCGCTTCCGCAGATGCCTCATACCAAACAGCAGGATTCCTTCTTCCAGAAGATGGCGCAAGCGCTCTCTTCTGTTTTCCGATCCTTACAGCAAACGCAGCTCACGCAACAGGCTCAGGCCACTCAACAGGCACAAACCGCGAACCAGGACGAACCGTCCCGACAAAAACAAGCCAATCTTAATCAACATTCTATGGACAAAGCGTACAAGAACATTTGCAAGTTCCTCTCCTGCGATTCCCTTCCCTCCAAGGAGGGGAAGGTTTCGCTCACCGAGGAACAGATGGAGAACCTGGAGTGCTCCATGCAGGCCAATCATGACATGATTGCAGAGCTTTCACTCAAGGTGAAAGCGGCTGAGGACGAGAACAAACGCCTCACGGACACCATCAAGGCGCTTGAAGCGAAGGTGGCTTCGCTTCCCGCTACAGGCACCACGGCAGTGGTGGATGATAAGAAAACCACCGAACACGAACCGGATGCGTTCGAATCCTTCGTCAATGCGGGACAGAGCGCACGCGCGCTCTTCGAAAGCCTTCCCTAATCGCTTCCCAAACACACACTAACACATGCTTTCTTATGGCTGGAAAATTTAGCTACTCCCTTCAGGAGTATAAGGATGCGGCACGTAAGTACCGCGCGGATTTCCTCCGACTCCCGATTATCGGATGCGAGGAAACGCTCAAATTCATGACGGGCCGACCGGGAATCCGTTACAAAGAGTCGGTCGGTACGCTCACTGCGGGTGCGCAGTTCGCACCTTACAAGCCTTCGCGTAAGACGGATGCCAATCTCAAATTGGACTACCGCACGCTGGAGACGTTCTTCGGTTCTGTCGTGGCAGAATTTGAACCGAATACTGCTATCTCTACCCTCCTTGGCACGGGTGCCACAAAGGGCGACGGACAGAAGTCTACGCCCACCGCTCGCGAGGTGCTGGGCTTGATTGCCAAGTCGCTCTCCGAAAACCTCAACAATGCACTTTGGAATGGTACGCGTAACGCGGAAGGGGATACCACCATGGACCTCTTCGACGGATTCGACACCATCACCCAGAAAGAGGTCACCGCTGGCACCATCGCTGCGGACCAGGGGAATTATCTCAAACTTACCAGCGCCATCACTACGGCTAATGCCGTGGATGTGGCGAAGGAGATTCTCTTCTCGCTCGATCCCCGACTTCGCTCTCAGGATCTCTTCCTGTTCTGCTCTCAGGATTTCGTGGATAAGTATAACGAGTCGTACCTGCTCACGCACTCGGCTGTTCCTTACAACACGAAGTATAACCAGCCTACGGTCGAGGGCTCCAATGGGAAACTTACGTTCTGCCCGCTGTGGAACAAGGCGGGCTCCAAGTTCATGCATGTCTCACCTAAAATCAATATGCTCTATGGCTATGACCAGATGGGCGATATGGAGTCGGTGGATGTGGAACGCTTCGAGCCGTTCGTTCTCTCCTACATCGCTACGATGTTCTTTGGCGTGCAGTTTGAATCGATTGACAAACGCCGCCTGAAGGTGGTCGAACTGGCTGATTGAGTTCTTCATCTGGAAGGGGGCCAAATACGGAGGTTTTGATGGGATTGACTCCCAAGCAGGGCTCCCTTCCATAATACTATCTATCATGGCAAAAACTTGCACTTCTTTACAGAAATCGCTCGGCTGGTGCCAAGGCACTCCTGAGCTGCCGGGCGTTAGACGTCGCATCTACTACCTTTCAAAGGTGAACATCGCTGCATGGCCTACCTTGACACGCGATGACAACGGACGCGCTACATCCGCTACCTATACGGGTAGCTTCACACTCAAGGCGGACGCGAAATGGCAGTATATTGATATTGTTCCTGAAAAGTCCCAACTGACCAGTGAGGCGCAGGGGGAATATCCATCTCAGACGCAACTCAATAAACTCTCTGCCGTACACCCCGGTGTAGGGGCAGAGGCGAGCGCTGCTGCGGCTTACCTGAACAACAATGACAATGTCTTCATCGTGGAGGACATGAAGGGCAAATACCGCGTGGTGGGCTCCGAAGCGTGGACTACGAAGACTACCGTGGCACAGGACCTCGGACAGGGGGCTACGGGCACTACGTCTACTACCATCTCTGTAGAGGCTACGGACGAATGTCCCGCGCCTTTCTATGAGGGTACCATCGTCACGGAGGATGGCGATATTGAAACGGTTTGATAAATTTTTGCGGACATGATTGATTTGGACGAAATCTTGAGTGATATATCGGTACCGGACCTTTCGTGTCCGCTTGATTTGAAACAGATCGAGTCCTCGCCTCAAGGCAAGGACATCTTTGCCGAGCAGAAAAGGCATGCTTGGGACCATTCCATCGAAGCGCGATGCGACTTTTCCCGAAAGGTCCGCATCACACGTCGGGCGGACGTGTTCTTTCTCTCTCTTTGGCAGAAATCACTGTACGGACGGACGCTGACGGACATCAAGGGCGACGAGGAGATGGTGCCCTTCTTCGCGGAGAATATGGCTCCGCTCATGGCGGATATTCTGGGCAGGTCGCTACAGAAAGGGGATTGGTGCATCGTCACCACGCCCAAGCGCAGACATCTCGTCCGCAACTTTGCCACGAGCATCAGTCTCCGCATCGCCGAATTGCTCGCAATTCCTTTCTATGAGGATGTGGCGTTCTGCCACTCCAAACAGCGTCTGGGTGCGGTGTTCACGCTGAACGTCCTGCCCAAGGAGCAGAACTGCATCGTCTTCGACGATTTCGTTACGACAGGCTCCACGCTGAAGGCAATGAAGAATCTGCTGGAAGGGGAACACCATAAGAACTGCGTGTTCTTTACGGGCATCAACAACAAACTTTAAGGACAATGGACAAAGAATTTACTACCAAACTGCAGACTTGGCTCAGTCTGCCTCGCGAAGAGCGGGATTGGGATGAGGGGGCGCTGATGCTCCTCCAGCTGTCGGGCAACAGAATCATGTACCGAAACATCAGTGTGAATCCTGTCGGGAAGGCGGAGTTCATCGAGGGGAAACTTTCACAGTACCTTGAATTCCGTCTGGCGGAACTGACGCACGAACAGGTGATGGAAATGCAGAAACAGGTGGCGGAAATCGCCAAGGCGCACGAGGGGTTCAAGGCTGAGGACAACGAGGCGAAGTCCTTCAAAGCGGGTATCCGCGTGGACCATGAACGCTTGCCGGACGACATCAAGGCGCTCTACGTGGAGAATCTGGATTTGGTGCACCGCATGCGCGAACTGCACTTGCGGCTGCGCACGATGAGCACCGTCAACTCGAATTGCGTGGATTCGGACCGCTATCCGTTCCTCAAGGAAATCATCAGATTGGACAAAAAGCTGCACGACAATTGGGATACGTATGACCACTATGTGATTAGTGCGGAAGATGCGGAAAAGGTGGACACGTCTACGGATAACAAAGGTGGTGATGACACTACAGCTGCACCCTCACAAGCACAGACGAAACCCAAATCCAAGAAGACAACGAAATCCTCTGAGGCATGAAACGCTCCGCTTCCATCTCTGACTTTCTACGCCCTTTGGCGGATACGCCCAATCAGGCCTACCTGACGAATGCCTTACAGGTGGCGGATGTGCTGGAATGGATTCTCGAACAGGTGGGGAAGGCGAAGGTCTGGCAAACTTCGTTCTCCATCTCGGAAGAGTTCCTTCGACGCTTGTTCTTCATCGAAAAGGGGGGCAAGGTCACGGAGTTTAACTTGGTGCTGGATCATAAGGCCACCAACAAAACACTGAAACTCTGGGCGTTCATTTCACAAGTGATGAAACGCACGTATCTGGCGGACAACCACTCGAAGGTGCTTCTCGTGGAATCGGAGGCGGGGGATAGGGTCTCGGTGGTCACTTCGCAGAATCTGACGCGAGGCAACCGCTACGAATCGACGTTCATCTCTACGGATGAACACATCTTCCGGGCTCTGCACGATGCCATCACGGACTTGATTCGCAATCATTCCGTGCCGCTGAATGATCTTTTTGAACAGCGCCTCCTTGAAGCGGGGGCTAATAACTAAGATAATGTATGGAATATTCCGAGGAACAACTGACAAAGGTGGAACAGTTCGCTTCCATCTATCTCAAGATTTCGGATATGGCCGTGATTCTTGAGGTGCCGCCTACCGTCCTGCGCGAAGATATTGCGGACCGCTCTTCGGAGGTGTCCAAAAGATACCATCGCGGTAAGGCGGCTTCCCGTGTGAAACTCCTGTCTCTTATACACATCTCCGAGCCCACGAGACCTCTCTACATCTCGTA
>ERZ1026892.1277-NODE-1277-length-10981-cov-5.792239_pt1 | contig 10981 bp, 9 predicted proteins | sample MGYA00380176_ERZ1026892 | MGnify/ENA primary metagenome ERZ1026892 (study PRJEB33269, sample SAMEA4719812) | human gut metagenome | biome: human-associated habitat; feature: organic feature; material: feces | place: Cameroon | collected 2013-10 ... | reverse complement strand
ATAACGGCCCTGTACGCCTGGACGGATAAAGCGTTTACGCGACAACGGATGCCCGATGCGACGCTGGCGCGTCTTATCGGGCCTACAAACGGCCCCGAATCGTAGGTCGGATAAGGCGTTCACGCCGCATCCGACAAACCATGCTGGATCACAACTTCGCAAACACCCGACGTGCAGCATCGATGGTGTTATTGATATCTTCCATGCTGTGCGCCACGGACATAAAGCCCGCTTCAAACGCTGACGGTGCCAGGTAAACACCTTCGTCCAGCATCATATGGAAGAAACGCTTAAAGCGTTCCACGTCACAGGCCATCACATCCTGATAGCACGTCACGGACTCGGCGTCGGTAAAGAAAATACCGAACATGCCGCCAACGTGGTTAACGACCAGCGGAATTCCGGCTTCTTCTGCCGCTTCCAGCAGACCTTCTGCCAGACGTGATGTCAGCTCATCCAACGTTTCGTGAACGCCCGGCTGCGCGACTTCATTCAGACAGGCGAAACCGGCTGCCATCGCAATTGGGTTACCGGAAAGCGTACCCGCCTGATAGACCGGACCCGTCGGGGCCAGCGCATCCATTACATCACGACGACCACCGAATGCGCCTACCGGCATTCCACCGCCGATGATTTTTCCGAGGCAGGTTAAATCTGGCACTACGCCGTAATAATCCTGTGCGCCAGCTAGCGCTACGCGGAAACCGGTCATCACTTCATCGATGATCAGCAACGCGCCAAATTCGTCGCACAGCGCGCGCAGACCTGGCAGGAACTCTGGCAGCGGCGGAACACAGTTCATATTGCCTGCCACCGGCTCGACGATAATACAGGCAATCTCTTGCGGGTATTGCTCAAACGCGGCGCGTACAGAAGCCAGATCGTTATAAGTACAGGTTAAGGTATGTTTGGCGAAATCTGCCGGAACACCCGGCGAGTTTGGCTGGCCTAACGTGAGTGCGCCAGAACCGGCTTTCACCAGCAGGCAGTCAGCGTGACCGTGGTAACAACCTTCAAATTTAATAATTTTGTCGCGACCGGTAAAACCACGGGCCAGGCGGATGGCGCTCATCGTCGCCTCGGTGCCGGAGTTCACCATGCGCACCATATCCATGGTCGGGACCAGTTCGGTCACCAGTTGCGCCATTTTCACTTCCATTTCGGTTGGTGCACCAAAGCTTAAACCACGCTCGGCGGCTTCAATCACGGCATTGCGGATTGCCGGATGGTTATGGCCCAGCACCATCGGCCCCCAGGAACCGACATAATCGATATAGGCTTTGCCATCAACATCGTACAGATAAGCGCCGTCCGCTTTTTCGATAAACAGTGGAGTGCCGCCCACGCCAGTAAAGGCGCGAACAGGGGAGTTCACACCGCCAGGGATCAGCTCGCGCGCTGCGCTGTAAAGATTTTCAGACTTACTCATGGAGGGTTCCTGATTCGTAGAAAAAGTGAATGGCTGCTATTCTATGTTATTCATAACAAGTTAAATACTCGTCAAACATCAGGCTGCTTGTACTGGTGCAATCCTGATTTCTTAGAGTATAAAAGTTTTGTGCATTTGAAACATTACGCTTTGCAAAGGATTTTCATGGAACGTGCGAGTAAAATGCCGTCATCTTATTTGTATGACCAATAAGTGATCATTGGATGAAAACTGATACTCCCTCTTTAGAAACACCGCAGGCCGCGCGCCTGCGACGCAGACAACTGATTCGCCAACTTCTTGAGCGCGATAAAACCCCGTTAGCCATTTTGTTTATGGCGGCAGTCGTCGGCACGCTTGTCGGGCTGGCTGCGGTTGCTTTTGACAAAGGTGTCGCCTGGTTGCAGAACCAACGTATGGGGGCGCTGGTACATACTGCTGATAATTATCCGCTTCTGTTAACCGTCGCTTTTCTCTGTTCGGCGGTGCTGGCGATGTTTGGCTACTTTTTGGTGCGCAAATACGCGCCGGAAGCAGGTGGTTCGGGGATCCCGGAAATTGAAGGGGCGCTGGAAGATCAACGTCCTGTTCGCTGGTGGCGTGTATTGCCGGTGAAATTCTTTGGCGGGCTGGGGACACTCGGCGGAGGCATGGTGTTGGGGCGCGAAGGGCCAACCGTGCAGATCGGCGGTAACATTGGCCGTATGGTGCTTGATATTTTCCGCCTGAAAGGTGATGAAGCTCGCCATACGCTGCTGGCAACCGGTGCTGCTGCGGGGCTGGCTGCGGCCTTTAACGCGCCGCTGGCGGGTATTTTGTTTATTATCGAAGAGATGCGTCCGCAGTTTCGCTATACGTTAATTTCGATTAAAGCGGTATTTATTGGCGTCATTATGTCGACCATTATGTACCGGATTTTTAATCATGAAGTTGCGTTGATTGACGTCGGTAAACTTTCTGATGCGCCGCTTAATACGCTGTGGCTTTATCTGATCCTCGGTATTATTTTTGGCATTTTCGGCCCTATTTTTAATAAATGGGTGCTGGGGATGCAGGATTTGCTGCACCGTGTGCACGGCGGCAATATTACCAAATGGGTGCTAATGGGCGGTGCGATTGGCGGTCTGTGTGGATTGCTGGGGTTTGTGGCACCAGCAACGTCGGGCGGCGGTTTTAACCTGATTCCTATCGCTACCGCGGGGAATTTCAGCATGGGAATGCTGGTGTTTATCTTCGTCGCGCGGGTCATTACCACCTTACTCTGCTTCTCTTCCGGCGCGCCGGGCGGTATTTTTGCCCCGATGCTGGCGCTGGGTACTGTGCTGGGAACCGCTTTCGGAATGGTTGCCGTTGAGCTGTTTCCGCAATATCACCTTGAGGCGGGGACGTTTGCTATTGCCGGAATGGGGGCATTACTGGCGGCATCTATTCGCGCGCCGTTAACGGGGATCATTCTGGTTCTGGAGATGACCGATAACTACCAGCTCATTTTGCCAATGATTATTACCGGTCTTGGCGCAACACTATTAGCGCAATTTACCGGCGGGAAACCGCTATACTCGGCGATTCTTGCGCGCACGCTGGCAAAACAGGAAGCTGAGCAACTGGCGCGAAGCAAGGCCGCATCAGCCAGCGAGAATACTTGAACGAAATACCAGGGTATTAGATAATGGCGATTATTATTGGGTTAGAATTTGCCCAATTGCCGATGTCGTTTGGAGCAAAATATGAGTGATGACGTAGCACTGCCGCTGGAGTTTACCGACGCAGCAGCCAACAAAGTTAAAAGCCTGATCGCTGACGAAGATAACCCGAATCTGAAATTACGCGTGTATATCACCGGTGGCGGTTGCAGCGGCTTCCAGTATGGTTTCACCTTTGATGATCAGGTGAACGAAGGCGATATGACCATCGAAAAACAGGGCGTTGGCCTGGTGGTTGATCCGATGAGCCTGCAATATCTGGTCGGCGGTTCCGTTGACTACACCGAAGGACTGGAAGGTTCTCGTTTCATCGTGACCAACCCGAACGCGAAAAGCACCTGCGGTTGCGGTTCTTCCTTTAGCATCTAATCTGTTGTTCATGTGCCGGATAAACTATCCGGCACATCTTCTCTCTTCAACGCCCATTCTCATCCAGCGCAAACGTCGGTAGCTTAAGATGCCAACGAATAGCCGCCAGCCGAATCAATAGCGTCACGACCATGCCCATCATACTGGCTGTTTCCAGTGGTACGGAAAATGTGTAATAAGCCGTAGCGTGGACAATACCGCCGATAATACAGGCAGTTGCGTAGATTTCTGTACGTAAAATCATGGGGATCTCGCGGGCCAGTACATCACGAATGATCCCGCCGCCAACGCCAGTAATGACGCCCATACAAACCGCGATTAACGGACCGGCTTCCGCATTAAAGGCTTTATTCACGCCAATGCCGACAAACACCGCCAGACCAACGGCGTCCAGCACCGGCAACATCCATTTTGGTAAGCGTCTTGGCTGGCGCACCAGCACGATGGTCAGCATGCTGGTGACCATTGCAACGACCAGATCGGTGGGATCTTTCACCCAAAATACCGGGCCGTGATCCAGCGCCATGTCGCGAATTGTTCCGCCGCCTACTGCGGTTACCACGCCCAGTACCAGAACACCAAAAGGGTCCATACGCAATTTTCCGGCTAACAAAACGCCGGAGATGGCAAATACCGCTGTGCCGACTATATCCAGCCAATAGACGAGCATTGTTCAATCCCCACTGAGCACCTGAAAAGGTCAGGCGCTAATCTACCTGTGAAAGCGCATTACAGAGCTGTTGTGCAGCGAGGATAATACGTGGGCTTGCACGTTCAAACCAGTCACTCGTGAGAGGAATAACGGGAATTTTGAGCTGTTCACCCCAGTATTGTTTGATTTTAGGAATTTGGTCCGGTCCGCCTGTAATGACAATCGCCTGTGGCGAGCGTGCTAACACCTGTTCGCGGCTAACTTGCGGCCAGGGAACCCGGCTGTCTTTAAAGATGTTTTCTCCGCCACAAACTTCGAGTACCTGGTTCTGAATCGACTCTTTTCCACTGGTAAATGGCGGATTAATGCCGAATTGCAGAAAAACACGTTTTTTAGGTTTATCAGCATATTGCGCTTTCAATTGCGCGTACTGATCCAGCAGGGATTGCGCGGCTTGTTCGGCCTTGTCTGGTTGCGGACTCCAGGGGGCCAGTTGACGTAACGCATTGGCAATTTGTTCAATGCTTGTCGCATCGACCCACATCACTTTTATTCCCAGCGAAGCCAGCTGGTCAACCTGCCGCTCGGCATTACCTCCACGCCAGGCAATCACCAGATCGGGTTTCAGCGCGACAATGCGTTCCAGATTCATCCCCTGCCAGGTGGAAACCTGCTCAATCTTTTGCGCTTGTGGAGGATAGTCGGAATAGCTGCTGACCCCAACCGGCGTGATCCCGGCGGCAAAGGCAAGTTCAGTGTTGGCGGGAGAAAGCGTGATGACGCGCGGCGCGGCGTTGAGCCACAGTGGCGCAAGAAAAGACAGGGCGACCAGCGCCCTGAACAGTGACTTAGCCATGTGCAAGTTTCTGCACCAGTGACTCAACCATCAGGCTGGACTGTTTAGCGGCAACAGCCAGGAACTCATCGAAGCTAAGATGAGACTGTTGATCGGCCACGTCGGAGATGGCGCGTACGACAACAAACGGGACGTTGAAATTGTGGCAGACATGGGCGATTGCCGTCGCTTCCATCTCTACAGCAATGGCCTGTGGGAAGTTGTGGCGGATTTTCGCCAGACCAACAGAACCGTTGATGAAAGCGTCGCCGCTAACAATCAGGCCACGTACAGCGTTAAGATTCAGTTCGGCAATGCAGGCCTCAGCGGCAGCGATCAGTTTATCGTCAGCTTTAAAGCCTGCCGGACAGCCTGGTAACTGACCGTATTCATAACCAAATGCCGTGACATCCGCGTCGTGATAACGTGCTTCGTCCGAGACAACGATATCGCCCACTTTCAGCGTTGGTGCCAGGCCACCGGCAGAACCGGTGTTAATAATCACATCTGGCTTGCAGTGTTCCAACAGCAGAGTGGCACCCAGCGCCGCAGCGACTTTACCGATGCCCGATTTCAGAAGCGCAACCTCGGTTCCATTCAGTTGGCCGGTATAGATTTCGCAACCGCCGAGACTGATAGTTTGACGGTTTTCGATTTTGTCACGCAGCAGCGTAACTTCTTCTTCCATTGCACCAATGATGCCGATTTTCATAGATTTACTCGCGATAAGCCCGATTTGAAGGCATAGTTTACCATGCGCTTACGGGGAAGCGTATTTCTCACGCGGGAGAGGACATGGCACAGATTGATTTCCGAAAAAAAATAAACTGGCATCGTCGTTACCGTTCACCGCAGGGCGTTAAAACCGAACATGAGATCCTGCGGATCTTCGAGAGCGATCGCGGGCGTATCATCAACTCTCCGGCAATTCGTCGTCTGCAACAAAAGACGCAGGTTTTTCCATTGGAGCGCAATGCCGCCGTGCGCACGCGTCTTACCCACTCGATGGAAGTCCAGCAGGTGGGGCGCTACATCGCCAAAGAAATTTTAAGCCGTCTGAAAGAGCTTAAATTGCTGGAAGCATACGGCCTGGATGAACTGACCGGACCTTTTGAAAGCATTGTTGAGATGTCATGCCTGATGCACGATATCGGCAATCCGCCGTTTGGTCATTTTGGCGAAGCAGCGATAAATGACTGGTTTCGCCAACGTTTGCACCCGGAAGATGCCGAAAGCCAGCCTCTGACTGACGATCGCTGCAGCGTGGCGGCACTACGTTTACGGGACGGGGAAGAACCGCTTAACGAGCTGCGGCGCAAGATTCGTCAGGACTTATGTCATTTTGAGGGGAATGCACAAGGCATTCGTCTGGTGCATACATTGATGCGGATGAATCTCACCTGGGCACAGGTTGGCGGTATTTTAAAATATACCCGTCCGGCGTGGTGGCGTGGCGAAACGCCTGAGACACATCACTATTTAATGAAAAAGCCGGGTTATTATCTTTCTGAAGAAGCCTATATTGCCCGGTTGCGTAAAGAACTTAATTTGGCGCTTTACAGTCGTTTTCCATTAACGTGGATTATGGAAGCTGCCGACGACATCTCCTATTGTGTGGCAGACCTTGAAGATGCGGTAGAGAAAAGAATATTTACCGTTGAGCAGCTTTATCATCATTTGCACGAAGCGTGGGGCCAGCATGAGAAAGGTTCGCTCTTTTCGCTGGTGGTTGAAAATGCCTGGGAAAAATCACGCTCAAATAGTTTAAGCCGCAGTACGGAAGATCAGTTTTTTATGTATTTACGGGTAAACACCCTAAATAAACTGGTACCCTACGCGGCACAACGATTTATTGATAATCTGCCTGCGATTTTCGCCGGAACGTTTAATCATGCATTATTGGAAGATGCCAGCGAATGCAGCGATCTTCTTAAGCTATATAAAAATGTCGCTGTAAAACATGTGTTTAGCCATCCAGATGTCGAGCAGCTTGAATTGCAGGGCTATCGGGTCATTAGCGGATTATTAGAGATTTATCGTCCTTTATTAAGCCTGTCGTTATCAGACTTTACTGAACTGGTAGAAAAAGAACGGGTGAAACGTTTCCCTATTGAATCGCGCTTATTCCACAAACTCTCGACGCGCCATCGGCTGGCCTATGTCGAGGCTGTCAGTAAATTACCGTCAGATTCTCCTGAGTTTCCGCTATGGGAATATTATTACCGTTGCCGCCTGCTGCAGGATTATATCAGCGGTATGACCGACCTCTATGCGTGGGATGAATACCGACGTCTGATGGCCGTAGAACAATAACCAGGCTTTTGTAAAGACGAACAATAAATTTTTACCTTTTGCAGAAACTTTAGTTCGGAACTTCGCGCTATAAAACGAATCTGAAGAACACAGCAATTTTGCGTTATCTGTTAATCGAGACTGAAATACATGAAAAAAACCACATTAGCACTGAGTGCACTGGCTCTGAGTTTAGGTTTGGCGTTATCTCCGCTCTCTGCAACGGCGGCTGAGACTTCTTCAGCAACGACAGCCCAGCAGATGCCAAGCCTTGCACCGATGCTCGAAAAGGTGATGCCTTCAGTGGTCAGCATTAACGTAGAAGGTAGCACAACCGTTAATACGCCGCGTATGCCGCGTAATTTCCAGCAGTTCTTCGGTGATGATTCTCCGTTCTGCCAGGAAGGTTCTCCGTTCCAGAGCTCTCCGTTCTGCCAGGGGGGCCAGGGCGGTAATGGCGGCGGCCAGCAACAGAAATTCATGGCGCTGGGTTCCGGCGTCATCATTGATGCCGATAAAGGCTATGTCGTCACCAACAACCACGTTGTTGATAACGCGACGGTCATTAAAGTTCAACTGAGCGATGGCCGTAAGTTCGACGCGAAGATGGTTGGCAAAGATCCGCGCTCTGATATCGCGCTGATCCAAATCCAGAACCCGAAAAACCTGACCGCAATTAAGATGGCGGATTCTGATGCACTGCGCGTGGGTGATTACACCGTAGCGATTGGTAACCCGTTTGGTCTGGGCGAGACGGTAACTTCCGGGATTGTCTCTGCGCTGGGGCGTAGCGGCCTGAATGCCGAAAACTACGAAAACTTCATCCAGACCGATGCAGCGATCAACCGTGGTAACTCCGGTGGTGCGCTGGTTAACCTGAACGGCGAACTGATCGGTATCAACACCGCGATCCTCGCACCGGACGGCGGCAACATCGGTATCGGTTTTGCTATCCCGAGCAACATGGTGAAAAACCTGACCTCGCAGATGGTGGAATACGGCCAGGTGAAACGCGGTGAGCTGGGTATTATGGGGACTGAGCTGAACTCCGAACTGGCGAAAGCGATGAAAGTTGACGCCCAGCGCGGTGCTTTCGTAAGCCAGGTTCTGCCTAATTCCTCCGCTGCAAAAGCGGGCATTAAAGCGGGTGATGTGATCACCTCACTGAACGGTAAGCCAATCAGCAGCTTTGCCGCACTGCGTGCTCAGGTGGGTACTATGCCGGTGGGCAGCAAACTGACCCTGGGCTTACTGCGCGACGGTAAGCAGGTTAACGTGAACCTGGAACTGCAGCAGAGCAGCCAGAATCAGGTTGATTCCAGCTCCATCTTCAACGGCATTGAAGGCGCTGAGATGAGCAACAAAGGCAAAGATCAGGGCGTGGTAGTGAACAACGTGAAAACGGGCACTCCGGCTGCGCAGATCGGCCTGAAGAAAGGTGATGTGATTATTGGCGCGAACCAGCAGGCAGTGAAAAACATCGCTGAACTGCGTAAAGTTCTCGACAGCAAACCGTCTGTGCTGGCACTGAACATTCAGCGCGGCGACAGCACCATCTACCTGTTAATGCAGTAATCTCCCTCAACCCCTTCCTGAAAACGGGAAGGGGTTCTCCTTACAATCTGTGAACTTCACCACAACTCCATACATCTTCATCATCCTTTAGGCATTTGCACAATGCCGTACGTTACGTACTTCCTTATGCTAAGCCGTGCATAACGGAGGACTTATGGCTGGCTGGCATCTTGATACCAAAATGGCGCAGGATATCGTGGCACGTACCATGCGCATCATCGATACCAATATCAACGTAATGGATGCCCGTGGGCGAATTATCGGCAGCGGCGATCGTGAGCGTATTGGTGAATTGCACGAAGGTGCATTGCTGGTACTTTCACAGGGACGAGTCGTCGATATCGATGACGCGGTAGCACGTCATCTGCACGGTGTGCGGCAGGGGATTAATCTACCGTTACGGCTGGAAGGTGAAATTGTCGGCGTAATTGGCCTGACAGGTGAACCAGAGAATCTGCGTAAATATGGCGAACTGGTCTGCATGACGGCTGAAATGATGCTGGAACAGTCGCGGTTGATGCACTTGTTGGCGCAGGATAGCCGTTTGCGGGAAGAACTGGTGATGAACCTGATTCAGGCTGAGGAGAATACTCCCGCACTTACTGAATGGGCGCAACGGCTGGGGATCGATCTCAATCAACCGCGAGTGGTGGCTATTGTTGAGGTCGACAGCGGTCAGCTTGGCGTGGACAGCGCAATGGCGGAGTTACAACAACTGCAAAATGCGCTGACTACGCCCGAGCGTAATAATCTGGTGGCGATTGTCTCGCTAACCGAAATGGTGGTGTTGAAACCGGCGTTGAACTCTTTTGGGCGCTGGGATGCAGAAGATCATCGTAAGCGAGTTGAACAACTGATTACCCGCATGAAAGAGTACGGCCAGCTGCGTTTTCGCGTTTCACTGGGCAACTATTTTACCGGTCCTGGCAGTATTGCCCGATCCTATCGTACGGCGAAAACGACGATGGTGGTGGGTAAACAGCGGATGCCAGAAAGTCGCTGCTATTTTTATCAGGATCTGATGTTACCTGTGTTACTCGACAGTTTGCGTGGCGACTGGCAGGCCAACGAACTGGCGCGACCGCTGGCGCGGCTGAAAGCGATGGACAATAACGGCTTGCTGCGACGAACGCTGGCGGAGTGGTTTCGCCACAATGTGCAACCGCTGGCTACGTCAAAGGCGCTGTTTATTCATCGTAATACTCTGGAGTATCGGCTTAATCGTATATCGGAACTGACCGGGCTTGATTTGGGCAATTTTGATGACAGGTTGCTGCTGTATGTGGCGTTGCAGCTGGATGAAGAGCGGTAGGTTATGCGTTAAGGTCGAGGCGGCGCTGGCTCATTCCCCTCAGCCCGAAGGGTAGAGGGGAATGTCCGAGTTAACCGTCAGTTCGGCATTATTTACGCGTTAGTTTTTCCAGATCGGCTTCAATCTCGCTGATCTTATTGGTTACGACTGACTCCAGGTGACGTAAGTCGTCGAGGATCTTACGCTTAAGATCAACTTCGCTGCGGTCACGCTGGCAGATTTGATCAAGCTCATCAATGATATACCGTAGATTCGGGCTGATTTCCTGGACTTCTTTATAACCCTGACCCACACCATCAGCGACGACCGTTTTACGCTGACGCGGATATTTAAACTTAACGCTCTTGGCGAAAAACTCGCCTTTGTCTTTCTGGAAATAGATTTTCAGAATATCGTTGTTGGCTTCCTGCCGGAGGCTGTAACGATCAATTTCTTCAGGATTGGTAATACCCAGACTTTTCAGATTGTCGTACATAGCGTTACCTCAAAATGAGTCAGTAAATTGTGCTTATTTTAGCATTTGGCCTGGCCCGCCCGGCTCGACTGTGATCGCAGAAAGCCTTTTTCTTCCAGACTTCTATCATGGCGTAAAAATCAAAAAATTACCTGCTTTATTGTGGCGATATTCCATGGGATGGATTAACACATTTATCTTCGTTTTGCGAATTACATGACAGTCCGAAACAAGATGAAAAAGTATTTAAAAAAGGGGGGAAGAAGAATGAGTAGGACGAATTATTCTGAGCCAGAAAGCATACGGGCAGCATCATGCTGCCCGTATATGTACTCTTAATCGATGGTACGCAGCAGTTCG
>ERZ1026892.1276-NODE-1276-length-10988-cov-5.445257_pt1 | contig 10988 bp, 8 predicted proteins | sample MGYA00380176_ERZ1026892 | MGnify/ENA primary metagenome ERZ1026892 (study PRJEB33269, sample SAMEA4719812) | human gut metagenome | biome: human-associated habitat; feature: organic feature; material: feces | place: Cameroon | collected 2013-10 ... | reverse complement strand
GAAATTTAACGTGAAAGATTATATGATACAGTCAATGACAGGCTTCGGAAAAGCAACCGTTGCCTACAACGAAAAGAAAATTAATGTAGAGATAAAGTCATTAAACAGCAAGACATTTGACCTCTCTACACGTATAGCACCTCTCTATCGTGAAAAGGAGATGGAGATTCGCCAGACCATCGCTAAAATGCTGGAAAGAGGCAAGGTTGACTTTGCTATCTGGATAGAGAAAAGCGCGGGTGCTGATGCGACTCCTATCAACGCTGCACTTGTAGAGAATTATTACCACCAAATCAAGCAGATTTCGGCTCAGACTGGTATTCCTGAGCCTACTGACTGGTATGGCACACTTCTTCGTCTTCCTGACGTAACAACACGAACTGAAATGGAAGAATTGACTGAAGAGGAGTGGGAAGCTGCTAAAAGTGCAATTTTGCAGGCCATCGGTCATCTGGTGGACTTCCGCAAGCAAGAAGGTGCTGCTCTCCAGAAGAAATTTACGGAGAAAGTGGATAATATTCAGGCACTCCTTGCCAGCATCGAACCATACGAGAAAGCTCGCGTGGAGAAAATCCGTGCCAGCATCGTGAGCGGTCTGGAACAGATTCCTACTGTCAACTACGACAAGAACCGCCTGGAGCAGGAGCTCATCTACTATATCGAGAAACTCGACATCAGCGAGGAGAAGCAGCGCCTTGCCAACCACCTGAAGTATTTCCGTGAGACCATGAACGAGGAAGGTCACGGCGTGGGCAAGAAGCTCGGTTTCATCGCTCAGGAGATGGGTCGCGAAATCAACACCACCGGTTCTAAGAGCAATCAGGCTGAAATGCAGAACATCGTGGTGAAGATGAAGGACGAATTGGAGCAGATCAAGGAACAGGTGCTGAATGCACTATAATTGGAATCATAAAATTAATGATATAATAATGAAGAACGGATTGTTAATTTTCAGCGCTCCTTCCGGCAGCGGAAAGAGCACGATAGTCAACTGGTTGATGAAGGAACACCCGGAATTGAAGTTGGACTTCTCTATCAGTTGCACCTCCCGCGCCCCTCGTGGTACTGAAAAGAATGGTGTGGAATATTTCTTCCTCACTCCAGAGGAATTCAAGGCTAAGATTGCCAACGAGGAGTTCCTGGAATACGAGGAGGTTTATCAGGACCGCTTCTATGGCACGCTGAAATCTCAGGTGGAAAACCAGCTGAATGCTGGCGAATCCGTCATTTTCGACGTAGATGTCAAGGGTGGCGTTAATATCAAGAAATTCTATGGTGAGCGTGCCTTGAGCATCTTCGTGCAACCTCCTTCGGTAGAGGAATTGCGCCGACGTCTGAATGGTCGTGGTACGGATGCACCAGAGGTGATTGAGCAGCGACTTGCCAAGGCAAGCTATGAGCTGACATTTGCTCCACAGTTTGACCATGTAGTGGTGAACGACAACTTGGAGAAGGCACAGCAGGAGGTTTATCAGCTCGTCAAGGATTTCCTGGAGGCATAAAGTTCTATTTAATATTCGACATTTTAATATTCAACATTCTATGAAGAAAGTAGGAATATTCGGAGGAAGTTTCAACCCGATCCATACCGGTCACATCGCTCTGGCCAAGAGCCTCTGCGAGAAGGCAGGACTGGACGAAGTGTGGTTTATGGTTTCACCACAGAATCCATTCAAGCAGGCGGCAACCGACCTGCTTGACGACTCTTTGCGCTTCGAACTGGTGGAAAAGGCGCTCAAAGGGGAAAGCCAGCTAAAGGCTTGCAACTATGAATTCCATCTTCCGAAACCTTCCTACACCTGGCATACGCTCCAGGCGCTGAGCAAGGATTATCCCGACATCGCCTTCACCTTATTAATAGGTGGAGACAACTGGGCTGCTTTCGACAAGTGGTTTCATCACGACGATATTCTCGCCCACTACCCTATCGTGGTCTATCCCCGTCAGGGAGCAAGCATCGGAACCGTTCCACAGGGAGTAACCATCGTGGAGACGCCCCTACTCAACATCAGCAGCACCCAGATACGCCAGGCGATTCTTCAGGGGGAAAGCATCCACGGAATGGTGCCGGAAGCCATCGAGGACTTGGCGGGAAAATATTATAAAATGAGAAATGACAAATGAGAAATGAGAAATGGGGAAGACTATAAAATGAGAAATGAGAAGTGAGAAATGGGGAAGACTATAAAATGAGAAATGAGAAATTATAATATGGAAGATATGAATTGGAAGAAATACATCAAGAAGGCTTGGTGCCTGGCATTTGAACCGATACGACGTAATGCTAACTTCTTTACGTTCATGTATATTTTGGGCGTACTGACAGCCGTAGTAACGCTCCCGAGATGGCGTGAACTCTACGACAACCTGTATCTGGAACTGTTTTTCGACCTCTACATCGTTTGTGCCGTCTTGGCTTTGATTCCTAAGAAAGTACGCTTCTGCATCAGAGGTGTGCTCTATCTCATCTTGTATGCCGTGGCGATAACTGATGTCTATTGCTTCGTCAATTTCGGCTCCACGCTCAACCCTTCCATGCTCATGCTGGTGGGCGAAACCAACAGCAGCGAGGCAAGCAACTTCATCGCAGCATGCCTCTCTACCGAGGTTATCTTCAGTAGTGTGGGCTGGGTATTGCTGCTTATCCTCGTGCAGATACTCACCGCCTTTCGCCGTTTCCGCCATTTCATCTGGAAAGTATCGGTACTCTTTGCCTCTTTCAGCAAACCGCTCTACGGTTGGCTTACCATTCATATTGATCGCATCACCCGACTCCTGCCTCAGGTAGCCGGCAGCTGCTGCATCGCCCTCTTCATCTGGAGCGCCTGCACTTCCTGGCACAACAAGATGGCCATCCACAAGCTGATGACGGGCAAGACTATCGGCGAAGTGGAACATATCCTCACGGAGAAGGACTGCGCCAATCTCTACATGCCTATCTACCGTCTCAATTTCAGCATCTACGCCAATAAGTTGGCTGCCAACCAGATTACCCAACTGATTCATGCTGCCGACAAGGTGGAGGTAGATACCTGCACCTACCGTTCGCCACAGATTGTGCTCATCATCGGCGAGAGCTTCGGCAAGCAGCATTCCCAGCAATACGGTTATTTCATGGATACGACTCCTTATCAGGTGGCATTGGAAAAGACCAAGAAGCTGACCAAGTTTACGGATGTCGTGACCTGCTGGAATCTCACCAGCTTTGTTTTCAAGAACGTATTCTCCACCCATGTCATCGGCGAGAAGGGCGAGTGGTGCGACTATCCTCTCTTCCCAGAAATCTTCCGCAAGGCAGGTTACCACGTCACCTTCATCACCAATGAATTTCTGCCGCAGGCCAAGGAAGCCGTATATGACTTCAGCGGCGGTTTCTTCCTCAACAATCCGAAACTCAGCAAGTTGCAGTTTGACAGCCGCAATACGGAGCTGCACGCCCTGGACGACGGACTGTTGGAGGACTATGACAACGGACTGAAGGAAGCTGAAACCAACAGTAAGTATAATCTCACCATCTTCCACCTGATGGGTCAGCACGTGGATTACAAGACCCGCTACAAGCACAGTCAGACCCATTTCTGGGCTGGCAGTTACGAGGACAAGCGCCCTGAGCTGAACGACAAGCAGCGCAAGGTGCTGAGCCATTACGACAACGCCACCCTTTACAACGACTCTATCGTGGCGCAGATTGTGAAGCGCTATTCCAAGAAGAACGCCATCGTCATCTACATGCCCGACCATGGCGAGGAGTGCTATGAGGGCAACCGCGGTTTCATCTGCCGCAACCATTCTGCCAATATCGACTGGCCTTTGGCTCACTACGAGTTTGAGATTCCTTTCTGGATATACTGTTCCCAGAAGTACATCAGCAGCCATCGTGACATCTACCGTCAGATTCGCAAGGCGAAGGATAAACGTTTCATGACCGATGCCTTGCCTCACCTATTATTATATTTGGCAGGCATCGAGACTCCTACCTACAATCCGAAGTACAACATCCTCAGCCCAGAGTATGATGAAATGCGCCCTCGCATCCTGAAGAATAGCGCCGACTATGACAAGTTGAGGGATGCGGAAATGGAGAAGCAGAAAAGGCTGAAGGATGCAGAAGCCGCCATGGGACATAAAAAGAAAAAGAAATAGGAATATTGCATATTCAAAACAAAATACGTAATTTTGCACCCATAAAAAAGAATATGCCCCTATCATTAAATAAAGAATAGGAGAAATAAGATATGAATACACCCACTTTAAGTCGTTCGGAATGTAATGTGCTGCGAGGACTTGCCATTATCGGCATTTTCCTGCACAACTACTGCCATTGGATAGGTTCTATCGTCAAGGAGAACGAGTATCAGTATTTTCAACACAACGTGGACTGGCTGAACCAGGTATTGGTCAATCCAGACCTCAATCTGCCGTTCCATCTCATCTCATTCTTCGGACATTATGGCGTACCAGTATTCCTCTTCTTGAGCGCATACGGACTGGTATTGAAATATGAGGCAAAGCCACATCTCGATGCCTCGACACAATTTGTCAACATCAACGGAAAGACGATGTGGAACTGGAAAGAGCCGCTTCGCTTCATCCGCTACCATTATCTGAAACTCTTCAAGATGATGATTGTGGGATTCGTGGCATTCACCATGCTCGACTACATCACATACGGTCCGCACAAGTATGCTACGCTTGATATCGTGGCGATGTTAGGTATGTTTAATAATATATTGCCCGACCCAGACCGCATCATCTGGCCAGGACCATTCTGGTTTTTCGGATTGATGCTCCAACTTTATATTGTCTATCGTCTGTTCATCTATCGCAAGCATTGGGGATTCACCATAGGACTGATGGTAGTCTGCATAGTGATACAGATAGTGTTGGGATGGGACAATCCTGAGAGCGAGGCGATGAACCGCTACCGCTATAATTTCATGGGAGGAATGTTGCCATTCGGGTTAGGCGTACTCTATGCCCGATATGGCGAGAAGATATTGATGACTTTCCATCACAACGTGACGAATTTCTTCGGCATCATCTTCTGCTGCTCCATCATCTACAGTCTCAGCGGCAGCATGATGGGATGGACCTTCGTGCCCCTCTTCATCTGTCTGCTCAGCGTACTGACCGCCAAATTTCTGTCAGGAGTCAACTGGTTGTCAGGAGTCAACAGGATATTGGAATGGATGGGCGGCATTTCGGCGGCACTTTTCGTCTGCCACCCTATCACACGAAAGATTTTCATCCCTATCAGCCGACAGGGAGATATGTATGCAGGTCTGCTCCTCTACATCGTATCGAGCATCTGCCTGGCTTGGTTGTTCACGCAACTGATGAAGAAAATCCCAAATCCGAAGCTTTAGAAGCTTTTTTCGTTTTCCACCTCATCATTATCAAGAAATATAAACAAGAAGACAAGAGGATTCTTCACTCTTCGTTCTTCACTCTCCACTTAGCTTACGCCTATGAAGATAAAAGATATAGAACTGGCAAATATCAGCCGTTTTCGTGGTGAACTGATGGGAGCAGCCATGCTCTTCATCATCCTCTTTCATGTGGGATTGCCACGTGAAGATGCTTTCTATGGACTTCGCCGAATGGGAAATGTGGGAGTAGATATGTTTCTCTTCCTCAGCGGAATCGGTCTGTGGTTTTCATGGGTCAAGAATCCTGACGTTAAGCGTTTCTTCATCCGCCGTTATCTCCGCATTTATCCTGCCTGGCTCATCATCGCCTGCCTCTTCTACATTCCCCGTTTTCATGGCGGAAGTACGTGGGACTGGATTTATCTCTTCGGAGAGATTTCCATCAACTGGGGTTTCTGGCTGCACGATGAGTTGAACTTCTGGTACATTCCTGCCACGATGATGCTCTATCTCTTTGCTCCAGGCTATATGGAACTCATCAAGCGCCATCCTATCTACCGTTGGCTGCCCGTGGTCATGGTGATGTGGTGCATCCTGGTGCAATACGTTACTCCTATCCATCAGGCAGTTGGCCATCTGGAGATTTTCTGGAGCCGCGTACCGATATTCTTCATCGGAATCAACATGGGCGAGATGGTTCGCCGCAAGGATACGCTCGACGGGGCAAGCATCTGGATGATCTGGATCATGTTTCTGATGACGCTTCTCTCCAGCATTTTCCTGGAGCAGGTGAAGCATGGTCATTTCCCTCTCTTCCTGGAAAGAATGCTCTATATCCCGCTCACAGTAACCAGTATTCTGCTGCTCAACCGCATCTTCCGCCGCACTCCGAAATGGGTAAACAAGGCATTCATGTTTGTGGGCGCTTTGAGTCTGGAAGCTTACCTCATCCACATCCACTTCGTGCTCTACTATATCGAGAAATGGCATTGGAGCTATTGGCCTACCTTCTTCACCTGCATCGCCATCACGCTCCCTGCCTCCTGGATATTGGCAAAAATCGTAGGCTGGATTTCTAAGGAATTAGGCAAAATCCTGATGGAGAAGGAGAAAGGAGAATGAGAAATTAGAAGGGAGAAAGGAGAACTTTTTTGAAAAGGAAAAAGGACTTTGGAAAAGGGAAAAGAGGAACGAAAGGAAAAAAATAATCAAAATAGGACTTTATGAAAGAAAAAGAAATAGATAATATAGAAAAGGACAGTAAGGGGTTGTCTGCTCTGATGCGCCTCATTCGCCCGAAACAATGGATCAAGAACGGCTTTATCTTTATGCCGCTCTTCTTTGGCGGGGAACTTTTCAATACCAGTGCCCTGCTGGCAGGAGTCATCGCTTTCTTCGCCTATAGTTTTGCTGCTTCCAGCATCTACTGTTTCAACGACATTTACGATGTGGAGGCAGACCGACGTCATCCCGTGAAATGCCATCGCCCGATAGCTTCCGGAGCCGTATCGGTAAAACAGGCGTATGGACTGATGTTTCTGATGCTGATACTCTCCATCGGTTTCAGCAGTCTGTTGGATGGTTGGAAAACGATGGGCATTATCCTTTTCTACTGGTGCCTGAACTTAGGCTATTGCGCAAAGTTCAAGCAGTATGCCATCATAGACGTCTGCATCGTAGCCTTCGGTTTTGTGCTCCGTCTGCTGGCAGGTGGTGTGGCAACGGGCGTGGTACTGAGCAAATGGATTGTGCTGATGACCTTCCTCATCACCCTCTTCATGAGCTTTGCCAAGCGCCGCGATGATGTGATAAGAATGGAGAAGACCGGAGAGGCTCCACGCAAGAATACGAGCCGCTACAATCTGACTTTCATCAATCAGGCGATTACCATTACCGCCTCGGTCACTCTGGTCTGCTACATTATGTACACAGTAAGTCCGGAGGTTCTGGAACATTTCCATACCGACAAACTCTATCTCACAACGGTTTTCGTGCTGGTAGGACTCTTGCGCTACATCCAGATAGCAGTTGTTGACCAGCAGAGTGGCGACCCTACCAAGATTCTGCTCCGCGACCGCATCACTCAGGTTATTGTAATAGCCTGGCTTGCCGCCTTCCTGTTCCTCATCTATATCGCATAAGGCATGAAACGGAATACAGATTTAGATTTCATCCGAGCTATTCTCATCATACTGATGATTCTCATCCATATCGTGAGTTTCGGGAATGCTTATCCTCATCTGAAGACAGGCATTCTCTCGTTCATGATGCCTACCTTTCTCATCATCACGGGTTATCTGGTGAACATCGGGAAAACGGGCAGGCAGTTTGGCAAATATCTGCTTTGTCTGGCTCTGCCATACGTCATCATGGTGACGGGATTTTCCGTGCTCTCCTATTTCCTGCCAGTAAGAGATGGCATTACCGAACTCTCCCTGTCGCAAATCGCCCAAAAGATCTTCGTCACTTCCATTGGTCCGTATTGGTTTATCCAGACCATGATTATCTGTGGAATCTTGTATTACGGGAGCTTCCGGGCTTGCGATATAATCAGCAAATACAGGGGGCGTTGTTCTTGCAGGAATAATAAAGAGAATGATTCTTACAAGAATAGTAAGGGGAATGATTCTTGCAGCAATATAAACAAGGGAAAGACGGAGGAGGAAACCCTGTCTTTAACAACCCGCCTTTTTCTCTTGGCGATTCTGATGCTGCTGATCAGCAAGACCCCAGCCCTGAACATTACGGCTGCCATTTATTATTTTGCCGGAGTCGTTATCCGCCAATGCCGCATCGACTTCAACAAGGTTTTCCGCCCTACTCCCTTGTCGTTCATTCTCTGGCCTTTCATCCTCTATCGGGAAGACCTCTATGACTGGGGGAACATGGCTGTTGCTTTCTCCTGCTGGTGCTGCATTTCTGCGCTTATGTGGTTGAACCAATATTACAAGTCGCAAATGATAGGAAAGTCCACCTTATTATATATAGGTAAGAACACGTTGCCGATTTATCTCTTCCATCCCATCTTCACAATGGCGGCGAAATTCTATCATCCTCTGTTCGTCTTCGACAAGAGTGAAATTCTCCTGGCTGCTTTTACCATTATCCTTGCCATCGCAGGAAGCATCGCTATTGCCAAGGTTATGGAAAAAACAAAATTGGCTTATTTCTTCGGGAAAAAGGAAATACTGAGATGAAATGAGAAATGACAAAAGACAAATGAGAAATGACAAATGAGAAATGAAATGATGAAAAAAGAAAAAATATATTGTTTCGATTTTGACGGAACGCTCACAAAGAAAGATACACTCATCGAGTTTATCAAATTCAGCATGGGGAAGACGCGCTTCCTCATGGGTTTTCTGCTCTACAGCCCCATCCTCGTGCTGATGAAACTGCATCTTTTCCCCAACTGGAAAGCGAAGCAGATCATTTTCAAGCACTTCTTCGGCGGTATGAGCATCGAAGATTTTGATGATTACTGCGTCAATTTTGCTGCTAAGAATCTCTATCTGCTGCGCCTGAGTGGTATTGGAAAAATACAAGAAGCCAAGCGCAAGAAAGAACGGGTATTGATCGTAAGCGCCAGTATCGACAACTGGGTGAAGCCTTTCTTCGACTTCCAAAACCTAACTGATGTGGAAGTTCTCGGCACCCAGATAGAAATAGCCAACGGTAAAGTAACCGGCTATTTCAAGACCAACAACTGCTATGGCGAGGAGAAAGTTCATCGCATCTGCGAAGCCCTGACCCGTACCATCAATAATGGAAAGGGAGCCTCAACACTCGATTTCGACCGCACACGATATGAAATCGAAGCATTCGGAGACAGTCGTGGCGATAAGGAAATGCTCGCCTTTGCCGACCAAGGACATTATAAGCCGTTCAGAGATTCTCTCTAAACGGCTTATTTTATTCATATTAGGAATTTATCAATTTCCAGAATTAACCAAATTTCTTTATTCATCAATTCCCAGGATTGACCCAACTTCTTTATTCATCAAATTCCAGAATTGACTAAACTTCTTTAATCATCAATTCCCATTAGATCCTATAAAATTTTGAAAGAATGGATAAGCTCTCCATCTGAGATAGATGTTTTATCATTCCTGCACAAACGTAGTAATGCTTCGAGGTGCGAGAACTGCCTTCTCCATACATTTTCCTACAGGAGCCAAACTCTCGGAGGAAACATCGCTGGTGCGGTACATTTCCCACTCCATCCGGCTCATTCCTGCCACCTGCAACGTAATAGGTTTGACGTCCTCAGAATAATTGATTGCCACCATCACCCATTTTCCATCCACATTTCTATAGGCAGAACACATCACGCCCCGAGGATCATTATATCCCTCCTCCACCTGCTTTCCGGATGCATCAGTAGCAGAAATGTCGTAGCGCTGGGCACCAGGACGGATAAAGCGGGAATAGTTGCCCAAAGACCAGAGGAGTTTGGAATCGACTGCCCAACCGGTTTGCCAGCCATCCCTACTGTAGATGCGGAGCAATCCATCGCGATAGTCGCCACCAGCAGCACGCCACCAGCTCCAGCTCTCGGCATTGGCATAGACCAGGTCGTGATGGATGATGCGGGCTACGTAGAGAGCGGTCTTCATGGAGAAATCATAACCTCCGCCACCGCCTATTTCCTCATCATTACCCATGATGCAAGTCTCGGTCTGCCAGAACTTAATGCCCTTCTGTCGGCAGGCTTCCCTTATCTGCATACGCACTTCACGCATATAAGGTACTGGCGTATTGGTCCAATAACTGTGACCACCTATAAGCATCGGCACCTGTTTTACGTTGCCCAAGTAGGTTTTCGTACTGTCTTTGGTAAAGAAAGCGTTGATTTCATAACCCCTCTGCCAGTCGGTCTCATGCGTAGCCAACATACAGCGGTAATCGCTCGACTCGTTGATGAGGATTTGCGTATTCATTTTTTCCTTCACCAAGGCCTTGCTCAATTCTCTTACCACCCGGGCCACTTCACGGTTGGTAGCAGGACTTCCCTCCTGCTTCGGTCCCGTCCAGTTCCAATGTCCATCGGGTTCGTTGATCGGACTCATATAGTCGATGTGGATACCGTCGTGCTCCTCAATCCCCTTGAGCGAAGTGGCGATAAACTTTCCAAACTTCTGATAGCAGTCGTCTTTCAGGTTGATGGTTCCTCCCCGTCCGGTATTCGTGGCGAGTCCATTTTGCGTATAAAAGACGGGAGCAGAATTGCAGAAAGCCAGCAAATAAGGAACTCCTCTCTGCTTGGCGAGTTTCAGAAAGCGTCGTTGCCCCGCCTGCTTATTCCAGTCGTAGGTTCCATCGGCATTCAGAAAGCATTGGGTTCGGGTTCCTCGCTGAATCTGCGAAGCCTCTCCCTGTTCCTCGCTTCCTGCGCCCAGATTGAATCTCCAGAGCGACAGACCAATTCCCTTCGGTTTCCCCATCTCATCATTTTCCACGGAGAACAACCAGTCTGCTATCTGCTCCTGTTGCTTTTCCGGCCAGAGACCGAGAAACTGCATACTCCACGCATCACTTGCGCCAAAGTGCTGGATATGCTGCTCTGGCGAAGTAGGAAGAATGGTAAAATGAACCGCCTCTCCTTGCGCCGGCAAGAGA
>ERZ1026892.1275-NODE-1275-length-10991-cov-4.947147_pt1 | contig 10991 bp, 6 predicted proteins | sample MGYA00380176_ERZ1026892 | MGnify/ENA primary metagenome ERZ1026892 (study PRJEB33269, sample SAMEA4719812) | human gut metagenome | biome: human-associated habitat; feature: organic feature; material: feces | place: Cameroon | collected 2013-10 ... | reverse complement strand
GATTTGTCACAGGCATTGGCGCTTGCGTAAGCGACATCATATATGCACTGTTCACTGGTCTTGGCATGAGTTTCATGATGGACATAGTGGGCAACGAACGCAACCGTTTTCTGTTGCAGATAAGTGGCAGCGTGGTGTTGCTGCTGTTCGGTATTTATTGCTACCGCTCCAATCCGACAAAGAACATACACCAAAGCAACAAGGCGCAGAAGGGTACGCTCGTACACAACGGTATAACGGCTTTTCTCGTCACGCTGTCCAATCCACTTATTATATTCCTTTTCATATTCCTCTACGCACAGTTTGCCTTCGTTGTACCCAACCGCCCTATCGAGATGTCGGTGGGATACGTGAGCATCGTGGGCGGTGCTATGCTGTGGTGGTTCGGACTGACGTGGCTCATCGACAAGGTGCGCGGCAAGTTTGACAACACCGGCATCCTGCTCATCAATCGCGTCGTAGGCTGCATAGTGGTAATCTTCTCGATTATCATGCTGCTCGGCACTGTGTTCAACCTTTATAAATTGCCTTATTAAAAATATGTTTATAGCTCAAGATTTACGCAAGAAGAGCACTGCCGAATTCGTGCTCTATATGTGGCAGGTGGAGGACATCATACGCGCTTATGGCTGTCAGCTGTCACGCATCAAGAACGAATACATAGCCCGCTTTGCCGACTACACCGACGAGCAGCGCGAAGAGATGGTCGACTGGTACGGCGACCTCATCACAATGATGAACTCGGAGGGCAAGCGCGAGAAGGGACACCTCACTATCAACCAGATTGTGGTAAAGGACATGAACGACCTGCACAACCAGCTGCTGCAAAGCTCTCGATTCCCCTTCTACAACGCCGAATACTACAAGGTGCTGCCCTTCATCGTCGAACTGCGCAATCGTGGCGACAAGGACGTGAGCGAGATTGAGACCTGCCTCAACGCACTCTACGGCACAATGATGCTGCGTCTGCAGGGCAAAAAGATAAGTCCCGACACCGAACACGCCGTAAAGGAGATTTCCACCTTCCTCGGCATGCTCAGCGACTATCACATCAAGGACAAGACTGAGGGTCTGCGTTTCGACGACGACGAGGAGTTCTAAAGCATACAAATATCGTACGCACAGTAAAAAAGTGTTACAAATAAAAAACCGATTCTAGAGATTTCAGACGCTGTTTTTATCGGTTTTTACAGCGTTAATCATCGTTTTTTAATGCAATAAGGGCTTCTTTGCTCACCAAAAGGACTACTTCTGGAGTGCAAAGAAGCCCTTATTGCATTGCAACGAAGCCCCTATTGGAGGGTAAAAACACTACATTTGAAGCAAAACAGAGTTTTTTTGCTCGTCATTTTATTGCACACCGCACTCCATCACCACGTTAACCCGTTATATATAAGCAACATAACCGCTGCACGTGCAAAACTCAAGAATTTCGAGCCAAAGATTTCCTCGTACGTTCAGCTCGCAGTCTTGAGCGGTTAGAAATGCAAATATTGTGTTGGGAGCGGCGTTCCGCTCCCGTTGAGATGGTGTAGAGTTGAGATAGTGTGATTTGGTTTTACCACTGATAAACGCGGCACTTGTATACATTGGTAGCATACTTGCCGAAAGGTACGGAAAGGGTCTTCACGGGATCGTTCGAACCAATGTGCATCTCCTTAATATGGAATGTCCACCACGACTCCTCGGCTATCGTAGTCCATATCACGCCCGAAGCCTTGTTGTAGTTGACCGACTTGACATCCGTTTCGCCGTGAAACTGCGGCAGTTCTGTGAATGTAAGGTCGTCAAGATGGAGCAGGTAGGCGTTGTTGCCCGCACAAAGCAGCTCGCTGTCAGACACAACAGTGAGGTCATGCAAACCATTGGTAGGAGTCTTTATGGTGCGCTCCACATGCAGCTTTGGCTCCTTAGTGTCCCAGTCCTGAAGCGAGTATTCCACCAGATTGTTCTCGCCGATGGCATACAACCGCTGGCGCGAAGCTATCCACTGTACGCCGTGTGCCGATGTAAGCGAGGTCTGGAACTTCACATTATCAGACTCAGCGATGTCAAACACAAGCAGCGAATTGTTGCGGTCGTTGTTACCCGTAGAGCAAGCCACCACGATACGGTCGGAAGGAAGCAACTCGGCAGAGTGGGCGTTGTTGCCGCGTGCATAGAACAAGCACTTCTTGGTGGAGCGGTCAATAAGGGCGCATCCGCCAGTGGCAGACGACGAGGTAACGAGTATCTGCGTTCCGTCGTTCACCGACTTGGCATCATCGCAATGCACGAACATGCCACGGAAGGCATCGGGAATGTCTGACGTGGACGAGTCCCAATGCCACAGCACATCAAGATTGTCATCGGCAGAGTTGTCTGCATTGACGATGTACACGTTTGTGCTGCCCACAAATGCCAATTCAGTATATCCGAACTTGCCTTGGGTGGGTGTTATCGTGCCAATACTGAAATCGGAAGGTTTACTGTACACTACCTCATTCGACCTACCTTTTTCATCGGTTACAGTCACGGTATACCCCTTGCTGAACATTGTGGGGACAATGGCCATATACACGTCAGTCCCTTGTCCGAGATCAATAGGCTCGGCGTAGCTCACCGTACACTTGGTGTCAGTAGCCTCAGCCTCCGTCACACCATCGTCTTGTAAGCCTATAGTGGCAGTACCACCTATCAGCTCGCCATCGTTGCCGCTAAGCGTAACACTGGCCAAGCGGCGTGGATCGGAAGCCGAACAAGCCGGCACGTGTATGCGTGCCACAGCAAGCACAGGTGTCATCTTAACCAAAGGTGCATCGGAGGTACAGTGACCGTACTGACCTCCATACGCCCCTGCCATATACTGTCTCAACTCACCCGTCTGGGCGGTGAGATCTATACTTAGCTTGCCATCGGCAAACGAGGCGTTGTCAACGTACGGCGAGTAGAAGCAGCAGGTATTGTCGCGTGTTGCTGTAGGCACGGCAAATGTGAACGGCAAAGCCGCCTCTGTAGTGTTAATGGCTACTCCGCTTATGTTGTTGTCACTGCTGCCATCAACAAGAAGTCCACACTCTTCACCCACCGTCCACTGTGCGGTGTTCTTGCTACCGTCGGTCACGGTATATGGAGTCTTGGCTATCTTGTACACGCCCGCCACCTGAGCAGGTGCGTCATTGTTGTCGCTGCACGAGGCGAAACAGCTTGCCATGGCAGCGACAGCTAATGTAAGTAATGCTAATTTCTTCATTGCTTGGATTGTTTCTTGATAATACATTGTTATGCCTACTTCAGGCAACTCGTTCCGCAAATGTCGCCACCACGCGAACACCACGTCTTGGCACGTGCGGCACCGATATACGCTCCATAAAGCCGTCCAGTGGAAGTCTTATTGCCCACAGTACCACCAAATACAGCGTAGTCGTTGATATTCACAGCACTCATGAATCCGTTGGCAGTGGCCACGCCCCATGAATTAGCCACCTTGCCACCTGCATCGAGCTTGAAGAGGGTGCCGTTGTTGGCTCCAATATAGGTGTTGCCCTGAGCATCGATGGCTGGGTGACAGTAGTTGAAGGCGTTCTTCATAGCCACTGTGTACGACCATTTCTTTGTCATATCAGGATTCACACAGAACACAGCTTCAGTTGGATCTGCCGATGTAGTCTTCATTCCGAACACGATTGTGCCATCGGGAGCAACGACCGGACAGTACAAATCGCTAACCATAGCTGCTTCGTGGAAGAATTTCTGCTCATGGGTGGTGAGGCTGAGCGAGTAGAGTCCGTTGCCCTTGGTACCGTAGTAAACGGTGCGATGGTCGGGACTGGCTGCAAAGCCAGTAATCTCAGTCATACCATGCGAATCGAGTGTCTCTGAATCCTTCACCTGTCCTGACTTGGTGATGAAATAGATGGAGGTCTTAGTTCCTGCCACAATCTCCGCTGCACCGTCGCCAGTAAGTGTATGGCTTGTCTCGTTTACGAGTACTGCTCCAGGCGCACCAGCCAGAGTCACACTCCACTTCACGCTACCATCGGCAGCACTGAGCGCCCACAACTTACTGCCCGAGTCCATAACGTATACCGTACCGTCAGAACCGATGGCGGGGAATGCCTTATTGACCGACTTCATCTTGGTGCATTTCCACTTGAGGGTGCCGTCGGGATTGACAGCATAGAACTCTCCAGCCACAGCCGTGCCGAAATATACTACACCTGAATTGTGGTCTACTACCGGAGCACATCCGTAAGCCGCACTCGATGCTGTGCCCACATATCCCCACTTGCGTTTGCCGGTGGTAATGTCGTAGGCATAGAGTCCGGCTGGAGCGCGGAACGTTACAGCATACACCGTCTGTCCGTCGGGCGAGAAAGCGGGACACTGTCCCTTGAAGCCATTGTAGTCGCCGCTCTTGAACTCATAGTCGGTAGTGTCGAAATAGGTGTCGCGCACGTTTATCTCGATGTCAACATTGATGTCGCTACCATCTGTGAGCGTAACCTTAAGGTGTGTGACATGTGCTCCAGGTGTGATGTAGCGGTGGCGTGACATGCGATCGGTAGCCGACGCTCCATCGTCAAACTGCCACACCACCTGCGTGGCCTCCACATTGTCGTCAAGTTGGTAAAGCACCTCCATTCCAAGTCCAGGATTATCAGTACTTATCTTGTAAAGAGGTCCGGTGGCAGGCATGCCCTTCACGTCGGTAGGCTTGGAGTCGCCGTTGGGATAATGAACCACAAATGTGATGTTGTAGTTCTTGTAGTTTTCAAGCCCATCTATTTTGACCGATTCTATATCGGCTCCAAGCTCAATGGTCTTAACAGTCTGTCCAGCCAGAGCCACACTAAGTGTATAACCTGATGCCGTAGGTGCAGGCTTTTGCCACGCCAAAGTGAGAGCGCCGTCCGAAGGAGTCGTCGTAACATCCGACACCGCTATACGCGAAGTTACTGGCGTGCAGGTTATGCTCACCTGTCCGGAGTTGACAACAGCACCATAAATGGCCTGTATGGTGAACGTGTACTTCTGGTCGTTCTCCAGTCCCGTCACAATGTACTGCGGTGCATTTACCACAACAGTCTCGTTCTCCTTGTCACCCCACGACAAGCGATAAGCATCTGGATGGAAGCCATCGTATGGTTCCCACGATAACACAACCTGCTCGTCACCTGGCAGGGCTATAAGATTCTGTACCTGCGCACGGTTGTAGTCGGCAGTGGGTAGCGTCACGTCGTTGCACGCCGAGAGGAGCACAGCCACGATGAGCGCGAACAATATATGTAGCTTTTTCATTGTCTTCTGTATTTTGTATGGATTGCACATTATTATTTATCATATCCAGGATTCTGCCACATCAACGAGTTGTCACCCACCACTTCAATCTGGTCGTTAGGTATTGGCATCACGAGATTGTGGCTATCAATGGTATAGCCCAGACTTGTGAAGTAATCGACAGCGTAACCCATACGCACAAGGTCGAACCATCGCATACCCTCATAAGCAAACTCACGTTGTCGCTCGTCGAGTATCTCACGGTTCACCTGCTCCTTGGTGGAGGCATCGGCAGTGGTGAGCGGACGTATGCCTGCACGCTGCCGTGTCATGTTGATGTAAGGCAGGGCTTCAGAACTACGGCCCAGCCCGTTGAGAGCCTCGGCATACATGAGCACAACATCGGCGTAGCGCAGCAACGGAAAATCGTTGCCAGTGACAGTGGTGTAAGTGGCGTCGTAGGTGTCGTTCCACTTATTAAGTTGGTAATTGTTACCAGTGGTCATCTTTGTCCACTCAAGCAGCCGCGCACGATTGTCGTCGCTCTCGTATGCACTAGTGAGCTGCACTGTCGGATTGGTGGCTGTAGCAGGGTTGGTAGTGGTGTACCAAGCTCCATGACCCAGATTAGCCGACTTGTTGTAGCGCACGGCAAGCAGAATCTCACGGTTCTGCTTATTGTTCACGTCAAAAACCTCGGCAGTGGAACCTACCAGTCCGAAGTGGGTGTTGCGCATGGCCTCGGCAAGAGCCTTTTCGGCTTCGTCGTATTTGCCGAACGTAAGTGCCACACGCCCGAGCAAGGCGTAGGCAGCGCAATTGGTGAGTCGTCCAGTCTCGTCGCCAGTGTATGAGTCGGGCAGCATGGAGGCTGCGGTCTTCAGTTCTGTAGAAAGAAACTCATACATCTCGCTTTCGGTGCAGCGTGGCACGCGCATAGACTCTGCCGGGCTAAGAGCCTTGCGCACTATAGGTACCACCCCGAACGTGCGGTAGAGGTTGAAGTGATACCATGCACGCAATGTCATAGCCTCAGCCTTATACTGGTCGTGCTTGCCGAAGTCTAAGGCATCAATATGATCAAGCACTCCGTTGCAGCGGTATATGCCGTTATAGTCGTTCTTCCACAACGATGACAGAATGGTGTTGGTGGATATGTCCTGGAAGTGGTCAAGGTCGTAGCGCGACTGTGTCGACACGGCCACGGCATCAAGATTGTTGCTATCACCACGGTATTCTATCTCGGTAAGTAGGAACGACACATCGCTCTTGAGACGCTCGTAACATGCCGTGACTGCGAGGTCGAAATCAGATTGGGTCTTATAGAAATTGCCAGACACCACCTGATTGCTTGGTGTCTCTTTGTCGAAGAACGAGTCGGAGCACGAGGTGCATGCTATAGCAAGAGCCAATATTAAATATTTATTCATGACTGTGTACGTGTTTTAGAGTTTGAAGTTGAGTCCCACCTGAAATGTCTTAGCAAGAGGATACGAACAGTAGTCCTCGCCAGGACGAAGGGCATCAGAAGGTCGTTTGTTCACTTCGGGATTGTAACCAGAGTAGGGAGTCCATGTGAAGAGATTTGTGCCCTGCACATACACTCTCAAATCGCGAATGCCAAGACGCGAGGTGAGAGCATTGGGCACGGTGTAGCCGATACTGAGATTCTGGAGTCTCAGATAAGAGCCGTCCTCGATATGGAACGTTGAGGTTGAAGCACCGTTGCGTCCGGTTGACTTACGGTTGCCACGGTTGAGCGTGCCAGAGGTGACGGTGTTAGTGGCGTAATCCACCTGAGCTCTCTGGAGCGACAGCTTCATCATGTTTGACGAGCCTTCCATATTGCACAGGTAGCGACGCTCAAGATTGAGTATCTCACTGCCATACGAGCCTTGGAATGACGCCCCCAGGTCGAGTCCACGCCAACGCAGTCCCAACGAGAACGCATAAGTAAAGTCAGGCATATAGTTGCCGCATATAACGCGGTCGGCATCCTCTTCCATTTTACCATTGCCATTGGCATCGACAAACCGGAAGTCACCCACATGCGTATTGGCGAAATGAGGATATGAGTCAAGCTCCTTCTGGTTGTGGAATATGCCGTCCTGCACGAGCAGATAGTAGCAGCCAACAGGCTTGCCCACCTGCGTGATGTAGTAGGACTGGGCATAAGAGCCAGCCTTGATGATAGGAGCATCGTTGTTGCCAAGATGCAGCACCTTGTTGCGATTGAGCGAGAAGTTGCCGGCGAAAGTGTAGCCCCAGTCCTTCCAGTTATGGCGCGAAGTGAGGTTTATTTCAATGCCTTGATTCTGCATCGAACCAATGTTCATGGTGGAGGTAGACATTCCCGATATTTGCGGTATTGGCACATCAAAGAGCATATTGGTAGTGCGCGAGTAGTAATAGTCGAACGTGAGTCCGAGGAGTCCACGCCAGAGGCTCACATCGAGTCCGAGGTCTACCTGCGCATTCTTCTCCCATCCGAGTTTGTCATTCTCAACGCGCGAGGGATAATAGCCGCTCACCACGTTACCATTGCCCGTGCCTGATATATAGGTGAGCGAGGATAGAGTGGCAAGATGGTCGTAGTTACCAATTTGGAAATTGCCCGTCTGGCCGTAGCTTGCGCGCAACTTGATATCGTCAATCCACTTGTGGTCTCTAAGGAAGCCCTCGTCAGAGATTCGCCATCCAACTGAAGCCGAGGGGAAGTATCCCCAACGATTGTCGCGTCCGAAGCGTGAGCATCCGTCGCCGCGTATGGCAGCCGAGAGCATATAGCGTCCCTTGAATGCATACTGAACACGAGCAAGCCACGACGCCATGGTCCATCCCGTTTCGCCGGTGCTTGTACCGTCGGTAAGAATCTCTGTGGCACCGGCTATGGTGCGCACCTTGTCGTCTGCATAGCCCGTACCTGTAATCTTGCTGGTATTGTTGATGTTGCGCTGTGCCTGATACACCGCCACTGCAGAGAGGGTGTGGTCGTTGAGCGTGAGGTTGTACGACAACTGGTTCTCTATGTTCCAGTTGTAATAAGAGTTGGCCTCGTATATGCCCTTGGCGGCAGAGGCAAGCCCATGGTAGGCGTTGCCACGTGTCTCAAGATAAGAGGGACGGTAGTAGGAACGTGTGTACGAGAGGTAATCGCCACCTACGGAGAGCTTGTAGCTCAAACCCTTACACAACTCGTATGAGGCGAACACATTGCCCATGAGTGACATACGTTTGCGCAGATCGTCAATTTCAAGAGCCAGTGCCACAGGGTTGAGCGTGTTATTGTACTGAGTATTTGTCTCCTCAAGATTGAACTTACCGTTCATGTCCCAGTTGTAGGAGCCGTCGGTGTTGTACACTGGAAACACTGGTGCAGTCATAAGGGCAGCAGCTATCACTCCGTCGCCAGTATACTGCGAGTCGGCATCTACATAGTTCTGCTCAGAGAACGAGGGCGCGAGGTTTATGCCCCACTTAAGTTTTCCTGTCTTGCCATCCATGTTCACCCTTGCCGAGTAGCGGCGGAAGTCGCTGCCTATGATTGTGCCCTCACGCCAAAGATAGTTGAGCGAGGCATAGTAGTTCATTGTCTTGCCCTTACCGCTTACCGAGAGACCGTGGCTTGTACTGAGCGCTGTGCGGAATATAGCATCCTGCCAGTCGGTATCGGTGAGTGTACCTGTCTTGTCTTGAAGATAGAGCAGCACGTCAGACGGTGTCTGCCAATAAGTCTGACCGGTGCGCATGGAGTTTGGATCATTGACAGATGCCGTGGGATTGTCGGTGAGATAGGAGCCGTCGTGGCCGTCTTTGTTGGCCTGCGCCCACTCGTAAGCATTGAGCATGTCTATCTTTTTAGATACTCCAGACACTCCGAAATATCCATCGTATGATATGACGGGCTTACCCGAGTCGCCGATCTTAGTAGTTACTATCACCACACCGTTGGCTCCTCGCGAACCATATATTGCTGCTGAAGAAGCGTCCTTGAGCACCTCTACACTGGCTATGTCGCTTGCCGGGAGATTGGCGAATGAGCGTGAGTCGGTAGGCACGCCGTCTATAATATACAGAGGGTCGCTGCCAGCCGTGGCAGACGATATACCACGCACACGCACCGACACGCCCGAACCAGAAGGATCTCCACCGAGCGAGAGCACTTGCACACCCGGCATCTTAGCAGCAAGAGCCTGACGAAAGTCGGTAGCTGGTATGTCTTTGAGGTCGTCGGAGCGCACGGAAGATATTGATGTGGTCACGTCACGCTTGCGCATACTGCCGTAACCCACCACTACAACGTCATCAAGCACCTTTGAATTATCGGCGAGTGTTATGGTACCAGTCACCTTACGAGCGGGCATCTGCAACGGCTTGCAGCCCACATAAGTTATCACTATATTGTCGTCGGGGCGCACACCGTCGAGAGTGAAGTGACCGTCAATGTCAGTAACCACTCCATGCGAGGTGCCCTTGACCACAATACTTGCACCAATACACGGGTCGCCATTCTGGTCTACCACGGTTCCCTTGATTGTCATGTTGTCAACCTGTCGCACCACTGTTGCGCCCGGATTGGTAGCAGAGGTATGCGCCGCACTTGCCGAGGCAGTACAAGCCACAGCTGCAAGGCACACGATTGCTGTCTTGTTATTCATACAATATACTTTAATTTATAGATATTCGGTAAACATTATCTCAGAGTGCGCCGTCCGTGCAGGCGCAGGTAGTTGATAAGCATCTCGGGGCGGTCGGTCTGTATCATAGTGGCGTGGTGGTCGAGCACCCATCCCCAATGCTTGTCCATACCCTCGATGAGGGCATTCTCGTCGTCGTGTCCGGCACAGAGTGTGTCCCAAAGTGTGTTTATCCACACACGCGAACCCTGCTTGAGCACGAAATTCACGAAGTCGGGGCTGAGTTGCTGCTCGGTCTTGAAACATAGTTCGAAAGCCACGGGGTGCATCTTTCGAGCGAACACCTCACCGTTGGCAACGGCTGTAGAATCGTGCATGTCTACAATGGGCATATAGAGCATACCCTTCGTATTGCCGAAGTCGGCCTTTACACGGTCAATAGGATACTTGCCCTTTATTATCACCTGACGCTGTGTGCCTGTACGCTGTATCACGGGCAGTATCTCACGTATGTAATCGCCACCCTTATCGATGTTGACCAACACACGGTCGCGGCATGCCATAAGCACTTCCTCAAGTGTAGGTATGTGGCGGCGTGTCTTGATACCATTGCCGCTGCGCAGGTGCAATCCACGCAACTGGTCGAGAGTATAGTCGGCTATGCGGCCGTGACCGGTGGATGTACGGTCGAGCGTTGGGTCGTGCATCACAATGAACTGGCCGTCAGCGGTGCGTTGTATGTCTATCTCCACCATGTCAACACCCATACGCACAGCATTGTCTATGGCTTGGATAGAATTTTCAGGTGCACCACGCCAATCGGCACGGTGGGCTATTACGAAAACATAGTTTGCCTTTGGGTTGTGGAGGCACGCCAAAAGCGAATCGACATGCGTTGATGCCTTGGAGACGAGTGTAGCCAACAACAGAGCGGCACTCAAAAAAGTTTTCCTGATAAATAGTAACATAAATTAATTGTAAAATGTTCTGCCTTATAAAATACAGAGTGCAAAATTACACCTTACTCACTACAACGATATTACAAAAAAGTTAGCATTATGTAAAGATCCATTCATTGAATTCTATATATTTTCT
>ERZ1026892.1264-NODE-1264-length-11023-cov-8.444657_pt1 | contig 11023 bp, 8 predicted proteins | sample MGYA00380176_ERZ1026892 | MGnify/ENA primary metagenome ERZ1026892 (study PRJEB33269, sample SAMEA4719812) | human gut metagenome | biome: human-associated habitat; feature: organic feature; material: feces | place: Cameroon | collected 2013-10 ... | reverse complement strand
TTTCAGCTCTCTTCATCTTCTCTATCATCAAGAAGTTGAATCGCGTAAGCTAATTCTTGGAATTACGTAGAAAATAGAATATAAAAAAATGGCTTGCTTCATTTCGGAGCAAGCCATTTTTATACCATAGCGCTATTTCTTTAAACGCTATCAATGTCTGGTTCTTATTTCTTCAGCCATTTGTCAAGCCAGCCAAAGAAAGTTCGTTGCCAGAGAATACCATTTTGTGGTTTCAATACCCAGTGGTTTTCATCAGGGTAGATAAGAAGTTCGGCAGGGATGCCACGCATGCGAGCTGCATTGAAAGCGCCCATACCCTGGTTGGCATTGATGCGATAGTCTTTCTCGCCATGAATGCAGAGGATAGGAGTGTCCCATTTATCTACAAACTTATGTGGACTGTTCTCGTAAGTCTTTTGAGCATTGGTAGTCTGGTCTTTGTTCCAGTAAGCATCATCGTACTCCCAGTTAGAGAACCATACCTCTTCGGTATCGGTATACATGCTCTCCAGGTTGAAAGCACCATCGTGAGCAAGGAATGCCTTGAAACGCTTGTCGTGATGACCAGCCAGATAGTATACTGAGAAGCCTCCAAAGCTGGCACCTACGCAGCCCAGTCGGTCTTTGTCTACAAAGGGTAGGTTGGCGGTAGCATCATCGATGGCAGAGAGATAGTCTTTCATACACTGACCTGTCCAATCGCCAGAGATTTCCTCGTTCCATGCGCTTCCGAATCCTGGCAAACCGCGACGGTTGGGTAATACGATGACATAGCCATTGGCAGCCATTATCTGAATGTTCCAACGATAGCTCCAGAATTGGCTTACAGGACTCTGAGGACCACCCTCGCAGAAAAGAAGTGTAGGGTACTTTTTGTTGGCATCAAAGTTGGCAGGCAACATGACCCATACTAACATATCTTTTCCATCTGTGGTTTTCACCCATCGCTGCTCGCACTTGCCGAGGTTCAACTGGCTCAGTATATGGTCGTTCTCGTGGGTAATCTGTTCCACCTTAGTAGTCTTGATGTCTTTACCTGGTGTAACGATATAGATATCTGTAGGATGACTCATGCTCGCTTTGGTAGCGAGAAGTTTGTTGCCATTGTTGGCAAGGGATATACTTCCGTAGTCAGCCCACTCGTTGGTAATCTGTTTTACTTCACCCTTGAAGTTAGTCTGGTAGAGATTGAGAGTTCCGTGCCAAACACCGATGAAGGTAAAGCTCTTGTTGTCCTTGTTCCATACGAAGCCTTCAACATTGGAATCGAACTTATCAGAAACGTAGTTCTTCTTGCCTGTGGCGAGTTCATAAACACAGAGGCGGTTGCGGTCGCTCTCATATCCATCACGAGCCATGCTCTGCCATGCAATGTACTTACCATCAGCAGAGAACTGAGGGTTAGTGTCATAGCCAGGATTGTTTTTCAAGTTTTCAGGAGCATTTACAGCTTGATGCTTCATACTCTTAGTGGCATCTACCTTAGGCGCAACATAACCAGCCTCCTTGCAGAGGTTCTTAGTCTCACGTGTACCTATATTGTATAGATAGATATCCGAATCAGTAGAAATGGCATACTGTAGACCTTCCTTTTTACGGCATGTATAGGCGATAGACTTAGAGTCTGGGCTCCATGCCAATTGTTCAATACCTCCGAAAGGAGCCATAGGGCACTCGAAAGGTTCGTCCTTGAGGATGTCTTCGCCCTCATTGATGGTGCCGTCGGCAGCTACGTCGGCTACAAAAGGATGCAGTATACTTTCTACATAGTGATCCCAGTGGCGGTAGTTCATATCGGTGACGAGTCGACCTGTTGCTAATGGAAGGTCTGATGGGTTCTCCTTGATGGTGCCGTGGTAGGGAAGTTCCTTGACGAGAATAACCTTCTTACCATCTGGAGAGAACTTGAATGCTTCTATGCCACTCTTATCATGGGTGAGCTGTTTGCGGTCTTTTCCATCTGGATTCATGCTCCAAAGTTGTCCGTCGCGCAGAAAGGCAATCTTCTGTCCGCCAGCAATCCATGTAGCATCACTTTCGCTCTTTGCATCCGTGGTAAGCGTCTTTTGGTTCTTGCCATTGGCATCCATGACGAAGAGCATCTGATGGCCCTTGTTCTCTTTCACACTGTAGTAACCTACTTGGTAAACCACCTGCTTGCCATTGGGCGAAGCCTCTGCGGCACCAATTCTTCCCATAGCCCAAAGAGCTTCTGGGGTCATCAAGTGGTTTTCCACCTTGATTTCGTTCTTTTGAATCATTGTTTGTGCATCAACTGTGGTTGCGCCTGTAGCGAGTGCTGCCGCAGTTAAAATCATTGCTTTAATCATGTCTTTTTTTATATTGTTGTTTGATTTATTCCATATAGTAATCGTTGTGCAAAAATAATGATAATTTTCCAAAGCAGCAAGAAAGTTGTGCAAAATGTACCTATGGGTGGCATTTTGCCGAATGATGAGGAATGAATGTTGTATTTGTGGAGAAAATGTAACAAACTTAGGATAAAATTTGTTTTATCTCTTAATAAATTGTATCTTTGTCTGCGAATAAAGTATGTTCTAAAGTTTAGGATATAAGTTTGAAAGTTTGGAATACAAGTTCTAAAGTATGGAATCTAAGTCCGATAGTTTAGAATATAACTTGATTGTATAGACAGAAATCATTTTAACCCATTATAATAACAAATCTCAATAGAAAGGAACAAAAATATGGCTAAGTACAAATTGCAAGAGATGCCGGACGTGCATCATGATGGTAAGCGAAGGGTGTATCCCAAAATGATAATCAATCGAACCCTATCGCGCAAGGAGTTTGTTGAGATGATGCATGATTTTCATCGGGGAACGTCGCCCAGTATGGTGGAGGCTGTACTGATAGATGTCGAGGACATGCTGGTGCGAATGCTCTCCATGGGATATAATGTCAACTTAGGCAATCTGGGTCATTATTCGCTCTCGTTGGAGTTCAAGGACAACAAGCCTACCGAGATGCGTGACGAGGGCGACAAGATGACTTATCGCAAGGTGGGCGTCAAGAGCGTCAACTATAAGGCTGCGCCCGACTTTGTCAAGGAAGTGAAGCTTGAGACCGACCAGTATCTGGAGCGAGACATGGGTGGTGTGAAACGTGTATTGAAAAGCAAGTACACCCGTGAAGAGCGCATTTCCCGAGCCTTGCAGGTAATAGAGAAGTATGGTTTTATCAGCCTTGGCGACTATGCCCAGCTCAACAATATGAGTCGTACGGTAGCCTCCACCGACCTGAAGCAGATTACCGACAACCCTCAGTCGCCCATCTGCTCGCATGGTCGCCATAGCCATAAGGTGTGGGTGAAGAGAGAGGTGTAAATGGGAGCTACTGATTAGTTACTTCTTCGCACACCACCATCTCTGTACCTCTGTAGATGACGACAATCTTGTGAAGTTGGGTGGTCTTTACAGCGGATGTAACTACTTCGCTTTGAGCGTAGCGGTTCACTTGAGCCTCGGCTTCTTTAAAAAGCTGTTGGATGTGTGCATCCGTATCTTTCGATTTGGCGTACTTGAGTTCCACAATATAAGAGTGGGTCATGTCGCTATAGATGTCGAGTAGCGGACATAGCAGTTCCACGGAGGTGGTTTATACGTAATCCATGCACCACCAACAGAGAACTTTCTCCAATAACAAAACATTCATGGCAAGAGGTAGAAAGCTTTATACAACTCCACCTCTTGCCACTTTTCCAATCACCATTTACTTTACATGCGGAAATGATATGTCACATAGACTTCAATCGAGCTATTTCCTTTTCTATTTCATCGACAACTTCTTTGTTTGCGATAACCTCTTTCTGGCTATATACGATAAAGACCTTGCCACCATATTTCTCGGTAAAGTCTTCAAAACTGGCTTTCATACGCTCTGACAATGAATAACCCCCAAAATTGGCGCTTGCCGTCACGGGTTTTATTTGAATTCCAAATTGGTACTTACCTACCTTTGCTACATAATCAATATCTCCGGCATGATCCAATTCGGGGTCACTCTCCTCAAACAAAACATCTTTGAACCTCTTTGCCAAATTGTCATTGACCACTGACTTCTCACGAATATAACCATCATAAGTTCTATTGATTGTCACGTTATATACATAGTTAATGCAATCCTGTAAAGTCAGTTGTCGGAATGCCTCTTCCCACTCGGGAATGACGAATTCCTGTATCTTGTTATACAGTCGCTCGCCTAATTCAACCAAACTTTCCATTGTTACTTTTGTAGCCTTTTTAGGATTCTTAGTTGCTGTGTAAGCATTCTCAAAATACCAGTCTTTCCATTGTTCTAATGAAGATGGCTGGCAATCTCTGATGAGCGCCATAACAGCCCCTACTTTATTCGGACGAGATAATTGATAAAGCTGGCAAGCATAATTGAGAACATGCTCTTTCTTGCCGAAATCCATTGAACATTTTTCCATGATTTATTCTTTTATTACAAATTCTTTAATTGATTTTATTTTTGCTCTGAATGTGTTGCTATTTTCATTCAGATTTGGAGCTTTTTCTAAACGCAAAGGTTTATTTCCATCAAAATGAAGGACAATATAATATGCTGCACTTCGTGGATTAAATCCGTGTGCGACAAGAGTTTCACGAGTCCATATCTGGAAAGTCCCTCTTGATTGAAGACGGAAAAGTTGGCATTGCTCTCCAGCGGTGTGCAACGCCACATATTGCATTCTTTCAAACCCTGATGTTACTGTTAAAGACCCTTTACTCTCACCGGCACGCAAATAGCAAATGCCCTTTTCTATCATTAGCTTCCGTGTTTCATGACGGGCATGATTGACAAGAACAGTGGCTCCCATGTCAATATTGACGTTTCGATCTTCCATTTTTGAGCCGTATGTCTCTTGCTTGACATCAACGATGTTGACCAACGCCTTATGATCAACAAATCGGTATGGAAGCGCTGCAAGACAAGAATTGATGTCGATTTCTGTTTTGTCTTCAAGAAATACAAAATCACCATCGTTTCTTTCCGTCACCTTTTGTTCGTAATAATGTCGGAATTGAGGGTTAAGCTCATATCCAATAGAATTGCGGCCAAGATGGCAAGCTGCCAATGATGTTGTACCGCTTCCCATGAATGGGTCTAGCACCATATCACCTACAAATGAGAACATCTTTATTAGTCGTTTGGGGATTTCCTCAGGAAACACAGCTATATGTCCATCCTGCCTGTCCCCCGGAACATTCCAATGGGCATTGAACAGAGTTTGCCATTCTTCGTGGGTCAAGCCAGAAGCTTTTCGAATTGCGTCGGAAACAGATGGTGTATTGCCAAGCTTCTTGAATATAAGAATATACTCATAGTCCATTTTCACAATTCCATTTCGGGGATATGGATAACTACCCATAACCTTTTGCCCACCTGTAGTATGCATACTGGTCTGTTTCTGCCAAATGATGCTGCCCATATAGTCCAATCCGATTTCCTCGCAAAATCGAATGATTTCCGAATGGATCGGCACAACTTTATACCGACCATAGTATGCAGCACGAGCAAACTGGTCGCCTATGTTCACGCAAAGTCGACAACCGGAAGACAACACCCTCTCACATTCCTTCCATACAATATTCAGATTGTTGATGTATTCCTCATAAGAGTTGTTGAAACCTATCTGATTGTCCACACCATAATCTTTCAGCTGCCAGTATGGAGGTGACGTGACTATAAGTTGTACGGAAGAGTCCTCCACCATCGACATTTTCCTGCTGTCTCCATGCACAAATATGTGACTTGTTCTCATTTGGCATATTTATAATACAAAGTATCTGGTCTGATGGAGTCATAGTCGCATACTGCAACATCGTCATAGTATTTGCATTCATAACCTATAGTCCCGTTCTGGCACTTGCTTATCGACTGCAAATAATGAAAGTTCATGTCGGTTTCCTGCGAAGTCATCACCTTACATTTAAGGGCCTCATTGTAGTATTTCACTTCTTTTCCGAGATTTTCCCTTTCCTTTACAAAATCTAAATGACAACTGTAACGCTGATAAATGGAATCATTGGCCATCTTCATGCTTACTCCATCTATGTTCTCAAAAATTGACGGTAGCAGTTTGGCATCAATCTCCACACCGATGCTGTTGCGTTGCGACATCATAGCAGCAATAGTTGTCGTGCCCATTCCGAGAAAAGGGTCAAGCACAGTGTCGCCTTGCTGAGAATACATGCTTATCAATCGGAAAGGTATTTCAAGAGGATAGGAGGCGTTGCGCTTGCGCGTCTGAGAATTACTGATTAGCTGCTTGACTCCTTTTATCTCCCACAGGTCTGAGAACCATTTATTCCTTTCCTCCCAAAAGAAAGAGCTCTCGCGTCTCATCAGTTTGTCATCAATATGTTTGTAATTGCGCTTGCCTCCTTTTCTGAATACAAGTATCCATTCATGCTCTAAAGTGACGTATGCGCCACATGGAAGCATGCCACTTCCCATAAACTTGTTCGGAGCATTGGTCTGCTTGCGCCAAATGATGTTGGGCAAATTCGTAAATCCCAACGAGATACAGGCGTTAACTATTCTCGTATGGTTGTTGTACAGTTGGAATTCCTTGTTAATGGTACGTGTAGCATCTCCGATGTTTATACACATCATACCACCATCTTTCAGTAATCGGTAACACTCTCTCCATGTTTTGTCGAGTTCCTGATGCATCATTTCAAAGGCATCAGTTGGATTATCCGACAAGGCATTCCCTATCTTAGGATTTTGTAAGGTCATAATGTCATCCCACATCTCTATCATGGGATATGGTGGAGAAGTCACTATCAGGTCGATGCTTTCATCCTCAATGCATCTCATATTTTGGGACGAGGATATATATATATTATGCTTTGATTTAATCATGATTAATGTTGTAAAAAACTTGTATTAATTACACTGTCCTTGATTTTTTTATATTGATTTTATTTGATTGTCGATGTGATGGCAAAGCTCCAATCATTTATAGAGTGAGAATTTGCCCCTCTTTATTCGCTGAGGAATGGTATGAAAAATGAAACTCCAATAACTCCATTCTGACCAAAAAGCTTCGGCGAAACCAAACCTGATGAGTTGTAAGGCTCTCAGTCTTTTGTGGGAGGAGCGGGCTATTGTCTTCTTGAATTTCTTGTCGGCATGATAGCCGAAGTTACCTCCAGCACATATTTCGCTCAGGAGGAATTTACCCAATTCTTGATGAGGCTTTGTTATCCAGTATTTCTCTTCCAGGAGGAATACTTCTTTCAGTACCCACATCAAAGCCGATGCCATTTTGTTCATTCCTAAATGGACAATGAGGTCTGAGGCTTCTTTTCTATCCTCATCTGAGGCATTGAGGAGGACATAATAGTAGTCGGTGATTTGGCGTAGGCCGATGCCTCCTTCAAAGAAATGTCGCTGGATATGGGCGAGTTGCATGAGGAGATTGAACTTAGAGGTAGGTACGCGAAAACCATTCTCTGTCATGTCAGAAAGTTTGATTTCTTCATTTAGAAAGCGGAGTAGTTGAGGGTTTTTCCACCTGTTGTAGATTCCCGAAGAAGGTAAGAAATGTACTTCTACTACGATTTTGCTTGCTTTAGATTTGAAGTGAATATGGTGATGGGACGGCAGCTCATCCTCTTCCATGAGATGGTGTTGCTGTAACCACTGCAAGACGTGTTTCTTTCCTCCCTCTACGTAGATATCGATATCTCCAGGTGTTCGCAAGTTTCTAAGAGGATATAGCTTCTCGTTGCCTTGTCCTTTTAGGATAGTGGAACGCATACCATTGGAGTCGAAAAACGCTGTTAGGCGTTCGGCTTCCTTGTCGAATTGTTTGTTGAGCTTTTTGAGCCTTTCTGCTTCCATGACCCATTTCAATACCAGTTCAGTAGGAGGTTTGCAGATGTTAGAGTTCTTGTCAACACCAGCAAAGACAACTCCCGAGATGGATTGCCATTGAGCTTCCTTGTATATCCACAGCCAAACAGCGGGGTCGCTGATGGTTATGGGTTCGTCAGAAATGCCCAACCCCTTTCTCAATAGTTGTAATAATTCCTTGTAGTTATTTGTCATGTGTCTATTTTCTGTGTAGGTGATGATACTTGCTGCAAAGTTACGAAAAAACATAGGTAACTCAAAACATTCTTCTCAAAAATAGAATCATTTTATCGTTTGATAGTACAACTTTTGTAAAACCTTTATTTGATAATCCAATACTTTTTTGTACTTTTGCAATCGAATTCAAAATCAACAGCAATTAGTTATATCAAATAAAACGATGAAGATAGGTTTCGACAACGAGAAGTATCTGAAAATTCAATCAGAGCATATCAAAGAGAGAATCTCACAGTTTGATGGAAAACTTTACCTCGAATTGGGTGGTAAACTTTTCGACGACCATCATGCCAGTCGTGTTTTACCAGGCTTTCAGCCAGATAGTAAGCTGCGCATGTTTCAGAAAATCAGTGATAGTATAGAAATAGTTATTGTCATCAGTGCTGCCGACATTGAGAAGAATAAGAAGCGTGCAGACTTAGGTATCACCTATGATGAAGACGTGCTTCGTCTGCGTGGCGAGTTTCAGCATCGTGGATTCTTGGTAGGTTCGGTGGTTATTACCCATTATAATGGTCAGCCCGCAGCCATCGCTTTTAAACAGCGATTGGAACGTGAAGGTATCAAGACCTATTGTCATTATCTGATAGAGGGCTATCCTCATAATGTGAAGTTGATAGCCTCGGATGAGGGATTCGGACAGAACGACTATGTGGAAACAGAACGTCCGCTGGTTATCGTTACAGCACCAGGTCCAGGAAGTGGTAAGATGGCTGTTTGCCTCAGCCAGTTGTATAATGAAAACAAGCGTGGTGTGCGTGCAGGATATGCTAAGTTTGAGACTTTCCCTGTCTGGAATCTTCCTCTGAAGCATCCTGTTAACATCGCCTATGAGGCAGCCACTGCCGATCTCAATGACGTGAACATGATAGACCCCTTCCACCTGGAGGCCTACAATAAGATAGCTATCAACTATAACCGTGATGTGGAGATCTATCCAGTGCTCAACGCTCTTTTTGAGGGCATTTATGGAAGCAATCCTTATAAGTCGCCTACTGACATGGGTGTCAACATGGTGGGCTTCTGTATCTCTGATGATGAGGTTTGCTGTGAGGCTTCTAAGGATGAGATTGTCCGTCGATATTATGCTGCTACCAACAAGATGGCAGCGGGAGCTTGTAACGATGGGGAGATAAGTAAGATACAGATGCTCTTCAATCAGGCTAAGATAACGACAGACTTCCGCAAGGTGACTGTTGCTGCCAAGAATCATAAGAAGGAGACAGGCCACACTTCGTCGGCTATAGAACTGGAGGATGGTACGATAATCTGTGGTCATAGTAGTGATCTGTTAGGTTGTAGTGCAGCCTTGCTGTTGAATGTTACCAAGCATTTAGGTAATATCGACCATCAGCTGAAACTTATTCCTCAGTCAATGATAGAGCCTATTCAGCATACCAAGGTGAATTATCTGGGTGGTCATAACCCACGTCTCCATACTGATGAGGTGCTCGTGGCACTCTCTGTCTTGTCGGAGAATGATGAAAATTGCCGTAAGGCCTTACAGCAGTTGCCTAAGCTTCGTGGATGTCAGGCTCACTGCACAGTGATGCTCAGTGATGTGGATCAGCGTATCTTCAAGAAACTGGGAGTCAACATCACTTGTGAACCTGTACTGAAGAAATAGCACTTAACAAGTGAAAAAGTAAAGACTGAGCTTTCCATATCAAGAAGTTAAAGGAGTTAAGGAAGTTAAGGAAGTTAAGGAGTTAAGACGTATGTCTTGTTGCTTAAAAACTACGGCAAAAAGACTATTGTCTTAACTCCTTTAACTCCTTAACTATTGATAAACAAAACATATTTTTTTCATATTCTGCTTTAGTTTTCATTCCACCACATAATGCTGATTATACCAGCACAAACTGCGCCAATGAAAAATATAGAAGAAATGACATGCCAAACTACATTATTCTTATGACTTTCAAATTTATGGAAATAGCCTATATATTCCTCATTTTTTTTGCCCAAGAAGTGAGTAAGCACTAAGGAAAGACCACAAGTGATTATAAGAAATATAAGGAAATGTGAATTCTGAATAGGAAGTATTCTAAATTTCTTGAAAACTGATAGAATAAACATTTCATAAGGAACAAACATAAAAGCTAATGTTCCTTCTGCACGCGAAATACCTATTCCTATATTCATATCATAAAAAACGACCTCCATCGTTTTATACACATTTCTTGTATAGTGCTCTAACGTTGGATTCTTTTTCTGAATATAGCCAAACGGATTCCAAAAATATAGCCGTTTGCATACACGATTGATAAAAGGTCCAAGTATTCGCATCGGGATGCGATAACTCCATCTTTCTGCACAATATAGAGAATATAATAGTCTTATTACAAATAGTTTCATATCTAATAAACGTAATCTTATAAATATTATTTAAAGAACTTGTGTGCAAAAAAGTCAAAAATAGATCAGAGAGCAATTCTCCTAATTCTCCTCCATAGTAATCACCAGCAATTCTGCCAGCAATTCCAAGAGGAACAGAACCTGCGCCTGATCCAGCTAATCCACCAAAAGCTGCACCGCCTATTAGGTCAGTATTCGATTATTCTAATTGATCTTCTAGGACAAAGGAAAATAACGGCCTATCACAAGAATGATTTTTAAAAGTCCTTATGTAAGATTCAGATTTATTACAACTATTTTGCACGTAATCATAAAATGACTCATTTGGAGTCCTATCATAATACCAATTATCATCTGAGTTCTCTATAGTAGAATTATTCATACTATATACATCACCACCTAAGATTGGAATCGCTAAAAGTTTGCATATTTGCACTATTTTAAGCGCTTCTTGGTATGGAAAAGCATAGCCTTCAATACCTAAATTTTTCAAGGAATAATATTCGGAAATATTATTATCTTGAATAATTGAAATTAT
>ERZ1026892.1259-NODE-1259-length-11048-cov-70.631311_pt1 | contig 11048 bp, 9 predicted proteins | sample MGYA00380176_ERZ1026892 | MGnify/ENA primary metagenome ERZ1026892 (study PRJEB33269, sample SAMEA4719812) | human gut metagenome | biome: human-associated habitat; feature: organic feature; material: feces | place: Cameroon | collected 2013-10 ... | reverse complement strand
ATTAATGAGTAGTGATTAATGTTTAATTAGGCTTACACCTTATTATATATATATAGACTAGGCTATGCGATTAGATTTAGATACATATAAAGAAATACTCGACACCATCACGAGGAACAAGAGCCGCAGTCTGCTCACGGGCTTCGGCGTGTTCTGGGGCGTGTTTATGCTCATCGCCCTGATGGGTGGCGGACAGGGACTGAAGGAGATGCTGCAAAACAACTTCGCAGGCTTCGCCACCAACACCGCCATCATCTGGGCGCAGAACACCACCAAGCCCTACAAGGGATTCAACAAGGGGCGCTCCTGGCAGATGGAAGAGAAAGACCTGGAGCGACTGCGCCACAGGGTGCCCGAACTCGATGTCATCACCCCGCTGCTCTTCGGCGGCAACAAGTCGGTGGTGTTTGGCGACAAGAAATTCAGCGGCAGCACGCAGGGCGTGAATCCCGACTACGCCCAGGTTTCCGTGCCTAAAATGTTTTACGGCAGATACATCAACGAGATGGATGTGCGCCGCCAGCGCAAGGTTTGCGTCATCGGCAAACAGATTTACAAGACCCTCTTCCCCGGCGGCGGCGACCCGTGCGGCAAGAGCGTGCGAGTGGATTCCACCTATTACACGGTGGTGGGTGTGGATTACCGCTCGGGAAATGGCGTGAACTTCGGCGGTAGAGCCGACGAAACCATCACCATTCCGCAAACCGTGCTCCGCACCGCCTACAACCGCGGAACCGCCATCGACATCATCGCCACCACCGGTAAGCCGGGCGTGGTGATGAGCAGCATCGCCCAGCGAATGCGTGAAACCATAGCCAGGGCTCACAACATCGACCCTTCAGATGAAAAGGGAATCATGGTGTTCAATACGGAGGTGCTCTTCCAGATGCTCGACAATCTGTTTAAGGGCGTCAACTTCCTCATCTGGCTGGTAGGTATCGGCACCCTTCTCGCCGGCGCCATCGGAGTTTCCAACATCATGATGGTAACGGTGAAGGAGCGAACCACCGAGATAGGCATTCGCCGAGCCATCGGCGCCACGCCGAAGATGATTCTCTCGCAAATCATCTCAGAGAGTATTCTCCTCACCCTGGTGGCAGGCATGAGCGGCATCATCTTCGGAGTAGCCATCCTGCAGATGCTGGAGATGGCGAACACCACGGATGGCATTCTCACCGCCCACTTCCAGGTAGATTTCTGGACAGCCATCTCTTCAGCCATCCTCATCTGCATCCTCGGTGGCCTAGCCGGACTTGCCCCAGCGTGGCGAGCCATGAGCATCAAGCCGGTAGATGCAATGAGAGACGAATAAATAACTTTGAACTTTGAGATTTGAACATTGAACTTTATGAAATGCTTCAAGTCAATATCTCAGAGTTCATCAGGTAATCATAAAGTTCAACGTTCAAAATTCAAAGTTCAATGTATAAGAAGTATTCAAAGTTGATTGTTGCGGCGATAGTCGCCTTGATTTTCATCGGAACCTTCGTGTTCCTTTATGAGAAATCACAGCCTAAGCCTGTGGAATATACCGAGTTTACCCCAAAGATGGGCGATGTGTTGAAAACCACGGTGATTACGGGTAAGATAGAGCCTCGCAACGAGGTGAACGTAAAGCCTCAGATCAGCGGTATCATCACCGAAATCTGCAAGCAGGCAGGCGATTTCGTGCAGGCAGGCGAGGTAATCGCCAAGGTAAAGGTGATTCCGGATATGGGACAGCTCAGTTCGGCGCAGGCTCGTGTGCGCCTTGCCGAAATTAACCTGAAGCAGGCACAGGTAAACTATGGTCGCGAGGAACAGCTCTACAAGAAGCAGCTGGTCAGCGCCGATGAGTTTGACAAAGTGAAACAGTCGTTGCAACAGGCAAAGGAGGAGAAAGTTGCCGCCCTTGATGCGCTCGAAGTGGTTCGTGATGGTGTTTCCAAGAGCAACGCCAGCGCCTCTTCCACCCTCATCCGTTCTACCATTTCGGGAATTATCCTCGATATTCCTGTCAAGGTAGGTAACTCCGTGATTCTCGCCAACACCTTTAATGACGGAACCACCATCGCCAGTGTGGCAAACATGAACGACCTCATCTTCCGTGGCAACATCGACGAGACCGAGGTCGGCAATCTGGTAGTGGGAATGCCGATGAAGATTACCATCGGAGCGATGCAGGACCTGAAGTTTGATGCCGACCTGGAGTACATTTCACCAAAGGCAGTAGAAAACAATGGTGCCAACCAGTTTGAGGTAAAGGCAGCCGTCCGTTCTGTAAAGGGTGGCAAGATCCGTTCCGGCTACAGCGCCAACGCCGAGATAGTATTATCCAAGGCTCTGAAGGTTCTCACCGTTCCGGAGAGTGCCATCGAGTTCAGCGGCGACAGCACCTTTGTTTATATAGTAAAGGGCAGCGGTGAGAAGAAGACATACGACCGCAAGCAGGTAACCACCGGCTTAAGCGATGGTGTGAACATCGAAATCAAGAAGGGTCTGAGCCTGAAAGACAAGGTAAGAGGTCCGCAGATTGTAGCAGATAATAAGGAGGACGAATAAGGCATAAATATAAAGGTTATCTAAAGGTAATTTACCCTTGGATAACCTTTTATTATGGATGTGCCATGAGCTTGATGACACATCCTCTTTATCCTGCTTACATGGCAATCCTAGCTTTTTCTGAAAGTCCCGCTTGATTACCATGATATCTGCTATTGGCAGTGTTAAACTTATAGATGGCTGTGATATAAATACCATTGTTAAAATCATAGGATGACTTGTGCTGCCAAACATTGTCCAACTGAATGTTGTACTTACTTTTCTGTGTTTTGAAGACATCCATATAATAGATACCAACATATAGATTTTCTCCCAAGAAATTCTTATATGCTCCTAGTTGAAACATACTGTTAGCTTTTCTATCCATTATATTTTGATTGCCTCCACTAGAAAAAGAGAAGTTTACATCAAAGTTATAACCTTGGTGTGTGGAAAATGTATTAAACAACTCAATATTCGCTCTCATCTTGTTATATTGAGTATATTCTATCTTTAAGAAAGGCTTTTCTAATGAAGCACTGATATATGGAGTCCAAGAACCTAGTGTGGTAAACCAATTCCCCGTAACGACCAAATGCTTGTAAGCCTTAACGTTCTCAGGACGAACCATTACTGCATTGTTGTCACCATATTGTCGAATCATATAGAAGACTGGATGTTTCTGTGCTTCATAGGTCACAGAAGCACTCAGATTCTTATAAGATAGCAAAGAACTGATGGTATGATAAAACGTTGATTTCAAACTAGGATTTCCTGTGGAATACTCGAATGGGGAACGATAGGTAACATTGTTCCTAAAAGAGTAATACACCGGTCGCTTGATTTTATTGGTATAACTCACACTGAGCTTTACCGTGCCTAACCTTTTTTGCAGTGATATGAAAGGGAACCAATTCGACTCATTCCAGGAATCGTCATGGTCGCTGCTTTCATAGTTTACTTTGCAATATTCATATCTCATTCCTGCAGAAGTAGTCATAAAGTCGCTTTTCAGAGTAAGGCTTGTGTATGCCGCTATAGTTTTTTCTTTTCTTAGACTACTTGAAGCAGGAGTCAGAAGACAGTTATCCTTGTTCTCAAAGGCAGTTGTATATCGTGTTTGGGAGCATTCTGTTCCATACTTTATATTACCAAAGTTGAATGTGTGCTGCATTTCTAATTTTCCTGCAAAAAACTTATTGGAATAGGAGCTACGTGAACTTGTATATTTTGGGGAGCTTGCTGTGTAAATCTCTTCGATGCCCTGTTCTGTATCATTGTCGCTCTTGCTAAGATACCAGTCCATAAAAAGTTTGCTATGTTTACTCAAGTCATAAATAGCATAAGCACTGAGATTTTGAACCAACATATTGATGTCGGTAGCATTTTTCAACCATAGGTCATAAAAAGTTTCTTCATTCTTCATCACTTGCACGTCGCCTTCTGTTGTAGCTTTATTATATGGTGTCTTTGTAAAAGCATACTTTATACCGAAATTCCAAGACTTGGCTGTATAGTCCATACCTATGTTTCCATCATAGCCCAACCAAGTATTATGTGTTACGGAAGTTTCATTTTGGGCATAAGTGTCCTCATTTGTTAGCGACATATTTTGCTCTGACTCGCTCTTTGTTCTTGTATCACGAAGATTTAGAGACGCAAAGACATCCAAGCCGCCTGTTCTATAATTGAAATTACTTCTAGGTATTTCTGAGAGTTTATGATTGCCTAAGTAAGCGAAAGTACTTTCTACGTTTCCGCTAAATCCAGCACCTTTTGGCTTTATTGTTCTGATTTTAATCACAGCTTTAGCACTGGCATCATACTCGGCACCAGGCGAGGTTACGACTTCAATGTCCTTGATGTCAGAAGCCAATAGTTTTTCCAGTTCAGACGATTCATACAGGCGATGACCATTAAGGTAAAAGATAGGTTCTCCTCTACCTGCAACAATAATGTTATTATTTTGTTTACTAACAAAAGGCATATAAGCCAGAATATCCAAGAGCTTTCCTTTCTTTGCCAATTCTGTGTTTGCGATGTTCATAATGACGGAATTGTCCGTAATGCGCATACTCTTGGCAGATCCTTTTATTACGACATCGTTGAGTGCATAAGATAACGTATCACGAGTCTGCAAGCTCTCCTCTTTCAATTTTGCCTCCCCCATCTTCTTCTGTTTCTTATTTTGTCCATAAGAACTTATGGTAGTGATAACCATAAAGAAGATCAAGAAAATGCATCTTACCATTGTTACTCTCATATTTTTCTTTATTCTTTAATCTGTTAGCATATACGAAAATTTCTCATAAGGTTCTTCTTCCAAAAGATAATCAAAAGCATTTGGATTTTGTGAGTATATTTCCATAAAAAGCTTAAAATCTTCTAGAAGTCCGTTCTTGGTCATTTTACATTCCAATAGCTTCTTATCCATAGAATATCTATTTTTGTCAAATGCAAATGTAAAACAATGCGCACAAAAACGAAAAGCCCAACAATACTTGCACAGCTTATTGCCATGATCAATATATTCTTTGGTATAGTTTATAACAGTTTTATTATCTATACCGTCTCGAATATTTCCTATCGACATTTCTTGTTTATCATATAAAGTTTCACATGGATAAAATACTCCTATCGAATTGACAATAACACTACGTAGTCCCAAAACACAAATTCCATTTGGCCAATAAAAAGAATACTCATCAAGATTCTTCATTTCACGGAAGATGATTTTTTTGATGCGTGTTACTTGATAACGATACGAAATTTTCATATCAGAAAAATCAGTATTACCTTCTATATGCCTTCTTACGAACAAATGGCGACTATATTCTTGGAAACGTTTCAAGAATTCATAATAGTTAGTAACTGTAGCAAAATCATTTTCTGTAGAATTTAATGTTAGTATTCTAAATGAGTCAAGCGGAACATTATTGAATAAATCACCACTAAAATAGCTGTCAACAGTATCTAGATCATAAGGATGAGGAACAATCAGGACATTATAGAATACCTTTTTCAAAAAGTATTCTTCATTCTTTTTCCTAATGAAAATAAGATTTCTTTCTACAAGTTCATGTGTTGGCTTATTATTTTTTGTTATACGATATAAATCATGTACCTCTTTTGGACCATCAAGACTTATGGTTATCGCAAACTGATATTTTATCAAGAAGTCTAATATGTCTTCAGTAAGCAATGTTAGATTGGTATTCATTGCAAAATTGATATTTACATTTTTTCCTCTGACATATTCAACTACCTGTTTGATGAGCTTATATTCTATGAGCGATTCTCCACCATAGAAAGATATGGTGTTAATGGAACCTCTTGACAAGAAATAATCTACGATATTCTTAGCAAGACCCCAAGACATCTCATGCTTGATGTTATGAGTTCTCATATCTTTATATGCCCCAGAATATACACAATACTTACAACGAAGATTACAATTCTCCGTGGTAATAAAGCAAAGTTGTACAATATTGCGATTCAGTTTATCTGAGATTTTTTCTTCAAGAGTTCTATCTTTACTAATAGACAACTCTGGTATGGAATATGGAAGTAACATTCCATTCTCATTTTGTAATCTCTTTATTGATTCCTCATTAATATGACCTTCGACCAATAAGTCATTTTCAACCTGCAAAAAATCATTAGAAAAGCGGTCGTAAACATAATGCTTATCACCACTTTCAAATTCTATATAAGCTTTTTTTTTATCCATTATAATCCCAATATTTTGTAGAAAAGAACGTGCTAAACAAATAGCACGCTCTCTTTCCTCAAACTACAATTTACTACCACTTGCAACTGCTGTATAATCACCAGCTCCACTAGAAGACACATTTGGCTTACAAATACAACAACCACATCCTTCCGAAATTATCGGATCAAAAATACCACCAATAATTTTTCTAGACTCATCTTTTGTTATCTTGGTTATGCCTTTAGCTACCAAGGTAACACCTTTTACTGTTGTTTCTTTCATAATCGTTTCCTTTATAGTTAATACTAAAATATCTCTAATACGCCTTGGTAGTTACAATCTTTGTCCGAAATTGTAATTATACAAATTCCACTCAACTCTTGAGAAATATGAAATGTTGTTCCTGCTATATAGTAGGTATAGACTTCACCATTCTCGCTTTCGAGCGTAAGTGTATTACCAATCACTTGGCTAGGCAAGGTCAATGTGTGACCCACCAAATCAACAACTAAAGGACGCTTAATACTTCTGCTTCCTTTTGAGCGTACTTGATCTGGATGAACCAAGCTATATGATAACGTATAAGGCTCGGCTCTAGTATGGATAGGACATAAAAGTAATGCCCCCCCACAAATAATAATAAATAGTAAATGTTTCATGTCTCTGCACTTTAATTATTGTTTGTTTTAAAATTCGCCACAAAAGTACCATTTTAAAGCAAAACAGACAAGAAAATCTCCTATTTAAAATTTACCTATTTTTTACTATTTGCCCGCAACTACCTCTATTTTAATTCCTTATAGAATAATTTACTATTATTTTACCTCGTCGAATATTATTGGATTTGTAAAACATACTCATCAAATTCTTTTGGTTTACCATCTTTTCCACAGAGCTTTTTCAACATAGTTTTCCTACTTTTTGAGATTGCCGCATCCGATACCTCCAACAGCCTTGCTATCAAAGATGTGGAGAATCCTAACCTAATCAATAGACAAATTTGATAATCTTTATTACGGAGCTTATTTTTTAATCTCGGAATGAAATTTGGTATTGCACTCTCTATCGTATCTGCCAAATCTTTCCAATCCTCCTCACTCATGTTCTTTTTAGGATGCACCTCTATAAACTTAATTTTCTTATAAATAGACGAATCCATCAATGTTAACTCCGCATCAGACATTGAAGATAATGAGTATTTTTCTTGTATATCGCTGATTTCAGATTTTAATTTATTGATTGTATTTTCCTTTTCCGTAATAACTTGAGCTAGTTGTTTGTCGTTTTCTGCGACAAGTTTGTTTTTTTCGTCTTGTAGTCTTTTAAGTTTTAGCAAACTGTCTTCATACATTAGTTTTGAGACTGCTATTTTCTTTTTCTTGAAAGCTAGTTGCTTCCTATATATATAAGAAAGTAACAAGAACAATATGATACAAGATAAAACGATTATATAGTTTATTTGCATACTTCGCTTTGCTTTCTGCTCAGCTATTCTTGCTATTTCTCGATTTCTGCCATAATCATACATTGCTTGCACTTGCTGTAATTGACTCTTTCTTGCTTCTATCAAATCCGAGTCATTATATTCAGAACTTAGCAAAGCATACTTCATAGCCAAGGATGGTTGGTTAATTTTTGCATAATAATGAGCCATAGCTTTTGTTGTTACAGCTTTATTGCTAAATGACTTACAAAACTTAAGACTCTGCTGTAAAACATAACAAGCAGAATCTAACTGACCTGTAAACATATAGTATGTTCCTTTTTGGCATAGTACATAAGCCTTAGCATCTTCATATTCCAAATTTCCCTCATACCTTGTAGAAAAGTATGCTTCAAAAGATTTTTTGGCATTTACCGTATCCTGCTTTTCTATATAATAGTTATAGTTGCATCCCAAAGCGATAGCTGCATTATTGTTGTCACCAATCTGTTTAAACATATTTGAAGCACGCAAATTTATCGCAATAACAGAATCTTTATTTCCCAAATAATAATATGCACTTTCTCTGTTTTGATAATTAATAATCGCATTCAATGTATCCTTTGCCAAATAAGCGTACTTCTCCGCCTTACCAAAAGCATCCAGCAATTGGTAAGGTAAGTATTGCTTACTAAAGAGAAATCCCATCTGGCTATACACCCTATAAAGTGTACCATAATTACAATCTGCGGCGGTGGTATCGGCTTGCTCAGTTGCTTTATTATAATATTCCAATGCCAGTGGTGCCTCATTCATATCCCTATAAACGCAGCCCAACACATAGTTGGCAAGCATTCGCTCGTTAGCTGAGCCATGGTTGTCATAATAATCCACGACCTCCTTCATCACACTATCAGATGTAAACGTGATGCAAGCTTTGTTCATCGCCTTATGACGCAACAACTCATAACGCATTTTTTGCGCTTGGGAAAACTCTGGCAGCTGGGACTTTACCACATCAAGCATCCGGATGGCAACCTTCGCTGAGTCGTCATTAACATTCATGATGCTATCTGCCCGCTGCATCAAATCATCATACTTCCTGTTTCCTGCACAAGATGCAAGAATCAGGAGGATTAACAACAAATATATGACCTTTTCTTTCATTCCTCTCTTTTTTTTGCAAAAGTACGAAAAAATAAAGAAACTACAACATAATGTCTCTATAAAATTAGAAAAAAGCAGAACTTTCATCTGAACAAAGTCAAGTAGCACTGCGCATTGCCTGTAGTTCTTTCTGAATCACAATGCAAAGATACAAACCTGAGAATCCGGCATTCACGGTTTCTCACGGTTATTCACGGTTTCTCACGGATTTACTTTCTTTTTCTGATGATTAGCTCAGAAAGATGATTTATTCCAATGATAAAAGAGACTTGCTTTTGACGACTAAGTAACTTACTTATGATAGCTAAGTGACTTAGTTACGATAGCTAAGTAACTTACTTAGGAATGACGGATGACACTGGTGACAGGGTTTTCTTAAAATCTCTCTCACGTAGGCGGGCGGGAAGCTTTTCTGAAAAATTTTTCCTGCCCGCCCGCGTGAAGAAAGTTTTAGAAAACAAGTGTCATAAGTGTCACTGGTGTCACAAATATCATTTGAAATAGTCAAACAGAAATATCGGGAAAGCATTGAGTACTGCTACTTTACAATCTTCGGTATTCACATACTGCTTTAATTGTGAGTTGAATATTTTGTCTTGAAGTATGTCTTCTTTAGATTCCCGTTTTACTCCTTCAAAAACGAATAGTATCATACTTCGAATGCGTTACCTCTAAACATTTTTTCTATATTATGCCCGAATCTCAACTCTTTTTGGGTGCAGTCGCTCAACGGCTTGATTTTGTTGTCTTGCAAGATGAAATTGCAGTCTGGGCGAAGCAAGTCGTTGGTCATCAGGTAGGTATTGTGTGACGACGTAAAAGCTTGACATGGAAGAGCAAAGAGGGTTTTGCAAACCTCATAAGAGAGTCTGAAATGATAGAAAGCATCAAATTCATCGATGAAAACGAACGATGCATTTGCCATCTGTTTCAGCCAGTAATAAAGCAGCATCAGAGATTGAGTACCCGTTGATGCAATCTTATCGAATGGAATGCGACCTAATCCAAATACGCAATACAACTCTTTATCATCATCCTTTGGATCCTGAAACTCAAAACTTTGTCCACTTACCCGATGGATGAAGTCCTCAAAGTCCCGAGTCAGCTGATTCTTGATGATATACTCATCGAGATTAGCCGGAGCAGTAGCCAACCCCATAAACTCATTTTTTTCAACACTTCTGAACCATAACATTGAGTTTACGAATTGCTGTAGCTTCAGAAGATAATGTTCCTTGGCAAGAGGATAGGAAGTAAGCAGAAAGTTTACGATGGATACATTGTTGGCGTTATTGGCAAGGTTTGCCTTCACCGCAGAATCCATCGGGAACTCAACATCATCCAATGTCAAGACAGAATTCTTGTTGCAGAAAATAAGTTTGTTATTCACAACAAGTTCTTCTTCCTCCAGTTTTCCATCAGGCGATTTGCTATATGTATATTGTAACGTATCATCTCTAAACTTGAAGGCATATTCAAATTTTACGGGGAAGTTCAACTTTCCCGTATATGTAAAGTTATCATAATAGTTCACCTTCTTCCACTTCTGTGAAAGATGATTGGTGATGTCGAAGATGGCCATTGCAAAGTTCGACTTGCCAGAACCGTTAGGTCCATACACGATGCCATTCTTGATGATACCATCTTTAATGGCAAAAGTATTGAACGAATAGTTACTTGGTTTCGACAAATCCCATTCTATACGATTGGCAAATCCTCTATAGTTCGTTACGGCAAATTTTACTAACATGGTTCTATATACTTTATTTTTAATTGATAACGAAATTGTTGATGCAAAGCAAACACACCCCAAAACGACGAAAACCATCATTCAATTATTATAATGTCAAGTGCTGCTTAGCATTTGCAAAGATATATAAAAAAACAATGCACCGTAATTATTTTACGGATATTTAAGATAATAATCAAGTATCAATAATCATTGAAAGATATAGGAGAAGTGATCGAAAGATATAGGAGTAGCAGCAGGAAAGTATAATAGAAGTATTCGAAAGATATAGGAGAAGTTGCCAGAAGATATAATACCTGTCTTCGGGATTGTTAATACCTTGAACCGCCCAACAGCTGTTGTGCGCTTGCATATCAGCTGTTGTGCAGATGCACATCAAGTGTTGTGCGGATGGAATCCAGCTGCTGTGCGGTAAAAAAGGAAAAAGTTACCCAAAGGTAACTTACCTTAGGGTAACTTTTAGTAATTATTAGCCA
>ERZ1026892.1253-NODE-1253-length-11056-cov-4.517680_pt1 | contig 11056 bp, 7 predicted proteins | sample MGYA00380176_ERZ1026892 | MGnify/ENA primary metagenome ERZ1026892 (study PRJEB33269, sample SAMEA4719812) | human gut metagenome | biome: human-associated habitat; feature: organic feature; material: feces | place: Cameroon | collected 2013-10 ... | reverse complement strand
AATTGGCGGACATTAACGTTGAAAACCGCGCGAAGCGCAAATATCCACGTGAGAAAGCCCCGGAAGCCACAAGAGTGCATAAGTTGTTTTTGTACATTACTTATCCTTTCGTTTATGAAATCCAGCTATTCGTCAAAGATGAATCGGAATTCTGTTCAAAAGAGAAGGAAATGCGTACTTTTGCTCTTCTTATGATTTCAAACAAACCATCATAAACATCAACCGCATGAAAAAGACAAACTATTGTTTTTCAGCGACCAGAATGTCGGCCTTGTGTCTGACCTTCCTGGCGGCCAGCGGTCTGTCGGCCCAAAAGCCTGACGGGAAACCCAGCAACACGCCCGAAGCACAGCGCTTCCTCAGCGTGTCGCGCTACAATCCCGATGCACGGAAAGCCGACCAGACCTTGAAGCGATATCCGCTTCTTGAGAAAATCAAGACCGATGTCCCTGCCTCAAGCAAGCAGGGCATCGTCAACGTGGCCAACCTCAGCAACCCGACCGTCAGCAAGACTGCCGTTCAGGCAACCCCCACGGTCAAGGCCAAGGCTTGGAGCAGTGCTGCACACACCGCCGATGGCCGCGAACTTTGGGGTAACGTGACCTACTCCAACACATGGTCGACCAACGACCTTCGTGGTTTCTATTCGTTCAATGCCTCTTCGCCCATCGCCATGCAGATGCTTGGCGAGAAGGGCAACTACTACATGGAAGCCAACGGTGGTGCCGTGTTCCAGGACGGTACGCTCTATGTGACCCGTTGGTATAAGGGCGGTCCCTACTACTTTATCTATCTCAACACGTTCAATCCCGAGACGATGGAGCAGACGGGTTCCACAGAATTGGAGGAAACCACCTTCATCGCCACCGAAACGGCAACGAACTCCAGCACGGGTGTGACCTACGGCCAGTTCTTCAACAGCGAGGCTTCAGGCTACGTGTTCGGAACGGTGGACTACGCCACCATGACGCGCCGTGACTTCGGTACGTCAGACAAGGCCTATGTGGCCCTCGGTGTGACCAAGGACAACGTGCTCTACGGTGTGGCCGAAGACGGCAACCTCTATAAGATCAGCACCACCGACGGCACCGAAACGTTGATCGGCAACACGGGCGTGGTCGTGAGCGACGCCAATGGCGGACGCTATGGCCAGAGCGGTGAAATCGACCAGAAGACGGGCGTCTTCTATTGGGCCGCCAAGGATGCCTTCAAGCAGTCGGCCCTCTACACCGTCGACCTCACCACGGGTGCAGCCACCAAGGTGGCCGACTTCCCCGGTCAGGAAACCATCTACGGTCTGACCATTCCCGCCCCGGAAGCTGAAGACGGCGCTCCCGAGGCCATCACCGACCTGGAAGTGCTCTTCGACAACGGTTCGACCACGGGATATGTGGGCTTCACAGCGCCCACGAAGACCATGGACGGCACGGCACTCACCGGCACCCTCAACTATACCATCGTGGCCGGCACCGAGACCCTGAAGACGGGCACCGTTGCTCCCGGTGGAACCGTGGAGGCGGAAGTGACCGTTCCCGAAGGTCTGACGACGTTCAACGTGACGACAGCCAACGAAGTAGGCTCCAGCCCCGTGGCCAAGAGCAAGGTCTATGTCGGTTTCGACGAACCCAAACCGGTGCAGGACCTGAAGCTCGGCATTGACCCCGAAACGGGTGTGGCTACGCTCACTTGGGCAGCTGCCACAGAAGGCCTGCATGGCGGATATTTGGGCGACGTGACCTACAACATCACGCGCTATCCCGATTCCACTGTCGTGGCCACCAACCACGTGGGCACCACCTTCACCGAAACCCTGCCGGCTGACAAGCCCATGCAGCCCTATTTCTACGGCGTGAAGGCTGTCAACACCAAGATCCAGAGCACCGAGTCGACTTCCAACAAGGGTATGTTCGGCGCTGCCATGGTGCCGCCCTACACTGAAGCGTTCGACAGCGAGAAATCCTTCTCCCTCTACACCATCGTCGACAACAACAACGATGGCAAGAGCTGGGAATTCTATGAGAAGGGTGACCTGAAGGCTGCTTCCTACGTCTATAGTCGTACCAATGATGGTGACGACTGGCTTATCACCCCGGCTATCCAGTTCAATGGCGGTAAGCTCTATTCCGTTTCCTTCGAAGCCTGCTCTTATGGCTACCGCTACAATGAGCGTATCGAAGTGAAATGGGGCAATTCGCCCACCGTGGAGGGAATGACCCACACGTTGCTCGATTCCACTGACATCATTTCTCCGACGTTCAACAAGTATACCCGCGAGATTGCTTCAGAGAAGGACCAGAAGGTGTACATCGGTTTCCACGCCGTTAGCCCCAAGGATGAATTCCGCCTCTACTTGCGCAACGTGAGCGTCTACGAAGGTCTTTCGCTCTCTCTGCCCGACTCCGTGAAGGCATTGACCGTGAAGGCTGACCCCACGGGTGAACTGAAGGCTTCCGGTAGCTTCACCACGCCGAGTCTGACCTTGGCTGGCGACAGCCTCACCACGGGACTCTCCCGTGTCGACGTGGTTCGTGGCGACGGCAAGCAGGTGGCCACTTTCGAGGCTCCCAAAATGGATTCCACACTCACCTTCACCGACGATGAGGCCCTGCAGGGCTTCAACACCTACAACGTCAACGTATGGTCCACCGAGGGTGAAGGCCGCAGCGTGAGCGCCAAGGTTTATGTGGGTATCGACACCCCGAAGAACCCCGCCACTCCGAAACTGACTGACCAGACAACCAGCGTACGCATGGACTGGAAGGCCACGGGCACTGTCGGTGCCAACGGTGGTGTGGTGAAACCCGAAGAAGCATGGTACGAAATCTTCTCCGTTGGTCAGAACAGCGAAGGCACCTATGCCCAGCAGCTTGCCAAGGTGGAGAAGGGTACGTCGTACGACATCCCCTACAAGACCAACGAGGGTGACCAGCAGGCCGTTGTGTTCGGTCTCGCAGCAGCCACTTCGGCAGGTATGAGCGGTGTGACGACTTCCGAGCCGATCATCGTGGGTAAGCCCTATGCCCTTCCTGTCACTGAAAACGTGGCTGGCAGCAAGGTGAGCATCTTCTGGTGGGGCAACACGACAGGTAACTCTGGCTTTGGTCTGACCAACGAGATGGCTTCCGACAACGACGGTGGCAGCTTCAAGCTCAACATCGCCGCTCCGCGCGAAACGGCTTGGCTCAACACCGGTAAGATTTTCCTCAACGGTGCTGCCAATCCTCAAGTTCGTTTCAGCCACTACGCTGATCCGCTTTCCGACATCCGCCTCGTTGTGGAAGTCCAGAAGCCCGACGGCACTGTGGATTCCCTCTCAACCTTCGACTACGGACAGCTCACTGAAAACGACGCCAACGAATGGCGCAAGGCTTCCGTTTCACTCAAGGACTATGCGTCTCTGCCTTACGTGATGGTGCGCTTCCGCGCAGACATCGGTGGCAAGGCCTATAACCTCTACCTCGATGACATCAACGTGAGCAACGTGTTTGCCAACGACCTGCAGACTTCCATCAAGGCTCCCGCCCAGTTGCGCAAGGGCAACAAGGGTAAGGTGACCGTGAGCGTGAAGAACAACGGTGAGAACGCTGCCCGGAACTACACTGTGCGCCTCCTCGCCGATGGTCAGGAAGTGGCCGCTCAGCAGGCTACGGAAACCCTCGAAGCCATGAAGAGCACGACCTTCAGCTTTGACTATGAGCCCAGCCTGTTCAACACGACCAGCAAGGCCACGCTGACCGCCGTTGCCGACATCGCCAATGAGGGTAATGCCGACGACAACACGGCTTCAGCCGAAGTGGAATTGGTTGACCCGTCGCAGGCCAAGCCTGCCGCTGTTTCCGCTGAAACGGCCGAAACGGGCGGCGTGACCATCAACTGGACCGCTCCTGCCACGGCTTCGATGGAAGTGACTGACGACATGGAGAGCTACACTTCTTGGAACGTCGATGACTTCGGTGACTGGACTTCGCTCTATGAGGGCGATAAGGGTGGTGCCGGTGCGCTCTACAGCTCTAAGGCTTATCCCCACCAGGGTGAGAAGTTCGCCTTTGTGGCCTTCGACCCCAACAGCTGGACACCTGAGGTGACGGCTCAGAACCCGTCGCTCGTGCCGCACTCCGGCGAGAAGTACCTCGCTGCCTTCTACAACTATACGGAGAAGGACGGTGCCACGACCTTCTACGACAGCAACGACTGGTTGATCAGTCCCGCCCTTTCGGGTGAGGCACAGACCGTCAGCTTCTGGGTGAACAACGTGAGCAACAGCGGAACTGACTTCCCCGAAGAGTTTGAAGTGCTCTACAGCAAGGGAGGTATGGAGACCACTTCGTTCCAGCCTGTCGGCGAACCGATGGTTGTTTCCGGTGGTCAGTGGCAGAAGGTTGAGTTTGCCCTTCCCGAGGGTGCCACCCACTTCGCTATCCACCACTTCACCAATGGTGAGCAGTCGTTCGTCTTCATGGTCGACGATGTGAAATACGTATCGGGTAACGGTAGCCTGAAGGGATACAACGTCTACTGCGACGGCAAGCTTATCGGCACAGCCGAAGCTACCGCTGTTTCCTTCAACGATGCCCACTCAACCGATGGCCAGCACACCTATGCCGTGACTGCTGTATATGCCGAAGGTGAGTCCATGCCTGCCACGGCCCAGATCACGCTCGAAGGCATCAGCCAGATTGAATCAGGCGCAGCACAGTCTGCAACTGTTTATTCCATCGACGGTAAGCGCGCAGGTAAGCACCTCCAGCGCGGTGTCTACATCGAAAACGGCAAGAAGGTCGTTGTGAAATAATCCCTTTTGTGGATAAGCAATAACGCGTAATCCCCGTGTAATTTTCCTGTTCATTCTTGGCTTCGCCCAGACCATATGACGTAGTCTATGAACAGGAAAATGACACGGGGATTCTGCGTTTCTTTTGGTTTTTCGCGGTAATCTTTTCGGAAATCAAAAAATCGGCGTACCTTTACAACAAAAAATGGAGCTATGGCTATAAGAGAAAGAAAGAAGCGGATTTATCGCAAACGCATCCCTTACGGCATGCAAAACTTTGAAGACGTGATGATGGAGGATTGCTACTATGTGGACAAGACTCCTTTCATCGAGGATATAGAAGATGCCAACAAGTATTTCTTCTTCATTCGCCCTCGCCGTTTCGGTAAGAGCCTCACTCTTTCCATGCTCGAAAACTACTATGACATCAACAAGAAGAATAAGTTCGAGCAGCTCTTTGGCAAACTCTATATTGGCGAGAATCCAACGCCTGAACACAACAAATACCTCATCATCCATCTGAATTTCTCGGAAGTTGCGGCAAGTATCGATGATTACCGAAAGGGACTTGACGGACATTGCAACATCATGTTTGACCACTTCTGCAGTGTCTATTCCCATCTCTTGCCTGCCGGTACCAAAGAGGAAATGCATCTGAAGGATGGAGCCGTGGAGCAGTTGGCTTTTCTTTGTCAGAAAGCGGCAGAAGCAGAACAGAAGATATATCTCTTCATCGACGAGTATGACAACTTCACCAACATGATTCTTGCCAACGAGGAGCATTTGATGCGCTATCGCAATCAGACGCATGGCGAGGGATATTTACGCCGGTTCTTCAACACCATCAAGGGCGCTTCCGGCTCTACGCTTGCCAGGGTGTTTGTCACGGGGGTCAGTCCGGTGACGATGGATGACTTGACTAGCGGGTTCAATATCGGCACGAATTACTCCCTGTCCCCTCAATTCAATGAGATGACAGGATTCACAGAGGAAGAGGTGCGGGAAATGTTCTGCTATTATGCAGGTGTGTTGCCTTTTAACCACACCGTGGATGAACTCATCAAGGAGATAAAACCATGGTATGACAACTATTGCTTCGCTGTGGAGAAATATGGTCAGACGACGATGTACAACTCGGTGATGGTGCTCTACTTCCTCGACAATTATATCCGTTGCGGATATGCCTTGCCCAAAAATATGGTGGAGGCCAATATTCGCATTGACTACGACAAGATTCGTATGCTCATCCGCCACGACAAGTCGTTCAGCCATGATGCCAGTATCATTCAGGACTTGGTGACGAAAGGATATGTCACGGGAAATCTGCATGAGAATTTCCCTGCAGAGCGTATCAACGACCCTGACAATTTCCTTAGTCTGCTTTTCTATTTCGGTATGGTGACGATTGACGGTACGCAAGATGGTGCCACCAAGTTCGTAATTCCCAACGAGGTGGTGCGTGACCAGATGTTCACTTATCTTTTGGATACCTCGCTTGATGAGGTGGATTGACAATAACGCGTAATCCCCGTGTGATTTTCCTATTCATTCTTGGCTTCGCCCAGGCCATATGACGTAGCCTATGAACAGGAAGATGACACGGGGATTCTGCGTTTCTTTTGGTTTTTCGCGGTAATCTTTTCGGAAATCAAAAAAAACGGCGTACCTTTACAATTGGAAATGTGGGTTATGCCCATTGTGTCGAATATTCATCAAGCAAAGATAGTCACAGGTCATGGAAACAGCATACAAACAAGTACCCTATGGGGTCGCGGACTTTGAGGTGGTGCGCAAGCAGAATCTCTACTATGTGGACAAAACCATGTATGTCCCGCAGTTGGAGGACGAGGCGCGTTTCCTGTTCTTTACCCGTCCGCGTAGGTTTGGAAAGAGCATATTCATCAATATGCTCAAGGCCTACTATGACTGCAGGAAAAAGGAAGATTTTGACGTGCTGTTCGGTGATTTGTGGATTGGCCGGCATCCGACGCCGTTGCAGGGGAAATACCAGGTGCTCTACTTTGATTTCTCGCAAGTGGGGGGTGGTGTAGACCAAATCGAGGAGAAATTAAATTCCTATTGCTGTATTTGCCTCAATAGCTTTATCGAATACTATCGGGAGTACTATACCGCAGATTTCGTGACGACGATGCTGGGCTATTCCGATGCGGCAGAAAAACTGAACCATTTGGGAGTTGAAGCCAAAAAGCTGGGTATCCCGCTCTATCTGATTATTGACGAATATGATAACTTCACCAATACGATTCTCAACGAACATGGTGAATCCGTTTATCATGCCATTACGCACGCCGACGGTTTCTATCGCGACATCTTCAAGAAATTCAAGGGTAATTTTGAGCGCATTTTCATGACGGGCGTAAGTCCTGTTACGCTCGATGACGTGACCAGCGGATTCAACATCGGATGGAATATTTCTGTGAAGGCGAATTTCAATGAGATGTTGGGATTCGCCACTGAGGATGTGCGCACCATGTTCCAATATTATCAGCGCGTCGGCCAGTTGAGCCCTGATTGCGACATTGAAGTGATGATTGCGGAAATGAAACCATGGTATGACAATTATTGTTTTGCCGAGGAAGCGCTGAAGGGCAAGAACCGCGTGTTCAATTGCGACATGGTGCTTTATTATCTGCGCAACTATATGAGTACGGGACATGCTCCCAAGAACATGATTGACCCCAACACGCGTACCGACTACGGCAAGATGAAGAGGTTGTTGCGTTTTGGACAGTTGGACGGTGTACGCAGAGGCATGATTCGGGAGATTGCCGAGACAGGACAGATTGTGGCGCAACTGTATGAGTCGTTTTCGGCCTTTCAGATTGCGGACCCCAATATATTCCCGAGTTTGCTGTTCTACTATGGCATGCTGACCTTGAAGGGAACGCGTGGTAACCGTGTGATTTTGGGTATTCCAAACAATAATGTGCGCAAGCAATACTATGGTTATCTCTTGGAAGAATTCCAACAGCAACGCTACGTCGATACGAATGAACTTGACGAAGGTTTCTATCAGATGGCTTATGAAGGAAACTGGGAACATGTGCTTCGGTTTATGGCTGAGGCTTATGCGCAAGTATCGTCCGTTCGTGACGGCGTGGAAGCGGAACGCAATCTGCAAGGTTTCTTCATGGCATATTTCAATCTCAACACGTATTATTGCACTGCTCCCGAGCTTGTACTGAACCATGGCTTTTGCGATTTTTTCCTCTTACCCGACTTGACGAATTATGCCACGCAGCACAGCTACATTCTGGAACTGAAAATGTTGCATAAGGGTAGCAGCGAAGAAGCGGCTCGCAAACAATGGGACGAGGCGAAGGAGCAAATAAATGGTTATGCACAGGCTCCACGCGTAGAAGTCCTACGTCAAGGAACCCAATTGCATAAGATCATCATGCAGTTTGAAGGCTATAAACTCAAACGAATGGAGGAAGTCTGAGCTAGCTCCATGTCCCTGACCTGAAAACGCATCATCCCCATTCGGGGATGATGCGTTTTCAGATTTCTTGTTCCACGTTAGAGCTTGATTCCATGTTTGATGATGCCTTCGCGTAGCATACCTTCGGGCATGAAGGCTTTGAGGGTGGAGGTGATGGTGTTGAGCATTTGTTCGCGCACGTAGTCCTCTTTGATGTAGAGGGATATGCGGCGAAGGGAGAGATGGTCACCATCGATTTTCCGCACGTTGGCACGTTGCTTCTCGGTCAGGAAAGGCAGATGCATTTCGGGGATGATGGTATATCCGCCGTTCTCATCGACAATGCGGATGAGGGTTTCGATGCTTCCCGCTTCGTAGATGTGTTGTCCCTTGCTGCGTGTCTTGCAAAACGAAAAGGCACTTTCGCGCAGGCATTGGGCTTCCTTCATGATCCACATCTTCTCGTGTTCCAGATTCTCCGGTTTGAACACGGGCAATTTGCGCCAGCAGCTTTCTGCAAGGTAGACGTAGAACTTCTCTGTGTAGAGCGGAATCTCCAGCACGCCTTGACGCACATGGTCGGAAATGGCGATTCCTGCGTCAATCTCCTGGCGTTGCAAGGCATCGAGCATGAAGTTCGCTTTCATTTCGCGCACGGTGAGTGCCACCGAGGGGTATGACTCCCGATAATGGCGGATGAACTTGGGAAGAAGGTAGGGGGCAATCGTGGGACCGACCGACAAGGCCAATGGTCCTTCCGTTTCGCCTTTGTCCTCACGCACCATTTCTGCTATGCGGTCAGCTTCCATCAGCGTTTTCTGGGCCTGACGGATGATTTTCATGCCGATGGCGGTGGGGCTGACTGACTTGTTGGTGCGTTCAAACAGCCGTACGCCGAGTTCTTCTTCCAGCTTGACAAGCATGGCGCTCAATGAGGGCTGTGACACCCCGCAAGCTTGGGCTGCTCGTGCAAAATTGCGGAAGCGTTCGATAGCCGTGATATATCTGAGTTGTTGCAGATTCATGGGGCAGTGGGGGTTCAGTTCTTGAGTTTGCAAATCATCTGCGTCATGTTTCCCATGGGGCAGAAGACGCACCAGGTGCGCGGACGATAGACGATGGTGAGGATGACGCCCACGATGAGGGAGGTGAGCATGATACCGTAGAGACCGAAGGCGAATTGTGCCACCCAAGGCGTTACGTGGGTGCGGTAGGCCCAATGCCAGGGCACATCGAAGGTCCAGAGCAGATGGACGGTTTCGTGGAGTGACTCAATGCCTTGTGCCACGAGGACGGTGAGGATGATCATCTGGATGAAGAAGAACATGAAGAAGACGAGGAAGGCGTTTCTGAACCCTTTCGATGAAAGCCAGCGCGGGGCCACCTTCCTGCGCGACCAGCCGAGTGTGTTTCCAATCTGCAGAAACAGTTGTCCGCGTCCGCAATAGTTGTTGCAATATCCTTTTCCGCCACCGAAAATCGCCATTAGCAGGGGAATCATGAAGCAGATAACGCCGAGCCAGGCATAGACGATGTTGAAGAATCCGAGGGTGAAGTAAGTTGCTGAAACGAGCCACATATAGTCGCTCCAGCGCTTTTTCTTTTTCTGTTGTGTCATGGTGGATGCTTTGTCAGGTCCTTAACACCTTGTGAATAACTCCTGCGGGACAATTCTTCTCGCAGATGCCGCAGCCGATGCAGCGCGTTTCGTCGACCTGCGCATAACATCCCTTATAGATGCTCACGGCGTCTCTCGGGCAGACTTTCACGCATACGCCGCAGGCCACGCAACGGTCTTTTTCGTTTTCAGCCTTATATTTTGATGCCATCGTTCGCTCCCTGTTTGTTTTCTCTTTCGAGCAATTCTTCCAGAAATTCTGATGCGTCGGCCACGCACAGTTCGCATTCGCGCAGCACGTGTCCCGTGCCTACGCCCTTCAGCAGTTTGCACTGTGTGGCACCGTTGCGCTCCTGGAATCTGTTCATCATTTCGCGCATGCCCTTCATGGCTTTCACCTTGTCGCCTACGGCGAGACCGAAAACGATGCCCGCGCCAACCAGAGCACCGCAAGTGCCTTCCATGTTTCCCATGCCGGCGGCAAAACAGTTGCCCACGTTCTTGATGGTGGCCTCGTCGAGGCCGGTGAAATCGTGATAGGTGCAGCACACGGCTTGTGTGCAGTTGTGCGTTCCGCAAGCCTTCTTGCTTGCTGCGAGGTTCTTTCTGCTTTCCATATGTGGTTTGTTTTTTGAAATCTGATGTGAATCTGCTGCAAAGGTAAGGTTCTTATCATAGATGGACAAATGTATCAGCCTATGTAATGATAAGATATTCCTATTATAGGCGGACTGGTTATAGGCGGACTGGGGGAAGTGCCCGGACTCCGCATCATCAAGTCGAAGGCTCTCTTTGCATGGAGACTACATCGCCGTGCATTCCGAGCAGGGAAAGGGAACGCTCTTCGTGGTGGAACTGCCGCATGTGTGAGGGGCGAAACGGGGCATGAAAAAAACACAGGGAACGCGTGCGTCCTCTGTGTTTTTTTAGCTTGTGGAAAAGTGGGCGTTTAGCGCTTTCGGATTTCAAAACCCAACTTCTTCATCAGTTTGAGCGTCTGCATGGCCATTTCGCGGTCGTAGAGCTTTTCGCTTTCGGGGAGGTTGCAGTAGGGCTGCATGTCGGGTGTTTCCTTCCGATGGTCGTTGCGTTCGGGACCATAGGTCCAACCCTCGTCGGTGCGCGCTTTGGCCCAGATTTCGTGGGCGTTTTCTGCAATGGCTTCCTGCAGTTCCGTGAGTTCATCGTCGAGCGCCACATCGTTGAGGTTGATGGGATGAGGCTC
>ERZ1026892.1248-NODE-1248-length-11082-cov-3.627369_pt1 | contig 11082 bp, 9 predicted proteins | sample MGYA00380176_ERZ1026892 | MGnify/ENA primary metagenome ERZ1026892 (study PRJEB33269, sample SAMEA4719812) | human gut metagenome | biome: human-associated habitat; feature: organic feature; material: feces | place: Cameroon | collected 2013-10 ... | reverse complement strand
AGATACGGCAGGGCGCGACGGGATTTTTTGCATTCTGGCGGGGATTTTGTCCACGTTTTTGTACTTGAAATTATTGAGATATCTGTTGAAAGGCATGAAAACAAGTTATCCCGACTTTTTGAAGCAGAAGTGTGGAAAAGTATGCGGTTATGTGCTCTGGGGCGGATATTTTCTGTATTTTATCCTTATGGCTTCGTACACGGCGTATCTGTTTTCCACGCTGATGTTAAATGGTCTTGTGGAAAACGTCAGCTTTTATCTGGTGCTGTTGTTGATATTACTGCTCGCATTTTATGGAATGGCAGGTGGGATCGAGGGCAGGGCAAGAGTGTACGAGATACTGTTCTGGTTTCTGATGATACCGCTTTTTCTGATGTTATTTGCGGCATGCAGGGAGGTGAAGCCTGCCTACTGGAGCCCGGTTTTTATGGCGGATGGAAAAGAAGTGTTAAGCGGCAGCTATTATGTGCTGTTCTGTTATTCCATGGTGTCGATCGTGCTGTTTCTGAAAGAATATGTTGCGGATCGCAGGAAATGCGTTGGCGCAGCAGAAAAAGCGGTCTGGTTTTCCGGCGGCGTATTTGCAGCACTGTATCTGATCCTGATCGGGCTGTTTGGTGCGGAGGCACTGGCTCAGATGAAATTTCCGGCGGTCACGATGATGAGCAGGGTGCAGATTACCGGGGGATTTCTGAAAAGGACGGATGCTTTTATGTTCAGCATCTGGTTCTTTACGCTGTATGCGATGCTAAACAGCATGGTTTTTTACAGTGGAAATCTGGCTGAAAAAGTGATCCGTGACTGCGGCGGTTATCTGGAAGGGAAAAAAAGGATGCTGCCGTATCTCATTCTGCTTCTTCTGGTGTATGGCGTGACAGTGCTGTTTTACAGAAATCAGCAGTTTTTGGACTGCGTGACATTCCTGCTGTGGAAGATTGGAACACCTTTTGTCGTTGGCGTGCCGGTACTGTTGTGTCTGACCGGAGAGAGAAAAAAACATAAGAAAAAAGTGCGTGTGCTGGTGCTGGTATGTTTTTTGTTTGGGTGTCTTTTCTTACAGGGGTGCAATGTCGCAGAACTTGAGGATAAGGCATTCCCGGTTCTTTTGAATATCAGAGATCAGGACGATTTCCAAAATGTGTGGCTGAATCATGAGTATGCAGGAAACAAAGAGGTGGATTACAACCATTTGAAAGTGGTGCTCATTGAGAGGTCTTTTCTGGAAAAAGAGGCGGAAGTGGAAGATATGCTATCCATGCTGGAACAGGAAAAAGAGGTTCCGTGGAACGCTTATGTGATGACGACGGAAAGCTGTGACCGTCTGGCGCAGACCGAAGGGAAACTTGACACGCTGCTTGGAAATTATCTGGAAGAACTGCTGGAAAACACATCGGGCATTGACCAGAAAGCGTACCCGACGCTTGGCATGCTCTATGAGGAGCGGGCTAATCACTTAGAGACACTTTATATTCCTTTTGTGGATATAGAGGGAGAGCAGTCCGGGGCAGTGCAGGATGATACCGGGAAACCGCAGATTACAGCCTACGAAGTCTGGAAACGTGGAAGGGCGGCGGGGCTTGTCGATACGGATACCGCGCGTGCAGCATTCTTCACGCAGAACTTTGCGGATGATTACACCTTACAACTTGCACCGGAACTTTATGTGAAAGTGGATGCAGCTTCCTGTCGAGTCAAAGAAACAGAAAAAATCGGTGTCGGAGGTTTGACAGAGCAGATTGTCGCAGTGACTGTGACAGGAGAAGGCGAAATCTTAAGCGGCACAGTTTCTGCAAGTGAAAAAGAGCAGCTTCTCAACACCCGGATGGAGGACTATCTGAATGCGATCGCTGCACATGCACTTGAGAAAGAAATCGATATTACTAACAGTTACCGGAATCTCGGCGCCGATAACCGCACATGGTATTTTAAGTATCAAAACACTCCTGCCGCTTATGAGAAAGACATCAAAATCCAATATCTGGTAAAAATAAACTGGAAATCGGAATAAATGCAAAGTTTTCGGGAATCATTGAGGATAGAAGGTCGATGAGCGAAACTCGAATTTAGGTTATGAAGATTGCAAAAAATGAACAAAAATATTCAAGACACGCTCCCGCTATGTGTCACTCGCAGCGGTACTATATTTCTGTTTATTTTTCGCAATATAACATATTCTATGAGCGAGTTTCGCAAACGCCTAATATTTTGGCAAGTGAAAAGGAGATTTGAATTATGGCAAGAAAATGGATCGGATACATAGGAGTTGGAAGTCTGATGTGCGCTGCATTGGGATGCGGTATTTTGTATACAAGACAGGCGAGACTGCAGCAGACGATTTCGGACAAAGTACTGCGGTTTCATGTGCTGGCGAACAGCGACAGCGAGGCAGACCAGAACCTAAAACTAGCAGTGCGTGATGCGGTGGGAAGTTTTATGCAGGAAAAACTGACAGCTGTGGAAAATCTGGAAGAATGTGAGCTGGTTGTGCGCCAGAGCCTCGGTGAAATTGAGGAAGCCGCGGCAGAGACAATCGCAGAAAACGGTTATGACTATGATGTGACAGCGGAGCTGGAACACACTTCGTTTCCGGTAAAAAACTATGGAAGCTACACATTTCCGGCGGGAGATTACGAGGCACTCCGTATTGTGATCGGAGAAGGAAACGGACATAACTGGTGGTGCGTGATGTATCCAAACATGTGTTTTTCAGACAGCATGTATGAGGTGGTCGATAAGGAAGCAGGAGAAAAGCTGCGTGAAGTACTGACCACAGAAGAGTATGAGAAGGTGCTGGCAGAAGGAGACTATCAGGTTAGAATGAAATATTTTTCGTGGCTGAATCCGTATCTGGAGAAGCTGGCTGAAAACTAAAATAAAGCAGCATACTTATAAGAAAGCAATGTTTCAAAAAGCTTACGCTTGCTAAATTATAAGAAACACGCTAATATATGGCTTGAAAAGATAATGACGAGAAACAGAAAAGAGGTTTACATAAATGACAAAAGATGTACTTGTGAAAATCAGCGGATTACAGTTTGCAGAAGATCAGGATAATGGTCCAGTGGAGATTATCACAACCGGAAACTACTATAAGAAAAATGGAAAGCACTATATTCTGTATGATGAAGTGCAGGAAGGCTTTGACGGCGTGACGAAAAGCGTTATCAAAGTGAATGATGATTTTCTGGATGTCACGAAAAAAGGTGTCACCAACGTACATATGATGTTTGAGAAAAACAAGAAAAATATGTCTTACTACAACACACCATTCGGAAATCTTTTGGTGGGAATCAATGCAACGGATGTCAAAGTGAATGAGACAGAAGATAATATTGACATCAAAGTCGATTATAAGCTGGAAGTGAATTATGAACATCTGGCAGAGTGCAGCATTTCCATGAATATCATGTCGAAAGATACGAAGGATTTTAGGATATAAGGAGTGCAAGTGAGAAGAATGCATTTATGCATTCGGCGAACGATGAATGTTAATCATGTGCCGTTTTTGCACATGATATGATAATCGTGAAGTTGAGGTAGTGTATTATGAAAAATTGTAAAATGCCATTCACAATCGGTTTGGTGTTTGCAGTAATGATGTTGGTTGCAGCCTGCACAGACAGCAACAAATCAGACAATCATATATTTGATCATGAAAGTTTGGATGTTGATGAATATGTGTATCCGTCTGATTTTGATCTTGGAGATGATTTAAAGGGCACAAATTCAGAATCTGATGCAGGATTTGAAGAATTATCAGCAATGATCGGAACGTATCATTATACTTCCGATTATGGAACAGGTCGATTAATGATTGAAGCGACAGAGGATGGCATTGATATTTCTGATTATGAATCGGAGGACACCTATAGATTTCTGGCAAATGAAACAAATGTAAAAAATGAAGAGGAAAACAAAGTATATCTGGAATACCCGGCACAGGTGTATGAAGATGATACGGTTATTTTTGAGTATTACATTTTAGAAAAAGCTAGTGATGGAATTGATGTGTATTATAGTCCATCTTCTTTTGACGAAGCTGAATTATTGTACCATGCTGTCAGGGAAAACTAAAAGAGGATTGCGAGATATCATATGATAGGTTATATTTTATTCAAATCAATTTTAACAAAATCAATTTGAATAAATGAGTTTTACAAGGAGGGTGTAGATGGGGATATATCGTTTGCGGGGCATCTTATCCGGGTGCAAGACTCGCCGCCATATGTCTGGACACAGGAGAAGAGTATTATTCCGCACCGGCAGTAATTTAAAAGAGTCAAAAGAGTGATATTGACGAGTCAGTTCAGTTATAGAGATGATGAAAGAAAATGATTAATATAAAGATACACCAGAAGAGAGGTGGACATAAATCACACTGTCACAGAGAGGAGAAAATGTATGAAAAAAAGAATTCTAGCAGCTATGCTTACCTTGTCTATGGTTGTGTCCATGACAGCATGCGGAAATTCAGATGCAGGAGGATCAAAGGATTCAGCTAAAAATAACGGTAATGGGGATGAACCATATACAGTTACCATGGTTCTGAATGGAAGCACACAGCCGGATGAAGAAAGAATCGAACAAAAAATCAATGAGATTCTTGAACCGGAACTTAATGCGAATCTTGATATTGTTGTGCTGCCGTGGGCAAGTGCAAGCCAGCAGTTACAGCTTATGTTATCAGGGGATGAAAAAATTGATGTCTTTTATACCCAGGCAACCAATGCAGTGCAGTATATGAATGCAGGACAGATTGTAGACATGTCTGAACTGATTGATAAATATGGAACAAACATCAAACAGATTTATGGAGAGGATATAGCTAAGATCAATCAGATCGAAGGCTTTGTATATGGCGTGCCAAATCAGATTGAACGAGGAAGTATTCCTGCCATATTTATGAGAAAAGATCTGGTGGAAAAGTACAATATTGATACAACACAGATTAAAGAACCAAAAGATCTGGAAAGTGTTTTTGAGACAGTAAAAGCGGGAGAGCCGGATATGACAATGTTATATTCGAGCAGTGAGAATGATGCACCGGCTACAAGATTATTCCGTGGAGATACTCTGTCAGATAACAATTATCTTGGTGTACTCATGGATCAGACGAACAGCACAAAAGTAGAAAACTTCTTTGCGACAGACTGGTTTAAAGATACAACTACCATGCTGCATAACTGGTATCAGAAGGGATATATCAGCCAGGATGCAGGAACTAACACAGAGAACTGGAGAACAGTATGCAAGGCTGGAAATTTATTTTCACTGTTTTTTTCTTATCATCCTGGAACACCGGTAGAATTTGAAAGCTCCACCGGCTATGATTTTGAGATCGTGCCATTTTATAATGAACCGATCATAAATAGCTCATCCTATAATGGTGTTACATTCTCAATTGCCCAGAATTCAGAAAATCCGGAGAAAACAATGGAAGTACTGGATTATATCTACGGAAGTTCAGAGATCATGAATCTTTTAAACTGGGGTGAACAGGATAAAGACTATGTGATAGAAGATGCTGATAATGGCATTATCAATTTCCCGGAAGGAATCACTTCTGATAATGCAGGCTATAACTTAAACCTTGGATGGGAATTGCCAAATCAGTTTATTGCTTATAAATGGACTGGCTCAGATCCGCAATTATGGGAAAAAATGGAAGAATTTAACGGTTCTGCAAAGAGCTCCAAAGCAGTAGGATTTTTATTTGACAGCAGTAATTATTCAAGTGAGATCGCAGCTCTTTCCAATATTGTAAAACAATACAGCGGAGCACTTTACAGCGGTTCCGGAGATCCAGATGAACTTATTCCGGAATTGTTAGAAGCATTAGATGATGCGGGAATCAATGAAGTGATCCAGGCAAAACAGGAACAGTTAGATGCTTTTCTTGCAGCAAAATAATCAGGTTCAGAAGGAAAGTCCCACAGATACAACGTGGGACTTTTTTATAAAAGGAGAAACTTATGAAGAAGAAAAAGAACAAAGTTAAGGAATATCTGCCGCTCTATCTGATGATGCTTCCGGGATTATTATATCTGCTGATCAATAATTATCTTCCGATGACAGGTATTATACTTGCTTTCAAAAAGTTGAATTTTTCAAAAGGAATTTTGGCAAGCCCGTGGGCAGGACTGGATAATTTTAAATTTTTGTTCTCGTCAAAAGATGCCTGGATTATTACAAGAAATACATTGCTATATAATATAGCTTTTATTCTTGTCAATATGGTCGTTGGAATTGCAATCGCAATTTTAATCTGTGAGGTTAAGAACACAAAAATGAAAAAAATATACCAGAGTGCTATATTATTGCCATTTTTGATGTCGATGGTCATTCTGAGCTATATTGTGTATGCACTTTTAAGTGCTGAAAATGGTCTTGTAAACAATACGATCCTGCCATTACTGCATATAGATCCGATCCAGTGGTATCAGAAACCAAAATACTGGCCGGCGATTCTTATCATTGCAAACTGCTGGAAAGGAGTGGGATACGGATGTCTGATTTATATTGCATCTCTGATCGGTATTGATCCGACTTATTATGAGGCAGCAAGACTGGATGGAGCTACAAAGTGGCAGGAAATCACAAAAATCACATTGCCATGCCTGGTACCGACAATCATTACGCTGTTATTATTGAGCATTGGAAGAATCTTCTATTCTGATTTTGGATTATTTTATCAGGTTCCGATGAACTCCGGTGTGTTGTTCCCAACAACAAACGTAATTGATACGTATGTATATCGTGCATTGATCGAACAGGGAAATATCAGTATGTCATCCGCAGCGGGTGTATACCAGTCATTAGTAGGTTTTGTCATTGTCATGTTAAGTAACTGGATTGTTAGACGTGTAGATAAAGACAGAGCATTGTTTTAGGAGGAGAGTCCATTATGACAAATTCAAAAAAAACAAAGAGATACCAGTTTTGGATCAATCTGATACTGATAGTGATGACATTGACTATTATTTTACCATTTTTGCTGGTATTTATTTCATCCATCACGGATGAAACAGTGTTGATCCGGAATGGATATTCCTTTTTCCCGGAAAAAATAAGCTTTTATGCATATCAGTATATTATCAGACAGGGAGAGAAAATACTCCGTGCGTATGGCGTTACAATTCTTATTACAGTAGTAGGTACCTTTTTTAATCTGATGTTTTCAGCATTACTGGCATATCCGCTGTCTGTGAAGACATTGCCTTATAGAAGGCAGATTACTTTTTTTGTATTTTTTACAATGTTATTTAATGGCGGTTTAGTACCTACATATCTGATGTATGTAAATTATTTTCATATAAAAAATACAATATGGGCACTGATAATTCCTAATTTGTTGCTGAGTGCGAACAATGTGCTGATGATACGGAGCTATTTTATGACAAGTATTCTGGAAGCATTGTATGAAGCGGCAAAAATTGATGGTGCAGGACATACAAAAATCTTTTTTCAGATTACGTTTCCACTTGGTAAACCTATCCTTGTAACCATGGGATTATTTTCGGCACTGGCATATTGGAATGACTGGACAAATGGTTTATACTATTTATCAGGAAATCAGGGACAGAAATTATATAGTATCCAGAATCTTTTGAATCAGATGATCACTGATATCCAGTATCTTGCAAGCGGTAAGGTTGCCGGAAATATAGGGGCAGAAGTTGCAAAACTTCCGACAACGTCCATAAGGATGGCAATTGCTTTTATAGCAATGCTTCCATTATTTATCATTTATCCGTTTTTACAGAAATATTTCGCAGAGGGTATTACGCTAGGGGCAGTAAAAGGTTAAAGGAATATCATGGCGTTTGGAAAAAAGATGAATTTAAAAAGACGAAAAAAGAAATCTTTAGCACAACAGAGTAAGCAAATATTAATTTTAATGACAGTCATTCTGGTAATTATTCTGGGAGGATGCACTTATGTTTTAAACAAAACAAGTGGGCAGATTTACGAACAGATGAGCCAGATGGCACAGTTGTATGCGCAGGAGCTTGACAATCGTTTTTTGAGGATCAGCCGGAATCTTTTTTCTACGATCATGGATACCAATGAGACAAATTCCACGTTCTGGGGAAATGTAAATCTGATGAAGAATGGGGATTATTCGGAGTATGCGATCGGAAAACTCAGAGAAGAATATTTTTCTTCGGCATGGGAATATGGAACGGAATACAGGATTTTTTTATACACACATGATACGGATAAATTATATCAGCTTTCCCTGTCTTCGGACGGAAATTACACAATGTCATCTGATATTGCAGCATCTATCCGTGAACAGATAGACAAATTAGATGAAAAGACATATGCAGTGAAGCGGAAGTGGGATGTTTTGGAGTGCGATAATGAGGTATATATCTGTAAAATTGCACAAAAAAATGGAATTGCATTAGGATGCATTGTAAATGTAAAAAGTATCTTAGAACCATTCTCAAAGCTTTCGTTGGGAAAGCATGGATATGTAAGCCTTGTCGATCAGGATGAGGTCTGTATAGGTATGTTAGACCAGAGCGGAATCATATCAGAGCCGCAAAGTATGAATACCAAAAATACTTATACGATCCGTCAGGGATTATCCAGAGCACCCTTTGAGATCAGGATCGGGATTTCTTTAGGCGGTGTCTTAAGCCTGATGGCGGGAAGTCTGCTCGGGATGACAGTATTGATCTTTATGATTCTTATTATGAGTGGGATATTGCTTTTTCATGTGTATTCCAATATTATGAAACCGCTTAAAGTGTTCACACAAAACCTTCAGCAATATGATGAGGGTGGATATATGCTGAACATGACGGAAGGAAATCTGCTTGAATTAGAGCAGATTGATGGAAAATTCCGTACAATGATCCATCAGATCCGCAAATTGAAGATCACGCTATATGAACGGGAATTAGAGAAACAGAAAATTGAGATGGATTATCTGAAAATGCAGATCCGGCCGCATTTTTATTTGAATTGCCTGAACTTTATTTACAGCATGATCGACTTTGGCGATTATGAACACGCAAGGGCAATGACAAAAATCACTTCGGATTATCTTTCATATATTTTTCGGAATACAACGGACAGAGTTCCGGTTTTAGCGGAATCAAAGCATTGTGAAGATTATTTAAAAATCCTGCTGCTGAGGTATCCGGATAAGTTTACCTATTATATTGAAGTTCATGATGAAGTGGCAGATGCGGAGATATTTCCATTCTTAATACAGGTTTATGTTGAAAATGCTGCAAAACAGGCATTGATGGCAGATGAAAAAATGCTGATCTCAGTTACGGTATATCCTGAGGACAGGGACGATGAAAAATACGTTAATATTTTTATCTCGGATACGGGAAAGGGATTTCCGGACGAAATATTATGTAAACTACAAAATGGACAAAACATTTCTGACAATGGAAAACATATCGGTATTTGGAACTGTATGAGGCGGTTTCAGTATTATTATGGGGATCAGGGAGAGATCCATTTCAGCAATAGTCCATTAGGTGGTGCCGTTGTGGATATTCATGTTCCATATAAAATCGGAAGGAGCGATACACAGGAATGAAATTATTGCTGGTGGATGATGAACGTTATGTGATTGAAAGTATAAAGAAAAATATCTGCTGGGAGCGGACAGGTATTACTGAGATTTATACAGCATTTACAATGAAACAGGCGCAGGAAATTATAACAGCTGTTAAAATGGACATTATTATCAGTGATATTGTGATGCCTGCTGCAACAGGATTTGATCTGGTGCAATGGGTGAGGGAGCAGAATTTCAGGATACAGGTTATTTTTTTGACCAGTTATGCGGAATTTGACTATGCAAGACGTGCGATACAGCTGGAAAGCGTTGAATATCTGCTAAAACCAATTGATTTTGAAAAACTGGAAGAAGCATTAAAAAAAGCAGAACAGGCAGTGCTTCAGGAAAAACATATCGAAAAACTTACAGAAGCGAGTGAGCAGTGGGAAAAAGACCGGATAATCCTGCAAAAGGATATCTGGAGAAATTTATTGAGCGGTAACATGACACAAAACCAGTTCTGCGAATCCGCAAAAAGGATGGATCTGTATCAGAATGGATTGATATATTTTAAACTGATCTGCTTTTATATGGATCATAAAGCGGAAGAGACACAAAAGTGGGAACCTTCCACCATCGAATTTGTCATGCAAAATGTGTTGACGGAGTTATTTAATTCCTTTTATGCCAGAGTGGACACCGTATTTTGTGAAAACGAATGTCGATACTGGGTGGTTCTGTCAACGGATAAAATGCCGGAAGAAGGAGAAAAAATAAGGGAAAAAGATCTGCTAAATCATTTTGTGCAATGGATGACAGATCATGTACATTCCTATTTTTGGTGTGGAGCGGGAAATTGGAGTGGATTTTCTGAAGTGACCGCACAGGCTGACGATTTGCAGAAGATGCGTGAAAGCAGTCTGTCGGTATGGAATGAGGTTATATATCTGTATGAGTTCCAGCCAAGTGGAACAGTCTATAAAAATCCGGAGCTGGATACATGGAAAACCCTTTTGGCAGGGGAGGAAGTGGAAGCAGTCATAGCAAGCATACGCAGTTATCTGGAGACAGTCAGGAAGAATGAGATGATCACACGGCAGTTTTTGCTGTCATTAAGGACGGACGTTACACAGATGGTGTATGTATGGCTGTCAGAGATGGGGATTTATGCCAATGCACTTTTTTCAGATAAAGAGAGTGAGAATTCCATGCTCGGTGCTGTAAATGGATTTAACGAAATGATGGAGTATGTAGAAAATCTGATGCGGAAAGCGGTTGGATATAAATTATATATCACAAAAGAAGACTCTGTCGCAGATCAGATATGTACATATATTGACAGTCATTTCAGGGAAGAGATACACAGAGATGAACTGGCAGAATTAGTCTATTTGAATACAGACTATATGTCTCGGATGTTCAAAAAAGAAAAGGGAGTATCTATAAGCAATTATATATTGCAGAAAAGGGTAGACGAAGCAAAAAAACTTTTGTGTGGCAGCAGTCTTCCAATCAATACGGTTTCATTACATATTGGATATAGTAATTTTTCC
>ERZ1026892.1247-NODE-1247-length-11086-cov-2.407851_pt1 | contig 11086 bp, 9 predicted proteins | sample MGYA00380176_ERZ1026892 | MGnify/ENA primary metagenome ERZ1026892 (study PRJEB33269, sample SAMEA4719812) | human gut metagenome | biome: human-associated habitat; feature: organic feature; material: feces | place: Cameroon | collected 2013-10 ... | reverse complement strand
GACAGTGACCCTGCTGATCCAGGCCTTTACCGAGCCGGGGCCCTTCCATGAAAACTTGTCGAAGGAAGAAAAAATCTTGATGAAACTGTCCTGAAGAATGTCCTCGGCTGTTTCCTTGTCAGGAATGTATCGGCAGCACAAAGCGAGAAGATATCCGGAATAGGTATCATACAGCTTTTTTATCGCTGTCTCGTTGCCTTTCCGGATATCATCTGCGAGTTTCTTTTCAGAATATGCTTTGATGTCTGCCAATCGCATTCCGTTGTATTGAAAAATCCGGCTGTGAATGCCGTGTTATTTTCCGTCTCCAGGACGGGTCTTGTAGTCGAATTCGACAACCTTTGTCGCGCCGTCCCAGTTTCTGTATCTGACCTTGAGTTTCACTGTCTTGCCTTGGGTGTCCGGCAATGTGTTCAGCCTGAATGCCACGTAAGCATCGGACTGTACCTCCGGAGCGTCAGCGAAACGGTTATGCCTGAATTCCACGAGGTAAGGGTCTGACGGATCCACGCCTGTAACCAGATTGACCTCATGCTTGATGTTTATGTAAGCTCCCCATAACGTTCTGAATCTCAGTGTGAGATAACCGTCTTCGCATACAGTCGGGAATGCATTTACAAGGGCTACAGGGTCATTGCCGTATTTCGCGGTGTTCTTTTCATCGGAACCGAGCGACTCTACAGTATTCTTCGTGAGGAGTTCACGTGACCAGTTTATGAAACCTACCTGGGCTCCTTTCTCTTCGCTTTCTTTCTTGTAATTTATGAAAGCGCGGACTTCCTTGTTTCCGAAAGGTGACTGTTTGAGGTTTGAAGGATAAATTACGGTGCTGTCGTCAAGCTGCATGTAGAAAGGATAACCGTTCTGTGCTACAGGTTTGATGGTGACAACTGCGTTAGGGATGAGTTCTGAGTATGAAATTCCGTCGTCTTTAAGGCAGGACTGCATTGTGGCGGCCGCTGCAATCGCCAATGCGATTTTTGTCAAGTTGTTTAAAATTCTCATGATGACTGATTTTTGTTCACGAACATAAATGCGTCTGCCCGCGAATCTTGCATGTCTGATGAAAATTATTTTACAGTTTTGCTCTTCGGCTGTCCGCGGAGGAGGCCCAGCGACCAGTCTGCCTTGATTTTGTCAATGATGCCGCACACTATCTTGAACGTCCTGCTGTAGTGGCTGTAGTTCGCCGGAGTGATGAAATTCACTCGACCCTGTCTCAGAAGTTTTTCAGCAACTGCCTGTTTTCCCGGATTTTCCGGGTTATAGACTGCTATCGAATGCCCGCCGAACATGCTGACGATTTTCATGCATGGGACGTCGGTTTCTCCGTCTCCCACATATATCATCTGCGTGAAAGGGATGCGTTTCTTGTCTTCCGCGATACTTTCATTGACCTGGTTAGTATCCCTCGCGCTGAAAATTCCCTTGTTGATTTTGAAGATGAACTGTGTCTTGGCAGTGTAGTCCACAGCGATTCCCGGCCATTCTGCCTCGCCTTTGGTGTCGTAGATGAATGTGCTTGCGAAAATGTGCTTGAACTGTTTTGCGATAGGGCAGCCTTCGATGATTTCCTTCAGTCCGGAGGAATTGATGTAATGCTCGATTCTCACCCCTCGGCTCTTCCCGTATTCATTGACAAGGTCGAACCACGAAGTCACGCCCTCGAAGAGTTTGATATCCTTTCCGAATTTCTTGAACTCGCTGCGTTTCAGCTTGATATCATTCTTCTTGGCCTCATCTACCATCAGTTTCATGTAGGCCAGGATATTGCTCGCATCCTGTCCTGCCGCGATGCCGTCACTCATTTTCCAGAATTCCTCAGGCGTCTTGCCGATGGCCTGGATGAATCCGAACTCCTGCATGTTTCCCGGGGAAAGCGTCCCGTCGAAATCGTAAATCAATGCAACAATTGGTTTTCTCGTCATAACCGGATGAAATTAAAGTCTTTGGCAATGCCGAACAAATGTAGCATGCCTCTGCACAAATATAACGGAAAGTTGTTAAATTTGCGCCCGATACACAAAATATTAATACTATGGAACATTATTTTGCGAGACTTCAGAATGCTGTCAGACTTTATTGGGAAAAGCCTGCTGTGTGCAACTATAGAGGTGAATCTTTCACCTATGGCCAGCTTGCAACTCAGATTGAGCGTTTCCACATCTTTTTCGAAGCTTGTGGGCTGAAGAAGGGCGACCGCATAGCCATCTGCGCCAAGAATACCGCGAGAATGGCTGTGTCTTTTTTCTCTGTCAATACCTATGAGACTGTCGTGGTGCCGATTCTTTCAGACTTCACTCCTGAAAGTGTAAATCATCTTGTAGACCATTCGGAGAGTCTTATCCTTATGACTGACAATGATATATGGGCAAAGTTGGATATCAGGGCCATGCCGCGCCTGAAGGCTGTCGTAAGTGTCAATGACTTTACGCTTCTTTATGTGTCGGATGAGAAGGTAAGGGAGGCGTTCGCTTCCGTATCCGAGAAGTTTGCACAGAAATATCCGATGGGGTTCACGGGGGAGAACGTTACCTACAATACCGACAACTGGGATGACCTGGATATAATCAATTACACCTCCGGAACCACCAGCTCTCCGAAGGGTGTCATGCTGACCTATAAGGCATTGAGCGCAACCATCGACTTCGGCCAGCGCCATATTCCGTCATCGGATAAATTTACGATGGTGTCAATGTTGCCGATGGCTCACATGTACGGCCTTGTTTACGAGTTCCTCTATCCGCTCTGCAACGGAACCAGCATCACCTTCCTCGGCAAGACTCCTTCGCCGACCCTTCTTCTGTCAGCGATGCGTGACGTGAAGCCATACCTTCTCATCACTGTGCCTCTTGTCATGGAAAAAGTGTTCAAGAGTGCCATCAAGCCTGTCGTCGAGAAGCCTGTAATGAAGGTCCTGACCAGAATCCCGGGAATCAAGTCGTTGCTGTTTAAGAAGATACGTGAGAAGCCGCTCCGCTTCTTGCTTACGAGCCGTGTGACAGTTATGTCCCAGGTTCCTGCGGCAAGTCTGTGGATTGTGCGACTGTCCGCATTGACTCTGATGATCCCCAGCACGTTGTGGGTGAAATTCAGGCTAAGGGTGACAATATCTGTCTTGGCTACTATAAGGCTCCTGAGGCTACTGCAGCGGCATTTACTGAGGACGGATACCTCAAGACCGGTGACCTCGGTATCATTGACGCGGAAGGAAACATATTCATCAAGGGCCGCAGCAAGAGCATGATTCTCAGTGCCAACGGACAGAACATCTATCCTGAGGAAGTCGAGGCTGTGGTGAACAATCAGGATTATGTTGTGGAGTCTGTTGTCGTGGACCGTGCTTCGAAACTTGTAGCATTGATTTATCTCGACCAGGATGCGATCCGCAAGAACGGACTTGATGCCGAGACCGTCGCAGATATTCCTGAGCGTGTCAGAATCGCATCGAACAGGGCTCTGCCGTCATACAGCCAGCTCCAGAAGGTTGAGGTCGTGGACAAGCCTTTCGAGAAGACTCCTAAGATGAGTATCAAGAGATTCATGTATAAATAATTTCTGTCCGCACTGGTGGAAAAATGCAACATTTTTCAAGTTTCCTGCATCTATGTTTCGGATTTTAACCAACAACATATTATGAGCGGGAAGATGAGAAAATTCTTATCGGCTGCCGCAATCGTGGCAGCCGTTTCTTTGTCAATGTCTCAGGACCTCTTGGCATTCAGGCCCATAAGGCCGTTCAAATTCGATGTTTCTGTCAATGCTGCCGCAGGTGAACTGAATCATCATTGCGTTCTCTTCAAAGACAACGGTTCGTTCAAGAATTTTGAAAATCACATGGTTGCGGACATGTATTCGGATGCCGTGCGCAATATGAGGTATTCGGGTCTTTATTCTGTACTTTTCGAGGTCAGGGTCGCAAGCCGTATCGCTGTCGGAGCGGACTTGTCTCTTTCTGTCGTATCCGGTGATGTCTATCATGGACTGAAGAAAGTGAAGCCTATATATACGAAATCTTTTGCAGCCTATGTGATGCCGGAAGTCAGGTTCTACTATTTGATGACCAGGCTTTCCACATTGTCAGGATCAGTAGAACTCGGTGCCGGATTCTATGAGGGTTGTCCGCAGAACGTGGCATTCGAGTATCAGATAAAACCTTTATCCTACACGCTTGGAGGCAAGGTTTACGGTAAGGCGGAATTGATATTCGGAAAGGTTTTCAACGGAATCAATTTCGGAGTCGGTTATAAATTCTAAAATAACTCAGTATGAAAAAGATACTATTTGTTTTGTTTGCAGGAATTATGATGTCATCCTGCATGTCCAGATGCGACGAAGACGAAACCAGATTCTGGGGCCAATATGAATATAACCGCCAGTATTATGAGCATTATTCTGATGACATCATGGAAGAAGTTGCCAGGAATTCGATTTTTACCCTGGATTATGTCCTTCGCCTTAAGGAGACATTGAACGTTCCTCTTACCGGTGGCACATATGTGATAGTCGATACCAATGGGGTGAAGGCCGGGCCGCTGGAATGTATGATTTCAGGTCGGGATACCCTCTGGTCGATATCGCACAGAACTTTCAATATCAGGCAGGAAGGCAATGTCTGGAAAGTGACGAAGACAGACGGTGACGCCCATAAGAACTACCGGTACAATTTCGAACTGACTGCTGAGATGACAGAGGAGGTCGGACCTGGAACTGTCCATCATCCGTGGAAGATCTCATTTGAGGGGGAGAGGTTTGAGGCATCTGACTACACCCTTGGATTCAGGACTGAAGATATGCTTGTATCCTGGAAATATCCGGGTTCTTTCCGTAATCAGGAAGCTTTGTGCACAGGTGCACTTTCATTGTCGTTCCGCTGCCGGGGAAAAGTGTTGGACACAATGGAGGCCACGTATTTTAAAGACGGGTCCATAGAATATGTGAAGTCATTCTAGAGACGGTCATCCGGCTCAGTCCTTATGACAAAATGTCATGACAATCTGATTGGAACGTTATTTGACTTTTATACTGCCGTCCGGGTATTCCGGGCGGTATTTTTATTTTGAATAACTAAAACATAAATATTATGGCAGAGATGAAAGGTAAAATAGGTGTCACTACGGAAAATATATTCCCGGTGATCAAGCAGTTCCTGTATTCAGATCATGAGATATTCCTCAGGGAACTTGTGGCCAATGCAGTGGATGCTACCGAAAAGATGAAGGCACTTGCTTCTTCAGGCGATTTCAAAGGCGTTCTGGGAGACCTTTTCGTGAAGATTGAACTTGATGAAGACAAGAAAGAACTCAGAATCATTGACCGCGGTATCGGTATGACTGAGGAAGAGGTGGACAAATATATAAATCAGATTGCATTCTCTTCAGCAGGCGAGTTCCTCGAGAAATACAAGGATCAGATCGGCAATATCATAGGACATTTCGGCCTCGGATTCTATTCGGCATTCATGGTTTCCAAGAAGGTGACTATCGAGACCCTTTCCTGGAAGGATGGCGCAAAGGCTGTCAAATGGTCATGTGACGGCAGCCCTGAGTACGAGATGGGCGAGTGTGACAAGACTGACAGGGGAACTGTCATCACACTTTATCTCGATGATGACTCTACAGAGTATGCTTCCAAGGGAAAAATCGAACAGCTCCTCAGCAAATACTGTAAGTTCATGCCGTTCCCGATCGTGTTCGGCAAGGAACAGGAGTGGAAGGACGGAAAATATGTCGATACGGACAAGGACAAGGTCATCAACAGCGTGGAGCCTCTCTGGACACGCAAGCCGGCTGACCTGAAGGAAGAGGATTACATGAACTTCTATAAGGCCCTGTATCCTACCTATGAGGATCCGCTTTTCTACATCCACCTGAATGTGGACTATCCGTTCCACTTGACAGGTATTCTCTACTTCCCTAAAATCAAGGAGAGAATGGCTATCGAGAAGAACAAGATCCAGTTGTACTGCAACCAGATGTTCGTGACCGACCATGTGGATAACATTGTCCCTGACTTCCTTACACTGCTTCATGGTGTGATCGATTCTCCGGATATTCCGCTGAACGTTTCCAGAAGTTACCTTCAGAGTGATTCCAATGTGAAGAAGATTTCAGGATACATCACCAAGAAGGTCGCTGACAGACTTGAGGAGATTTTCAATACTGAAAGGAAGTCTCTCGAAGAGAAATGGGATAACCTCAAGCTCTTTATCGAGTATGGCATGCTTTCAGACGAGAAGTTCTGCGAGAGAGCTATGAAATTTGCTCTTCTGAAGAATACTGACGGCAAGTATTTCAGTTTCGATGAGTACAGGAAGGCTATCGAGGCAGAACAGACAGACAAGGACAAGAAGGTGGTTTACCTTTATGCTACCGATGTGGAGTCCCAGTACTCTTTCATTGAGGGTGCAAAGAACAAGGGTTATGATGTGCTCCTCATGGATTGCGAACTTGATTCACACTTCGTGAATCTCCTTGAGCAGAAACTGACAGATTGCAGGTTCTGCCGTGTGGATTCTGACGCAATCGACAATCTCATCCCTAAGGAGGACAGAAAGAAGCTGGAACTCTCTGAGAATGAGAAGAATGATATCTCTGACTTGTTCAAGGCAGTCCTTCCTAAGGAGTATGAATATTATGTCCAGGCTGACAATCTCGGTGAGACAGGCGAGCCGATTATCATTACTCAGAATGAGTTCATGCGTCGTTATCGTGAGATGAGTGCCATGGGCGGTGGCCTGAATTTCTATGGCAACATGCCTGCTTCCTATAATATTACTGTCAATGCCGAGAATCCTGTTATTGCCAAGATTCTTGAGGACGAGAAGGCTGAGGTAAAGCCGCAGGAGGTTGTCGCAGAGGCTGATCCTGAAGTGATCAAGGCAGGCGAGGCCAAGGATGCCACTGATGAGCAGAAGAAGGCTGCCGAGGATGCCAAGTCTGCTGTACGTGAGGCCAAGGAAGCCGCTCATACTGCCCACAAGGCAGAAATCGAGGAGTTCGCTTCCAAGAATGAGGTTCTCCAGCAGCTTACTGACCTGGCTCTTCTTGCCAATGGTCTTCTTAAGGGCAAGGCTCTGAGCGATTTCATCGCCCGCAGCCAGAAAGTCGTAAGCGATTCTTATTTGAAATAGTTTGCCTGATTTCAGGTAGCATATAAGTGAGACAGGGCCGCGTAAAGGAAAATTACCCTTTGCGCGGCCCTGTCTCATTTTCAGATTATGCTACAGAACTGACGTTATGTCCATATCTTATGCGATTCCGAGCGACCGTTTGAGCGTCATTCCGACCGACTTCCAGGACGGCATCTTCTTCAGCGTTCTGCGGACCGGCTCCACACCATAAAGTAGGAAGACCAGAAGTACGGCAGTTCCGATGAAACATGACCAGCCGAAGACGGTCTTGACACTGGACATCAGCGGTGCCAGAGCATCCATTTTGGCTACATATCCTGTGATGTCAGGGGCCAGATCCGCTGGCATTGACGATGAAAAATAATGGGTGGAATACTCTGCCGTGTAATATCTCAGAGCATGTGCGTATCCGGCGGACGCTATCGTTTCTACAAGTCCGTTACGGATGAATCCGCATATGGTAAGCCCCATGAAAAAGTGCTGGAACGGCATGATCTCCTCCAGATATATAGTAAGCGCAGCGAAGAATATTGCATAACCGAAGGCACGGAGCATCGTCGGGAGATAGAACATTTCGACATTGACATGAGGCGAAAGCCCGAAATACATTATAAGCTGATAGATGAGAATCGCCGTGAAACCTATGGACAGCAGACTTGTGTATTTGAGTTTCACGACCTTGATCCACCAGAGGACAAACGAACAACCGAACAGGGTACCGACGAGTTCGCAGACCGAAAAGCGGGCTGTCGTCATGGCCCCGTAGCCCAGCACTGCGGAGGTGAACACATTCTGGAGCGATTTCGGAGTCGCGCACATGACTTCGAGCACGAGGAAGAGTCCGAGCACCGGATAAAGATTCCTGTACTTGAAAGCGGCCGGGTCAATGAAAGGATGACGGATATGCCGCATTCTCGCGATGCATATTGCCAATGTTACCGGCCATGCCACGCAGACAGTGCGGAAAACATTGCTGTCGAACCAGTTGTAATATTCGCCGTAGGTGAAAATCCAGATGCCTTCGAGCAGAAACAAAGACCAGAGCACGCAGCCGAGCCAGTCGACACTGATCATAGGTACCTTCGGCATCAGGCGGACATTCCTCGTCAGGACGTACACTGTCAATGCTACAATGAGCAGCAGTCCTATCATGAACCAGTGCATCATCATCCAACTTCCCAAATGATATGTCAATTGGTTTGCTACCCATGATGACATATTCATGCAGCCGACGACTATCATATAAAGGAGCGGAAAGAATATGGAAAAATCTCGCCCGGGGGCCATCCAAAGCTGGATGTTGGACATGCACTCGAATGTGCCGCAAAGCTTCAGGAATCCTGCTATGAAAGAGATGACGCAGAGGACGGGGATACTTTGCACATGCATGCACAGCAGGTTGCACAGGGCAATTCCCAGTGCGGCACCCAGAAGAAGCTGCCGGTTGGTGAACCGGAACTTGAATCTGAACAGGAGCGGGAACGGCATACATACGCCGACGACTCCGCACAGTCCTATCATCAGTACATCCTCACGCATGAAGGATGTGGTTCCCATCATGTTGGACAGTGTCCCGAGATATATTCCGCCGCTGAGCTGGAATACTATCGCGAAAAACACATAAATCCACGGACGGACACTTTTCGGAACAAATTCCCGATACATCGGCATCGAGAATACCATAGGAGGCATTGGCATATCAATACTTCACTTCAGTTTCCACATTGAGCCCGGCCTTCAGAGCAGCAAGTTCCTCAGGTTTGCCGTCAATCCTTATTCTTACAGGAACCCTCTGCTCTACCTTTATGAAATTACCCGTGGCATTATTGACGGGCGCTCCCATCCATGCTGTTCCAGTTGCAGATGCGATGGACTCCACATGTCCTGTGAACTCGGTGTCAGGCAGGGCGTCTGCTGAAATCTTGACTTCAGAGCCCACAGCGATGTGCTTGAGCTGAGTCTCCCTGTAATCAGCCATAATCCAGACATTTGCGTCATCCACGACTTTTACCAGCAACTGTCCTGGCTGGACCAACTGTCCGACGTGGATATCTTTGCGTCCCACATATCCGTCGCAAGGTGCTGTGATTATGGTATATGAAAGACGGAGCTTGGCGAGTTCGAGCGCAGCTTCGGCCAGATTGACATTGGCCTCACTCTGTCCCAGACGACCGGTCAGTTCATGTCCTACGAGTTCCGTGGACTTGCGCTGGCGGCTGACCTGGTCATAACGCGCCTGTGCTGCCTTATATCTGGTCTCCACGGCATCGAACTGCTGTCTGGTTACTGCATCCTTGGCAAGCAGAGCCTTATACCTTTCATAATCGTCCTTTGCATTCTTGAGGTTGGCCTTTGCCTCTTCCATGCCGGCTTCAGCCACGGTCACATTGCTCTCTGTTGTCCTTATGCTGGCCGCGTCCGCCGTTTTTCCCGAAGTCGCGCGAGCAAGATCAGCCTGCGCCTGCGCGAGCATGTAAAGATATTCAGTATTGTCAATGACAACGAGGGTGTCTCCTTTTCTGACATGCTGATACTCCTCGAAACGGATTTCGCTGATGAATCCCTGTATCCTGGTATTGACAGGGGAGATATGGCGCTCGATTCTTGCGTCATCTGTATATTCCACATTTCCCAGATGGATGAAGCGTGAGCAAACGTATCCGATTCCGCAGAGTAGCAGAAGGATTATCACTACATTGTATATTCTTTTGATTGTTTTCTTGCTGATCATGGTTGTATGCTTTTTTAAACATGTTAATTATCATTGACTTATAAGATTCCGGCCGCGTATCTCAGGCAGCAGAGGCGATACTGGATTTCGGCATTTGCGGCAGAGACTCCGAGCTCTGCGTCCAGCTTCATGTTGAACGCGTCCAGCATGTCGGTCACGAGTACGAGCTGTTCCATATACCTGTCGTGAACCCGCTCATAATTCTCATCTGCCAGCTGGAGGCTTTTTTCACTGGTTTCCAGCTCAACGTATGACTGCATGTAGTCGGCATAGGCCTTCTGTACGTCATTTCTGAGATTTTCTTCCGTAACATTTTTGGCTTGTTCCGCCTGTCTGACCTCGATGGCGGCCTGTTTCAATTTATGTCCGGACTTGTAAAGTGAACTGAAATTGTATCTGATTCCGAGTCCGACGTACCAGATGTTGAGGTTCTTGTCAATGGGAGGAATCTCGAAAGTAATCGGACCGTTGAAATTCTCGTATGCCACGACCGCTATCTTCGGAAGCCTCTCGCTTCGCACAAGTTTCTGTCTTGTCAATGCCATGTCGGCCTTGATTCCGGAAACTTTCATTTCAGGCGAAACATCTGCTGCAATTTCCTGCCAATTCTGACGGCTCCTGTCTCGCAAATCTTCTTCATCTCCGAGTATCGATGAAATGACAGTCCCTTCAGGCAGACCGAGTAAATTGACCAGACGGTAATTCATGATCTCTCTCGTGTTCTGGAGGCGGACCAGATCAAGCTTCAGCATCTCCAGTCTGAGTTCGTATCTGGTAACGTCTGCAGCCAGTGCAAGTCCCTGCTCCCTTCTGGCATTGATTTCCTCTATCAGTTTGGTTGTCAATGCTATATTTTCCTTATAGACCTTTATGCTGTTGTCTGTCCTGAACAGGTCCAGATACTCTCCTGCAGCCATAAGCCGCAGTCCTTGACGGCTTTTGCTGATTACCGCTTCAGACATGTGCCCCTCATGTTCTGCCATTCTTACTGCAGCATTGACAGCACCTCCGGCATAGACAACCTGCTGCGCTTCGAGCGTGAACCCGTTTCCGAAATGGGGTGACGGGGCCTTTGTATAGTGAGAAAAGTTTCTGTCAGTCAGGAAACAGTCGCCTATGTAACTGACATTCAGTTCGGCATTGATTTCCGGATATCTTGCGTTTTTGGCAGACTTGATTCCTTCTTCGGCGGCATCCTGTGCTGTACGGAGCATGGACATGGT
>ERZ1026892.1245-NODE-1245-length-11112-cov-5.871665_pt1 | contig 11112 bp, 7 predicted proteins | sample MGYA00380176_ERZ1026892 | MGnify/ENA primary metagenome ERZ1026892 (study PRJEB33269, sample SAMEA4719812) | human gut metagenome | biome: human-associated habitat; feature: organic feature; material: feces | place: Cameroon | collected 2013-10 ... | reverse complement strand
TATATCGCAACGACCGCAAGGTGAACGCTTCTCCCGTTAACGGCATGACATTCACTGACCAGCCTCTCGTCTACGGTGAATACACTTATAAGGTGACAGCCGTATACGGGGGCAAGGAGTCGGCAAAGAGCGACTCTGTGAAGGTGCTCGTCAAGAACGGCGCACAGTATTATCCGCCGGTAGGCGTGGCAGCAAGCATCAACGGCAACAAGAACGTGAGCCTTACATGGGAGTCGCCGCTCTTCGGAGCCGACCAGCCCGCCACAATGACTTGGGCTAACGGCAAGCATGCTGACGACATCGGCATGACCGACGGCGGCATCTTCTACGCAGGTGTTAAGTGGGACGCTTACGACATCGCCGCTTACCGCGGAAAGCGCATCTCTTCAGTCTCTGTTCAGCTCGTCAATCCGGTGCAGTACATCGCACTCTTCATCCAGAAGGACGGCGAGCAAATCTACAAGAAGCAGTATAAGGGCGACTTCAAGTTTGACGGATCTCTGACCGCTATCCCAGTGGAAGAGGACATCCGCATCCTGCCGGGTCACGAATATATGTTCGGATTCGAGATCAAGAGCGACGCTGGAGTTCAGCCGCTTGGCATCGACGACAGCAAGGCTGTGTTGGATAAGGGCGACCTCCTCTCCACCGACGGCGAGAAGTGGTTCTCAGCAGCCATTTCAGGCATTGAGGGCAACTTCAATATCAACGTAGACCTCACTCCTACCGACATCACGGAAGAGAAGCCGATGGGCTATAACGTATATCGCAACGGCGTGAAGGTGAACAGCAGCCTCATCACATCACAGAGCTACAACGACGTGCTCTCCGCAACAGGCACATTCGCTTACACCGTCACATCCGTCTACAAGAACAACGGTGAGTCGGCAGAGAGCAAGCCCGTAAACGTAGAGGCATACGAGATTAAGGACAAGACAGCTCCTAACGCTGTTTATGCTGACGTAGAGCGCAACCGCAACATCTCACTCCGTTGGGACAATCCGACAAAGGAGCCGCAGGTGATAAAGGCTGACATCACAAAGCGTCCCGTTACCACAGAAGAGGGATGCCCAGAGTATGTACGTTCGTTCTTCGGTCCGAAGTCGGGCATGGCTGTCGTTACTGACGGAACATACGTCTACACCTCTGTATACAACGAGGACGGACGCATCGAGAAGTACGACTTCGACGGCAACAAGCTCGGCACATACAAGGTGGACGGCCTCAAGGGAATACGTAACATGGCATACGACGGCGAGTGGCTGTACGTAGCTGACAACACCACCAACATCCACCGTGTGGATCCCGCTACGATGGAGAATCTGGAGGACATCGCCATCTCAGAATACTCTCGCCACATGGCTTACATACCTTCATTGGACGACGGTAAGGGTGGCTTCGAGGTCGGCGACTGGCAGACTTCAATCTACGTAACCAAGAACGGTAGCAAGATTGGCACCGGTCCGATTCTGAAGGGCGCTTCAGGTACAGCCTACTACAACGGCAAGCTGTATGCTTTCGAGCAGGGCAACGACGCCAACAAGTACACAGTAGGCATCTATGACGAGGAGAACAATCGCGTCGGATCTATCGACCTCGGCAAGTATGTCGAGATAGACAACATCGCAGCAGTATCGGCTGGCGGTATGTCTTCATTCACGGGCAAGGACGGCATCACCTACATGCTCCTTTCATTGCAGCGTCAGGGCGAACCGGTACAGTTCGTCATCCTCGACCTCGGTGGCTTGACCACAGTGGCTGGTTACAACGTTTACCGCAACGGAGAGAAGCGCAACGCTGAACTGCTCACACGCCGCTACTTTGAAGAGACAGAGACAAAGGAGGGCGAGTATGGCTATGCTGTACAGACCGTCTACATCAATGGCGAGACATCTGACATGTCTGCTGTGTCAACAGTTGACATCATCAGCACCGGCACCGCCAAGACTCCTGTCAACACCAACGCCAAGCAGTCGTCTTACGGCTACAACGTGCTCCTCACCTTCGCTGATCCTGACATGTATCAGAACGCAGCAAGCAAGGAGAACTTCGAGGACAGCAACATCGGCGAAGAGGTTTATGGCGTTGACGGCGAGAGCTATCAGTCTGGCTGGACCGTCAATAACGACGAAGCATTCGACGGCAGCAAGTCTGTAACCGTTGACGCTCAGAACAGCGCATTCGGCGTTATCCCTGCAGAGGGAATGCGTTATCTGCGCCTCGCAGCCCGCAACGCTGACGACCACGACGGCGAGGGAACACTTTATGTCTACTATTCAACCGGTGGCACACACCGCGCCAACTTCATCTTCCTCCAGTCATACAAGACCTCTGAGTCTTGGCAGGACATCCTCTGCGAGCTTCCTGAGGGTACAGAGTATGTGGCATTAGCAAAGGACGCATCACAGCCCAAGCAGTACGTTGACGGCGTGGCTCTTTACACCGCCAAGCCGAATAGCAATCTTTACGGATTCAACATCTATCGCAACGGCGAGAAGATTAACGCAAATCCCGTAAACGACATCTCTTACGTTGACCGCAACTTGCTCGCAGGCAAGTATAGCTACGAGTTCGAGCTTGTTACCAAGACATCCGCTGTCAGCGAGAAGTCGGCACCGGTAAGCATCGACCTCTATTACGACAACGGTTCGCTTGCTCCTACCAACCTCCGCGTGGCACAGCAGGCTGAAGGCAACCGCCTTTCATGGCAGTTCCCGGCTCTTGGCGAACCCATCTATCTGCGTTGGCACGACGGCTACAACTATAAGGCAGGTGGTCTGACCAATGGTGGCGCGTTCTTCGCAGGCGCATGCTGGTTTGCTTCTGACTTGAAGGGATATGGCAATCTCGCTCTGAGCGATGTAGAGGTATACATCAATCAGATTCCTGAGGCGCTCTTCCTCCTCGTCTATGAGAACAACACCCTCGTACGCCAGCAGTTCGTTCCGAATCTGAAGCAGTACTCATTCAACACCATCCACCTTGAGGAACCGCTTAAGATTGACGAAGGCAAGAACCTCCGCGTGGCAGTATACATCGAGCAGAACGAAATCACTGTTCCTCTCGGATACGACCGTGGTCCGGCACGCAGCGGACGTGGCGACCTCTACTCTTCTGACGGTATCACATGGCAGACAATGGAGGATTCGGGTTCTGAGGTAGACGCCAACTGGAACATCTCTATCGGACTCAGCCCCTACTCTAACGTCCTTCCCGGCACAGAGAAGAAGGCAGCCAAGAAGCTCCCGGCATTCCAGCCCAAGCACATGGCTGACGCTGACATGACATTCAAGGCTGTGGACACTAAGAGCGAGGCTTCGTCTGACAAGAACGTCTTTGAGGGATACAACGTATACCGCAACGGCGAGTGTCTGAACGACGAGCTGACCACCGACACCGTCTTCACAGACACGAAGGCTTTCTCTGACAAGTATCTCACTTATCAGGTATCGGCTGTCTACTCGGTAGCTGGCGAGAAGTTCTCTGACAAGGTTACCGTCATTGCCACTGGCATCGACGGTGTTAACGGTCAGAACGGCGTAACTCTTAAGGTGGAGGACGGACAACTTATCGTCCTCGGCGCTCACCACGGCGACCGCATCACAGTGGCTTCTGCTGACGGCAAGCTCATCGCAAGCGCCATCGCCACTGACGACTATCGCCAGACAGTAAGCCTTGCTGCGGCAACCACCGGTACGTACATCGTGAAGGTAGGCAACGCCACATTCAAGCTTAACATCAAGCGCAAGTAAAAACCTGACATCCTGAAAAGGAATGCTTACATTAACTAAGAAAGGGTGTGCAAACCGCAAAAGTTTGCACACCCTCTCTTTTTTATTAACACCTTCATTTCCACCATGCAAATATCGTCTATAGAGTAAAAACATGTTACAAAATAAAAATTGATTTTAGAGTTCCGGTTTGCTGTTTTTACGGTGTTCTGCTGTGCTGACAGCCCCCACGCTTAACGACAGAGCCTCTTTTACGGTCCGAAAATGCCACTATCAGACCGTAAAAGAGGCTCTATTGTATGACAACAGCGACAGTATTGTAGTGTAAAAGTGGCTCTATAGCAGCATAAAACGGCTCTTTTGCGAGTCTGATTTCACGACGCTTCGTCAGAAAGCCACATAACACGCTGTGTATAAACACGTTATCCCAAACCGTTCAAAACTCAAGAATTTCGCACCAAAGATTTTGTTGTGCGCCGGGCTCATAGTATTGAGCATCAGAAACACAAATATTGTCATCGGACAGCATCGCTTATTGCAGCATGCGGAGGAGTCTCCCACAGATAGCACAGATGAGCACTACACACGGGAATACCGGATCTCACTATAGCCCAGCAATTCCATATAGATTCTATTCAATATCAAATCCCATATCTCGCACAAGTTGCTTGACAACATTTACTTTGACAGTTGAAGCATCCTCTTTATCATATAGAAGAAGAAAAACGACATGACCGTTTTCTATATCTGCAAGGACATTGAAGGTAATGACCCTTGCTCCTCCAGATTTTCCCTTGCCTTTAGCTTTGATTGCCATACGGATTTTGCGTATATTTTTTGTAATCTCATCGCCTTGCAGAGGATTATTCTTAATACTTTCAAGAAAATTCTTGTAGTCTTGTTTAAAACTTTTATATTTCTTAGCGAGACGTTTAGCTTCTTTTGCAAAGCCGTCAGAAACCGATACTGTAATATTACAACTCATCGAGCAAACTTTCTGCTGATTGGAGTTTACGCTTTCCAGCAATGGCTTCCTTTACCTCGGTCAAAGCGTTTCTGAGTTCTTTCATCAAGTCACGCGGTGCGTCAATGGTATTACTTCCGTCATCTGGGGAGATTCGGAAATTGCCAGCACGTGATTTTAGGATTACGTGCTCTCCTGCTTTTGCCAAATTCAGATATTTTGTCTGATTAGTGCGAAAGTCTCTTGTGCTAACTACAACCATAATTCAATATATTGTTTACAATGCAAAGATACGTCTTTTTATTGAAACAACAAATCGAATGGTAGCCAATTAACATTATTTGGTAACCAACGTTTTTTGTTAAAGCCCTGCCTAATACTGCAGACAGAACAATCTAACCAAGGAACACAATAATCCATTCCTGATTCGTCTGCGACAAAAATAGGATTCTCTGGAGGGAGAATATGTTTCGCTTCAATCAACCGATTAAAATAGTTGTTGCGAATAGTGATATCCTCAAGCTCCACCCTTCTTGCCTTACTCATTGCGAGGAAACCTTCTTCTATCTCAAGTCCAAGATAGCGTCTGCCGAGGAGATTGGCGGCAATTCTACAACAATCTCAATCCCTGCATAATCATCTGCCGACAATACAACATCACTATTACGATACAATCTCTTTACTGCCGACTCTACATCAGAGACAGAAGCACCCATTTCCAAACAGGCACTATCTCTATTTTCAACCCATCACGCTCCATCATTCCCTCGTCCTCGTATGTGACAATTAGTGCCTTTTTCAGAGGATATAAAGAATTAAGGGCTACCAATGCTTTTATCTCACGCTCCAAAGTTGATTCGTCGCTCATTCTATAACTGGCTTGAACAGCCAGACCTTCGTCAGGTACATAAAAGTCAACCTCAATATTGCGGTTGAAATAATACATACAACTGCCATACTTCTTGTATAAAGTTATGGCACATATGTTTTCCAGCAACAGAGTGTCAGGGTTGTTGATGAAGAGGTGCAACAGTCCGTTGTCCACAAAATAATGTTTCTTCACAGTTTCTTTTTCTGTGAACTTAGAGGCATAGTTGTCCAATGATATCAACAGGCAAGACTCCTGCAGATATCTCACATATTCCATTATAGTGGACGGACTGCATGAAACACCTGTAGACTTAACCAAATTGCTCAATCTGTTCAAAGAGCAGGGTTGCATCACGCTTTCTGCCAAGCGACGTACACAAAGACGCAGGGCATCCTCATTCTTGATTTTATGGCGCACAATAAGGTCGTTGAAGAATATGCGGTTGTACAAACTGTTGAGCCAGATGCGCTTCTCGCGGAAGTTGACCAATTCTGGGAATCCACCCCATTCAAAGTAAGTTCTGAAATGACGCTGCAACTCATTTGCCTTTCTGCCATACTGCCATCCTCCTACAAGATTCACACCGACAGCCGTAAGATATTCGCTGAAACTATACGGAAAGACATTCACACTAAGATACCTGCCTCCCAAAACGGTTTCAATGTCACGGCTCAACATCTTGGCATTGCTTCCCGTCACATAAACACGATACTTCAAGTTGGCAAGACGGCGTGCAAAATTAGCCCAACCGTCCACATTCTGTATTTCGTCAAAGAAGAATATCGGCTGACCGCTATACATGCTGTGATAAGACTGAAGTATAAGGTCGAAGTCGGCAGCAACCATCCCTTGCAGTCGCTCGTCGTCGAAGTTGACATAAACAATGTCCTCCAACAGCTTTCCCTCTGCCAATAATTGCTGCACACGCTGATACAACAAATAGGACTTACCTGCCTGTCTTACGCCCACAAACACATAGTTGCCATACTCTTCCAAGTCAAGAGGACGCTCCACCAATGGTATGCTTCCTATATATTCTTGATTCTCAGAGATTATCGTTCTGAACAATTCCTTATCCATGTCTTTACTTTTCTTACAAAGATATGCTTTTTATTCGCTGCCACAAAACAAAAACAGACTTTTTTATTCGGCAGCAGCGAATAAATCGTTTTTTTGACAGAAAGACAGGTTTTTTGACAGGAAGACATGAAGACAGGTTTTTATTCTCTATGCTTCATTGGTTGCAAATCTTCCGCAGCTTGCGGAAGATTTCATAGAGTATGTCGCGTTTTATCTCCATGACTTAATTTTTTTTGTGCATTGATACACTTTTGTCGAGTGACGAGGACATCTTCTTAGCTCAACCACTCCTCTATCCGCTTCTTCCTATAACTCCTTTCGCTTGCGCAAGTTCAGTTATTATTTCAATCTATATTGCTGTGGAGAGATGCCTACATGTGTACGGAAATAACGTGTTAGTGCTGTCTGATCTGAGAAATGGAAGTCGTGGGATATCTGCTTCAAACTACGCTTGGACGTTCGCATCACCAACTTTAATCTCAGAATAATATATTCGTCGATAATATGCTTTGGAGACATACCTGTCTTGCCTCTTACGATAATGCCAAGATATCTTCGCGTAATACTCATACGGTCAGCATAATAATTCACTTCATGCCCCTTATTGTACTCATGTTCCAGCAAATCCATGAATCTATTGAACAACTCATCACTGCGCTGAGTGCCCTTACTTCGAAGGTCTTCTCGTGGATTGGAGAGAAGATAATCGTAAAAGCCCAAGAAAAACGCCTGCAACTGCAAGGTTACTATACGATCAGTCATGGAGTAATGTTCCACTGTAAAATAGAACTTGAATATACGGAACATGCTGTCCACCACTTCATTAATCAGATATTCATACCCACAGCGCCTGTCAGATTTCAGTGAATCATAGACGGCATGCTCCACATTCATGCTTGCTGAACGTAGGATATCACTACTGTATCTGATAACATAGGCAGAAAAGTCTTCATCTACGACTTCCCATTTCACCATATCTCCAGGAAAGAAGATAAGGACATCCTTACTACTTAAATCCCAATACTCAAAATTGATTCGCACTCGAGCATTACCCGAGTGTGAATAGACGATAGCACCATGGTCGATTGCATGAACTTCCTTATCTATCGCTGATTTATCAAAAATTATAAATTCTGTTTCATTCACGCTGCAAAGTTAAGAAAAAGAGAATACTACAGCAAATAAATAGTGTCAATTATAGATGTAGGAATTGACATAAAACGCCTTACACTTCCCGTATTGTCAAGTTCTGACTACATTTTTGTAAGTCTACGCTCTCCAAAAACCTGTAACTTTGCACTCGAAAATTCAAAGAGAATATGAATAACAGAATGATTTTGGCGATGTTTCTCGCCTCTACCCTATCAGCTTCGGCTCAGCACAGGATGAGCATCGAAGAAATGTTTAAACTGATAGACAAAAACAATACCAGCATTCAGGCTGGAAAGACTTTCGTAGACGCTGCGCAAGAAGGCATCAAAGCAGCAAAGAGCCAACGACTGCCAGACATCAGTGCCCAACTCAGTGCAAGCTACATCGGCAATGCCTTAATGACAGACCGTGACTTTACCAATGCAAAGAACCTCACTTCCCCGCATTTTGGAAATCAGTTTCTGCTGGATGTGCAGCAAACAATATATTCCGGTGGAGCTATCAATGCTGGCATACGTATGTCAGAACTCAGAGCTAAGCAAGCCCAATTAGACTTGACGCTCAACGAACAGAATCAGCGATTTATAGCATTGGGGCAATATCTTGACTTGGAGAAAATCGCCAATCGTGAGAAGGTGCTCAAAAACAATATCGCGCTTACTCAGAAACTTATTGAGAATATCAAAGAGAAGCATCAGCAAGGTGTGGCTCTCAAAAACGACATCACTCGTTATGAACTGCAAATGGAGACACTGAAGCTAAATCTTACCAAGCTGCAGAACACTCGTAAGATTCTGAATCACCAACTTTGCAACACGCTCGGCATTGACCAGACAGAAGAGATAGAACCAACGGATGATGTTGCCACAGCAGTATTTAATAAGGATAGCGAAGATTATTGGCAACAGACAGCAGAGGCTACAAGCCCTCAACTGCAAATGGTGGCTGTCAATGAACAAATGGCAAAACAGCAGGAAAAGCTTGCCAAGAGCGAACTGTTGCCCAAGGTGGCTGTGGTGGCTCAGAATAATCTGAACGGTCCTATCACTTTCGAGCTGCCTCCCATCGACAAGAATCTCAATGTGTGGTATGTGGGGATTGGCGTAAAATACCAACTGTCGTCGATTTTCAAGAGCAATAAAAAGTTGAACCAAGCCAAACTTCAAAGTAAAGCAGCCTCAGAACAGAAAGCTGTAGCAGCCGAACAGCTTAATAATAATGTTCAGGCTGCACATACCAACTATCTGCAGAGCTATGTGGAACTGGAGACCCAGCAGAAGAATGTGCAACTGGCTCAGCAAAACTATGAGGTGGTAAACAACCGTTATCTCAACCAGCTGGCACTCATCACAGACATGATAGACGCCAGCAACATGAAGCTGGATGCTGAACTGAACGAGGTGGATGCACGTATAAATATCGCATACGCATATTACAAAATGAAATACATCACAGGACAATTATAATAAATTATAGAAATGGAAAATATCAAGAAATACGCTTACAACACTCTTGTTATCTGTCTGATTGCCATCGGAGCAATCATCGTTATTATGAACTTCAGCCACTTTGGCAATGTGGAATTTACGGACAATGCCCGAGTGAGACAGCATGTCACACCTCAGAACACTCGTGTACAGGGATTTATCAAGGAAGTAAGATTCGAGGAGTTTCAGCATGTGAAAAAGGGTGATACGCTCGTTGTGATTGAGGATGCAGAATTTCGTCTGCAACTGGCTCAGGCAGAAGCAGCCGTCAAAGGTCAGCAGTCTGGTTCGTCAGCTGTAAGTGCCAGCATGAATACCGTGGAAAACAACGTAATGGTGGCTGCTGCAGGTATGCGAGTGGCAACAGCCGGCATTTCGGAGGCTAAAGAAGGTATGGACAATGCCAAGAAAGACTATGACCGCTTTGCTGCCTTACTGAAGAAAGGAGCTGTAACCCAACAGCAGTTTGACAATGTGAAAACACAGTATGAACAGGCTGTCAGCCGCTATCGCGCTGCACAGGCACGACTGTCGCAGGCATCAGCCTCCCGTCAGGCTACGGCTGTGGTCAATAACGAGCAGAAACATCGCCTTGGACAAAGTCGTGCCGGCGAGAGTGTAGCCGAAGCACAACTCCGTCTTGCCCGTCTGAACCTTTCATATTGCTATATCATCGCCTCGTGTGATGGCGTCGTAGGCACAAAAGACATTCAGGAAGGCATGCTTGTACAGCCAGGTCAGACGCTGGTAAACATCGTAGATGCCAACAGCATCTGGGTGGAAGCCAACTATAAGGAAAGCCAGCTGCCAAACATCCATGAAGGAGCTGAGGTGGAGATGAAAGCCGATGCGGTGCCAGGCGTTAAATACAAAGGACATGTTGAGCGTATCAGCAGCGCCACGGGCAGTGCTTTCTCGCTGTTGCCAATCGACAATGCCACAGGCAATTTCGTTAAGGTGGAACAGCGTGTCTCCGTGCGAATCAAGTTTGACGGCAACAAGCCTGAGGACATGAAGAAGCTACGTGCCGGCTATAATCTGGAATGTGAGGTGAAATACTAATCCGAAGATTATGCTTCCATTACCTCCTCCCCCTCCAGCCGGCATGGGTTTTGCCATGCCTATGTTTCGCGACTGGGTTCCTAAATGTATTCAGCCGTGGATATATGTGCTCTGCGTGTTTGGCTTTCAGTTTTCTGGCGGCATGTATCTTGGTGCGCTTGAGGACATACAGGGTTCCACCAATTTTATGATTGAAGACCTGATGATGTTGCTCTATGCCAATCTTGCTGGTATGGCGATTTATTTTCCGATGCTTTTCCGCATGAAGTTTCGCTTTACCAACCAACAGCTCATCATCGGATCAGCCATAGTGGTCTCGGTGTGCAATCTCGTCACCATCCACACCACCTTCATGCCACTGCTGCTTGTGGTGTGTTTCATCGAAGGAATGGCAAAACTGCAAGGCACTTTCGAGCACATGAGCAACATACAGCTGTGGATCACGCCTCGTCGCGACTTTGCAGTATTCTTTCCTGTGCTACATATCGTGCTGCTCACCTCCATCGAGGGTAGTGCATTTCTTGCAGCATGGTTTGGCTATCATTTCACTTGGCAGATGATGCACATCTTCATTGTGGGATTCATGTGCCTAATCATGACCGTCCAGCTGGTGCTATGCCGACCGTTCTGTCCTATGCCACAGCGCTTAAGCCTCAAGGGTATTGATTTGCCAAGCGGACTGCTCATCAGCTTGATAATGTTAGTGGTATGTTATATATGCGTATATGGTGACTACAAGATGTGGATGGACAGTCGCGAGCTTCG
>ERZ1026892.1244-NODE-1244-length-11122-cov-38.233035_pt1 | contig 11122 bp, 7 predicted proteins | sample MGYA00380176_ERZ1026892 | MGnify/ENA primary metagenome ERZ1026892 (study PRJEB33269, sample SAMEA4719812) | human gut metagenome | biome: human-associated habitat; feature: organic feature; material: feces | place: Cameroon | collected 2013-10 ... | reverse complement strand
ATTGTAGTGCCTAAGAAGATTGTGAATGTCGTAGTGAAGTAATACTATCGGCATTAGATATATACTCTACTTCGCAAGTTGAGAAGTAAAGAATTATAACTTCTTAACTTGCGAAGTTCAATAAAAAATAAAGCATAACTGTAAAATCCTATGACAATTGATCGCAACATTATTTGGCAAGAAACGAAGGACTATTTTAACATAACACTTGGTCTTATGTTGTATACTTTCGGATTCACCGTTTTCCTACTACCTTATGAAATCGTAACTGGAGGTATTGCTGGTATCGGAGCCATCATTTTCTATGCCACAGGATTTCCCGTCCAGTGGACATTCTTTATCATCAATGCCTTGCTTATTGTGGCGGCACTAAAGGAACTCGGAATCAGATTCCTTGCCAAGACCATTTATGCCACGTTGGTAATAACCGTAATGCTTGAATTCGCACAGAAAATAGTGGAGATGCCCGACGGTACCTTCTATAAGCTTATGGGCGAGGGCAACGACTTTATGTCGCTCATCATTGGATGTATGCTCACTGGCACCGCGTTGGCAATAGTATTCCTTAATAATGGCAGTACGGGTGGTACCGACATTATAGCTGCTGTGGTTAACAAATACTATAATGTATCGCTCGGCAAGGGACTTATCATGGTAGACCTTATTATCATAGGCAGCTGTCTATTTATCGACTCCTTTGGTTTGTTCCCGCAGCGTTGTCAGATGGTTGTATTCGGTTTGTGTACTATGGTTATTGAGTGTACCATGCTCGACTATGTTATGAACTGGCAACGACAATCGGTGCAGTTTATGATTTTCTCGAAGGAATACCAGAAGATAGCCAAGGCTATAACCGAGAAGACCGACCACACTCTAACCATACTTGATGGCCACGGCTGGTATACAGGCAAGGAGATGAAGGTTATATGCCTTCTTGCCAAGAAACGCGAGTCGGTACTTATATTCCGACTAATCAAGATGATTGACCCACGTGCATTTGTAAGCCAGAGTAGTGTCATAGGTGTATATGGCGAGGGATTCGACCAGATAAAGGTAAAGGTAAAGAAGGAAATGGAAAAGGAAAAAATAGAAAACAATGAAGATAGTATTCGCAACCAACAACAAGCATAAGCTCGACGAGATACGCTCTATCCTGGGTTCTCGCTTCGAGATATTGTCGCTCAACGACATTGGCTGCTATGCCGATATACCCGAAACAGCCAACACGCTTGAGGGTAATGCCATACAGAAGGCAAGATATATTGTAGACAACTTTGGCTACGACTGTTTTGCCGATGATACGGGTCTTGAGGTACTATCGCTTGGAGGCGAGCCTGGTGTACATTCGGCTCGTTATGCCGAGGGTACCGACCACAACTCAGAGGCTAATATGCAGAAACTTCTGCGTTGCCTTGCTGGCAAGGACGACCGTTGTGCGCAGTTTCGCACAGTTATTTGCCTTGCACGCAAAGAGGATGTTGCCGACTATACTCTGTTCGAAGGCATAGTAAAGGGTACAATAGCCAAGGAGAAGCAAGGAACCGAGGGTTTCGGCTACGACCCAATCTTTGTACCTGAGGGATACAATGAGTCGTTTGCACAACTTGGCATGGATATCAAGAACGGTATATCGCATAGGGCACGTGCTGTAGAAAAGCTTGCGCGTTACCTTGTGCAGTAATATAAGTACATTACACCAATAAAAAACACACGACAATTGCATGGAACATTCCATGCAATTGTCGTGTGTTTTTTATGTTCATATGATATCGGGGTTTATATCACCTTTTTTTTATTCTGTCTTGATGCTCTCTACCGGATTGGCTGTAGCCACTCTCCACGATTGCACCATAACAGTAGCAATAACAACAGCCGATACCAATACGAATGATATAGGGAATAGCCACCAATGTATTGGCGTGTGTTCGGCAAAGCTTTGCAGCCATTGATTGCTTAGCCACCATCCTATAGGAGCTGCCACAACAAAGGCCACTATAAGAGGCACGGCGTAGCGCATGGCAAACAACCTTACTACAGCGCCTACCGATGAGCCCATAACCTTGCGTATGGCTATCTCCTTGCGGCGATACTCGGTCTCGAACATCGTAAGCGAGAACACACCTATTATAGTTATTATGATGCAGATAATTGCAAACAACTTAACCTGAGATATAAAGCGGAACTCGTCAACATAGGTTTGTTGCAAGTCGTCGTCAAGGAACTTCATCTCATACTTCTGCGATTTGTCCATCTTGTTCAGCACTTCGGCTATACGACGTTTTGCCTCAATCTTGTCTTGATTCTTAGCCACGCGTACAAACACCTGACCACAACGGTCGCCCCAATCTGCCATGCTCGGACCGAAGATAATAAACGCCACAGCCACATTGCTGTTGTCGTTGCGCATCGACTTAAGCTTGAAGTTTTCGCAAACGCCTACTATGTTGTAGTTAGACTGGCCGTCCCAATCGTTCTGACGTCCTATTGAGTCGCCCACAACAAGCCATTTGTATTGCGCCATAGCTGCCTTGTTTAGCACATAAGCACCTGTCTTCATGTCCGACTCTTTGAAGTCGCGTCCCTCAACAATCTTAAGTTGCATTGTGCGCAGATATTCATAGTCGCACGGCAACACCTGGAGCGAAACGTGATGCTCGCCATCTCCACGTCCCCAACCCATATAGTTGTCGCTTGATCCGATAGCATTTTGTGCGAAACCTACACTCTCTACAAATGGCAACTTCTTTAGTTCGGCACGCACAGCGTCCTTCTTGGTCTGTGCCTCATCCGACAACCATGTGTAGAACACCTCGTTCTTGTTGAAACCATAGTCGCTATTGAATATGTAGCTCGACTGGTTCGACATCACACCTATATATATAGCCAATGCGAAAGCCAAGCAAAACTGTATCGCCATTATAGCCATACGCAGACGTCTGCCACGTGGCGAGAGTCCGAAAGAGCCCTTAAGCACCATTGCCGGAGTAAATGATGTGCTATAGAATGCAGGCACAACAGCCGACAACGCACCTACAACGAGTGCCGATATAGCCATTACAGCCATAAGAACTCCATGTGTAGAGAAGTTTATGTCGCCCGATACAAGCTTCATGCAAGTCTCGCTGCGCTGGAAGGCAACAATAAGGAGTATGCCTATAACCAATCCTACAAAGGCAAAGAGCACATTCTCCATTATCATCTTTATTCTTAAGCTGCCCACCGAAGCTCCCATAACGCGGCGTGTGTTGATGCCTCGCATACGCATAGGTATTTCTGACAGCGAGAAGTTCAGTAGGTTGAGCATAGCTATAAACAGAACGAATATGGAAGCCACGGTCAATACATCCACCAAACCGTGGTTGCCCTTATCCTTAAAGCTGATGCCTGAGAAGTAGATATCGTTAACTGGATTGATACGGAATTTCATGTTGACCTCCTTGTCAAACTTCTTCTCGTCTTTCTCGCTTACGCCGTTGGCTTTCATAAAGGCGAGTTTTATGGCACGCTCCACCTTCTTAGGGTTGGCACCTTGGTCGAGTAGCATATAGACATTAAAGCTCCATTCGCTCCACTCATTCATCACACTCTCGTTCTCGCATAGATACACGCCGTTTGGCAGGGTGCAGTTGTCGGGCATATCCTCGCTCACACCTACCACGGTAACGGTAGCTTTGCTTCCATCGCCATTTTCACCCTCAAACGTCTTGCCTACTGCGTTAGCCGTGCCGAACATCTTCTCGGCTGTGCTTCGGCTTACAATAACATTATGTCCATCTCCACATGTCTTGCTTGAACCTGACAGTAGCTTGCCTGTAAAGAATTCTATGCCAGGTTTGCCCATAGTTATCGAAGGAATAGTTATGGTGCGGTTGCCCACCTTGACGTCCGAATCGTGTACATACGGACTGATATAGGTAACGTTCTTAATCTGCGGTATATCCTTGAGTATTGTAACAAACGGGCGACATACATTAGCTCCCCATACATCGCCAAAGTTGCCATATATCTCCAGACGATACATGTGCTCGTAATTGTGTATGTTGTGGTTGTAGGTGCGGTTGTATATCACCTGCGTCATAAAGAGATAGAACGTAGCTACGGCTACACCCATGCCCAGGAGATTGAGCAGGGTGGCTACGCGGTAGCGACGGAATAAATATAATAGACTTTTCATATTGTTCGTATTGTTTTATTTTTATCTGAGAGTTATGTTCTAGTTGAGAGTTTAGAGTTGAAAGTTGAGAGTTATGATTTGTATTGTGGGGATTATCTATTTATACGATTCTCTATGCTATTCATAACTCTCAATTCTGAAGTTCTGGTTGAGAGTTTAGAGTTGAAAGTTGAGAGTTATGATTTGTATTGTGGGGATTATTTATACGATTCTCTATGCTATTCATAATTCTCAATTCTCAACTTTCAACTCTCAATTCTCAATTCTCAACTCTCAACTTAAATGATTCTCTCGTTGTTGTCTGCAACCTGTCCGTCAAACAGATTAATAATTCTGTTAGCCATCATAGCGTCGTGCTGTGAGTGGGTAACCATAACGATTGTTGTTCCCTCGGCATTCAGTTGGGATAGCAGTTCCATTACGGCAAGTCCGCTCTTAGAGTCAAGATTACCAGTAGGCTCGTCGGCAAGTATCAGCTTAGGCTTTCCTACTACGGCACGTGCTATAGCCACACGCTGTTGCTGTCCGCCTGACAGCTGCTGTGGATAGTGCTTTGCACGTTGGCTAAGTCCTACTTTTCTTAATATCTCGGTTACACGTTCGCGACGTTCTTTGGCTGGAACACCGAGGTAGCGCAACTGCAGGTCTACATTCTCCTCAACCGTAAGCTCGTCTATAAGGTTGAAACTTTGGAATACAAAGCCTATGCGACCACGACGAAACTTGGTGCGTTCCTTTTCCTTAAGCTTGCCTACAGGCTCGTTGTCGAGCCAATACTCGCCACTGTTGGGATTGTCGAGCAGACCAAGGATGTTAAGTAGAGTAGACTTTCCGCAACCACTTGGTCCCATTATTGCCACAAACTCGCCGTCTTCTACGTTTATGCTAACACCGTTTAGTGCAACGGTCTCCACTTCCTCTGTGCGGAAGATTTTTGTAAGGTTTTCTGTCTTTATCATAATTGGGTTATTTTAAAATCAATACTTCATTATCTTTAAATGCCTCGTATCCACTCGTTATTACACGTTCGCCTGGTTCCAAACCTTCTGTCACCTCATAGTATTGTGGGTTCTGTCGTGCAATGCTTATGTTTCGGCGATAAGCCTTTTTGCCCGAGCGGTCGAGCACGAATATCCAGTTGCCACCAGTAGTCTGGAAGAATGTTCCACGTGGAATAAGTGTGGCTTGCGACGATTTGCCGAGAGCCAGCTCAATATAATATGTCTGTCCGCTGCGCATTTGTGCAGGACGCGCGCTTACAAACACAAAGTCGGTACGGAATGATCCGTCTCGCACCTCTGGATATACCTTGCGCACACGCAACTGATACTCTTTGCCGTCTCTGTTTATAGTGGCTATCAGTCCTGGACGCACACGGTCTATGTAATGCTCATCTATCTTTGCCTCAATCTTAAAGTCGGATAGGTCGTTAATCTGACCAATATTCTGTCCTGCCTGAATATTCTGTCCCAGCTCAACATCAAGCAATCCAAGCTCGCCGTCTATAGCCGACCGCACCTCAAGCTTATTTTTGCGCTCGCGCACAAGCAGTACATTCTTGCGCATATTATCGAGGTTGTCCTCCATCTGAGCCATTTGTACATGGCGATATAGGCTGTCTTGCTTCAGTCGTTGACCTATAAGTCGTTGCTTGCGCAATGCAAGATTGTAGTCCTCTTTGCTTTGCATAAACACCTCCTTGCTTATAAGTTTCTCCTTGTACAAACGTGAGTTCTGCTGATATGCCCGCAGCTTGCGGTCGCAGTCCATATCAAGTGTGGCTTGTTCTGTACGGTTGTTCAGTCGGTCTTGCTGCATAGTTACTTGTGTGTTGCGCAGAAGGTTCTGTTTCTCGGCAAGTTCTGCCTCGGCGTTTAGAATCTGCAAGTCGAGATTGCTGTTGCTTAGTCGCAGTATTACGTCGCCTTTCTTCACGCGCGTGCCTTCCTCTACAACTTTCTCTCTTACTATACCGCCTTCCTCAGGCGATATCTGCACCACCTGAATAGGCACCACCTGTCCGTTGAGCCTTACATAATCGTCGAACTTGCCACGTGTTACATCGCTAACAGTAACATCGTTGCTGTCGATAGTCATGGTGCTTGCTGTACTTCCAAATACTATCCATACAAGCAATGCCACAACAGCTACAGCCGCAGCTATGTACCCGATGTAGCGGCGCGGGAATGATTTCTTTTCTATTGGTCGGTCCATAATGTTTATTTATTCTGAGATAATCTCAAATTAATGCTTCTTTGGTTTCATGTTGAAATGGTACGCCACATGCAATATAGCATAGCGTGGCAGGGCGTTGACAAATGTCTCGGTTCTGCCCTGGGCATTTACCATGCGGGTTATGTTGTTCATATTGCCCAGAATGTCAAAGCCATCAAGCATCCATGTCAGCTTTCCCTTGAGCATGGTATATGAGATGCGGGCATTCCAAAGCAAATCATTTGTATTCATACTACTTCCCTCGTAGCCACGGCGAGAGTACATGGTAATGTCTGTACCCACCTGAATATGCCAAGGCAGATTGAATGAGGCTGTAGCGCCATAGTTGAAGTCAACAGCATTGATATGGTCGAAGTCCATTGTCTTGCCGTTTATGTTTCTCCAGGCAGCCGACACTTTTACGCCCATTGTTGAAGAACTGCCTACCTTGTAATTCAATTTCAATGTTTGGTCAAGCAATATTGTCTGTACCGAACTACGAATAGCCTGATAATTTGAGCCTTCCGACTTGCCTATCAAATCTACGCTGTTTGCGTATTCCATACGTGTCCATGTGCCAAATGTAAGTCGCTTCATCTTGTCGAGTGGTTGCTCGTAATTATAGGCTACATATGCGTTCCAATTGCCATTGACATTGTCTGCCCTATATCGCCTTACACCCGTATTGGCATCGTAGCTGTATCCCATAGCCAAGGCATTAGCACGATAGGTGTAACCCAAACGAAGACTCTGGCTTCGCTGCTTGGCTATATTTATGGAGTTGAAGATAAGGTTGACGTCATAAGCCATCTCGTTCTTCAAGCCATTGTTGCCCTCCTTCACATTCATAGGGTCTGTAGCATCCTTAATATTCACCATATTCAGTAGGTCGGGTAGCTTTGGAGTTGCCTTGAAAAGCAATTGGAAACCCTTTGTATGATCTTTTACCCAGTAGCTCAGCCTGGTAAAGGGCAAGGTAAGAAGTACCGTGTTTCTTACTATGGTTGTATCTGTCTCTCCTCTCTGATAGGCAAGCTTCTGTCGGGTAGGTATAATTCCCAACTTGGCCTGCGCGCTCCAATTGCCATGCTCTGTATCCTTATCCCATGTTATGGATGGAATAATACTATGCGCATCCTCTGTATATTGGCTTACATAACTGTTGCTTCTATCCTTTGTGCGTTCATATTCAGCTACAGACGGCAGCCATCCTATGGTAGAAGAGTTCTCCTCATCCAACTGGTCTAATAGGTAAAGCGAGGAATGACGCTTCTTGTCGCGATGACTATAACCATAGTACATAGACAACTCTACTGCCTGACTTAAGCGAAAGTTGTAGGCTGCACCTATTTGATATAACCAGTTGCGGTCGGGATGATTCTTGAAGTACTGATTTCCGTAGGTCTGCATCTGTTGCTCGTCACCATAGTTTATGGCATACTTGTTGAACAAGTCCTCCTTGCGCTTGTCGTAAGATATTTGTCCGATAAGGTTGATGTAATCGTCCGATCCCTTGAGCTTTATTGTGCTTACGGCACTAAGGCTTCCCTTCAGCTGATAGCCTTTGTTCAATCTCTCTTTCTTATATCTGTTAATCAGAGATTGACGGATAATCTGCTCCGAACCTACAGCATAGATATTGTCGAGCAATTCACGGCTTACACCATATTGCATAGAGGAGAATGTGCCCGAAATATAATTGCTGTAATTGTCGAACTTGTCGTATTGGAACGATGGCTGTAGCAGCAGGTTTGCCTTGTTGAACACGAGGTATAGCTGGTTGTTGGTTGTCAGATTAAAGTTCTTCAATGTTTCTCTCTGGCGCTCATAATCGAATGTGTTTCCCTTTTGCAGAAAGTTCACACGGTCGGTATTGGTAATGAGGTTTTGATTGGAATGGCTCACCTGCACATTGCCATTGATATCAAACTTTTGGTTTCTATCGCTTACAGCATAGTCAAATCCGCCCAACATCTCCTTATTATCACCTTTCGGCATGTCAACGGGATTCCAGTCTGAGTCGCGACCAGGCTTTCTGTTATCGTTAAGATTGTTAATGTTTCCATAGAAGGTAATGCGCGAATGGTCGGTATAGCGCATGGCAAATAGGCGACCAAGATAACGGTCGTTTGTACCTGCTCCGCCCTCCATGTTTGCCAACAAGCCGATGGAATAGTCTTTCTTTAGATTTACATCCATAACATACGTCTTGTCGTCCTGGCGTTTCTGTCCAAGAAACTCGCTGTTCTTGCCATACTTGTTGTATATCTTTACTTGCTTGACGGTATATGAGGGAAGATTCTCCAGCATAACCTCTTGGTTGCCTCTGAAGAAATCCTTGCCGTTGAGCAACAGATTCTCGACAAACTGGCCGTTGTGATATATTCGTCCGTCTTTCTTTATCTCCACACCAGGCATCTGTCTAACCAAAGCGTCAAGCATACTGCCTTCTGCCAACACAAAGGCATCGGCATTATATACCACAGTATCTCCCTTATGATAAAACTTAACCTTGCTGCCTACCACGCTTACCTCTTGAAGCATCTTCGAGTCAGGGCGCAACACTATTGGTGGTAGTTCACGCAGATACTCTCTCTTCTTAAGCTCGCCAATGGATATGTTTACATACGACGGCTTGTAGCCCAAAAAGCTGGCACGTATGATATAGTTGGCCTTATGTCTTGGCACATCAAACCGGAATATAGATGAATAGCCTTCTTGGTCGTCACGGGTCCAATGGTTGTTTGCCACTAATGATTCTATAACCGTACTATCCGATGAAAGGAGTTGCACGGTTACTCCTGGCACGTCGTTGCGGGTTTTTGAGTCTACCACGCGACTCTTGAGAGTCAGCTTTTCCTGACCCATACATGCCACAGACAATAGTATAGCGAATGATAGGGTAATTAGTTTTCTCATAAGGTTTTCCATAATTTTTCTCCTTTATAATATGCTAAAAGTTTCTTGTTGTACGCCATTGTCAGTTGGCTTTGCAGCAGTTTAACCCTGCTTTGCAACAATGTAACGGCAGCAGTCTTAACGTCTATCGACGAGGCAAGTCCTTCCTCGTACTTGCGTGTGGTGAGATAGGCCGCAAGGCTGTCGGCCTCTACTTGCTCCTGCATCTTAGTTACCTCCTTTGTGCTGTTCTCCACATCCGATGCCGCCTCTATAATGATGCGTTGCAGCTCCGACTGTTCGTATTCAAGATTCTCGCGAGCCTGGTCGAGAGCAATCTTACGGCGTCGGATGGTTGACGATGTGGCGAGACGGTTGAATATAGGTATCGATAGCGACAGTCCGATGTATTCGCCTGCATTGTTCTTAAACTGTTGGGAGAAGGAGGCGTGTCCTCCTTTGTCCATGTTTCTATAGAAAGAGGTGGACACGCCACCTGAGAGAGATAGTGATGGAAGTAAAGCACCACGTGCGGCACGCAGACTGTAGCGTGCAGCTTCTACTCCTTGTTGTGCTTTAAGAATTCGGGGGTTGCTTGTAGCTGCGTATGCTGCTATTTGCAATGGGGTGTCTATAGGCTGCAGCTCTTGTTCGAACGTGGGCTGAAGTATGGTCAACGCAGAGTCGGCTGGATAGTTCATCAGCTGTTTAAGGGCAAGCATGGCCTTGGTAGTTTGGCTCTGCATGTGTGTCAGTTCGTATTCGTCGGCTGCAAGCGTGGCTCGCATTTGCGCCACATCGGCATCACTCTTCTGTCCAACTTCGGCCATAACCTCGGTTTGGTGGAGCAAAGCCTGGCTCTCGTCGCGCTTCTTAAGAGTCTGCTCTACGGCTCCCTGGCAATATACAAGGTCCATGTATGCCTTGTAAACCTTAAGAGCCACATCGTCCTTTTCTGCTTGCACGGCGCTTCGTCCCATAGCCACATTGGCCTTAGCCATACGCAGCTCGTTATAGCGTTGCAGTCCGTCGAATATATTGAGCGATGCTTGCAGACCGTAACCATTGTACAATGTACTTACATCGGTATAGGTATTGGTCTCAGGGTCGATGGCACGTCCAAAGTTCATCTGACCCGACACCGAGCCATATACGCTTGGCAAGAAAGCGCCAATGGCTTGAGTCTTTGCAACTCGACTGTTGTCGAGCGCATACTGCTGTTGCCTGACCGTATGGCTGTGGCAGGCTGCATATTGCATGCAACTGTCTACGGTCCAAGGTTCGGCAGCATACAGTTGTATGCCGAGCGCAAAGGCTGATATGGCTATAATCGTTCGCTTCATCTTATTGTTCTTTTGTTTTGACATTGCAAATTTAGGGAGAATAGATGGCGAGAGGTAGAAAAGAAAGAAGAAAATGAGGAGTAGGGGAGAGATTGGCCGAAAAGTGTATGAAAATCATACACTCAAGCGAATGTTGTGGGGCTTTTCCTATAGATTCATACGGAATTTGGAGTGATAGCAGATATTGTCTTGTAGTTCCTATTACAAGCAATCATTTCTGTGCCTACTGTGCGTTCAGTGGGAAGTATAAACAAAGAACTACAAACAAAGGAACTATAAGCCGATAGGTAATGTTTCTTTAAATGCAATAATGTATTAGATTAGTTGTAAATACAATTAAAATCTCCGTTCCGTGTCACGGAATGTGCGTTCCGTGTCACCGAATGGCCATTCCGTGTCACGGAACAGAGATTTAATATGATTAAGTATGTATTAATATTTATCCTTATGTATGAGCGGCAATATGTAGGAGGGTATGGCATCCCTGCCATAC
>ERZ1026892.1243-NODE-1243-length-11128-cov-4.119028_pt1 | contig 11128 bp, 8 predicted proteins | sample MGYA00380176_ERZ1026892 | MGnify/ENA primary metagenome ERZ1026892 (study PRJEB33269, sample SAMEA4719812) | human gut metagenome | biome: human-associated habitat; feature: organic feature; material: feces | place: Cameroon | collected 2013-10 ... | reverse complement strand
CATTCATAGTAGTATCATTCGCTTCGTATTCATTATATTTCACAATCTTACAATGCAAATTACAATTTAGATATTTTACTAATACATGTATTTCACGGTTATCTTAAAAAGATTATATCTACGAATCCAAAAAATACAAACAACAAAAGAAAGGCATTGCGCCATGACCATGGAACATGGAAAACATGGAGCAATGCCTTACAATTAAATAAAAGACAAAGACGGTATCAATCTTCCTTCTTCGTACGACGTACACGACGCTTGGGCTTTTCCTCTGAGGGCTTTTCGATTTTCACACCTGCCAATTCAGGGTCAATCATAATACGTCCACAGTACTCACACACGATAATCTTCTTACGCATACGGATATCAAGCTGACGCTGGGGCGGAATCTTATTGAAGCAACCACCGCAAGCATCACGCTGCACATAAACGATACCAAGACCATTACGTGAATTCTTGCGAATACGCTTGAATGCAGAAAGCAGACGAGGTTCGATGCACTGCTCAAGATTGCGAGCCTTCTCGCGAAGCTTTTCCTCTTCAGCCTTTGTCTCCGAAACGATTTCGTCAAGCTCAGACTTCTTCATATCGAGATCTGCACGACGATCCTCAAGCTGACGCTTAGCATTCTCAATATCGGCGCGACGAGTATCGATTGTACGCTGCGTTTCGTTGATTTTCTTGTTTTGAAGTTCAACCTCGAGGCTCTGGAATTCTATTTCCTTAGAGAGCATATCGTATTCACGATTATTCTTCACATCGTCAAGCTGCATACGGTAACGTTCTACAGCTGCCTGCGCCTCATTGATTTTAGCCTTCTTTGCCGCAATATCCTCACGCATGCTTTCAATATCCTCATTGTACTTACCAATACGATGTGTCAGACCTTCGATTTCATCTTCAAGGTCCTGCACTTCAAGAGGAAGCTCACCACGAAGAATCTTGATGCGGTCGATTTCTGAAAGCATCGTCTGAAGCTGGTAGAGGTTTTTCAGCTTCTGTTCAACGGACATGTCCGCTACGTCTTTTTTTGCCATAACTGAATGTATGATTTGTTTTCTGTTTGTCAGTTTACTTGTACAGGATTAGTATTGACTTCCGTCTGAACCAATCGAAGTTCAGGATGCGCCTTATGAAGAATCTCACGAAGCAACCCAATGGTGAATTGCTCACTCTGATAATGCCCCATCACACCGATGAAAATATCATCTTCATGTCCGAAATAACGATGATAGCTCATTTCTCCGGTGAGAAATGCATCTGCACCTTGGCGTACAGCTTCATCGAGGAGAAAATCTCCCGATCCTCCGCAGAGAGCAACCTTTCGAATCATGTTACGTTCCGAAGCATTATGCAATAGCGCATCTATATGGAATGTGGCGCGCAAACGACTGACGAATTCTTTTGCCGTAACAGACTGAGCTAACTCGCCTATCACTCCACTTCCGCCATCATGCTGCGCATTTTCCTGCAAGAATTGAACATTTTGCAACCCGACGCGACGCGCAATCTCAAAATTCACGCCACCCGATGCATTGTCCAGGTTGGTATGGGCAGAATACACTGCGATATTCTTACGGATAGCCATTGCCACGCACCGCTCCACTTGAGTTTGCCCCACGATATGACGTAAGGGACGGAACACGAGCGGATGATGGGAAACAATGAGATTACATCCTCTCTGTTCGGCCTCATCGATCACTTGTTCAGTGACATCAAGACACAACAAGACCCCTGACACATCTTCACCCTCTGTTAATCCAATCTGCAAGCCAGCATTATCGTAGCTTTCCTGCAGCGGCAGAGGCGCGAACCGTTCAAGGGTCTCAGCGACTTCCTTTATCTTCATAGTGTATGATGATAATCTTACTAGAATTTACGGATGCAAAGTTACAACAAAAAATTGGGAAATACTCATTTTGTCCCCATCTTTTAAAATTCCAGACAGCATTCTACAGACATCCAATTACGCTCTCTCCAATTTCCTCCACAGATTCATGAATCATACATAGTTATACGCAATAACTAATACCATATGCTCTACATATGTACTACCTTGTATCATATAGTATTACAAAACCTTCCTAATATAATAAACATACTCATATACTTAAAAAACGCTGAGATCATTTAAAGAATTATACACGCATCTCACTGCTCTTCAGTGTTTTACACAAAGATAAGCCTTTCTATTTTAGAGCATAGGAATATTCACAAAGAATACTATACTATGCCGCACAAAATAAACACCCATTACAATATAGTTGATATGCATTCACGAACATCAACGATTGTAGTATATACAAGTTGCCTATCAACTTGCAGAAACACTATCTGAAGATGAATGTTTTGATGCAAGCGATTTCCACTCAGGCCGACTCGTCAGATGAAAACAACGGTATTCAGCATTCCTCATAGGCTGCACGTCACGAATGGTTACGCCTCGCAATACGGCCTGAATGACACGATTGAAAAGCCCATGTGCTACAACAAGAATCTTTTTTCCTTCATATTCATCCCATAAAAGTTGAAGAAATCGAGTTGCCCGCAGAAACATAGCCTCAACGCTTTCCACATCTTCAGGCATATTATTAATTCCGCAAGAAGGAACGACTGTACCTGTCAGACTTCCCCAATCTCGTTCGCAAAGCAAAGGGACAAACTCCACTGGAAGATGAAAAGCTTCATTGATAATGTCTACTGTATCAACGGCTCTACGTAACGGACTCGAAAGTATCAAATGAAAATCCACATGCAATCCAGCCAACGTTTCTCTCAATTCAGCTGCCTGCTCCTTACCCCGTTCCGTCAATTGACCTGGCATATGCCCTTGCAAGATATGCGCCACATTTTCTTCCGTTTCGCCATGTCTGGTCAAATAGAATTCCACCATTTTTATCATTGCGTATTAGTTATCAAAACTGTATCCACCTATTTATTCTTTGTCTAAACGGGAAATCCATATTCGTTTATTTGGTCGCTAAAACCCAAACACAAATTCCCATTTCACCAAGGAGACAACAAAGATACCATAAAATGCGCTACCATTACCACTTACCCACAACTAAAACGTGATTACATCCACATCGCCTCTCCCTTACTTCTTGACTGCTACAAGACTATACTATACGTACGCACGCGCGCATACGCGCGCGTGCGCGAACATCTATATATGAGCCAACCTAATAAAGATCTGCCACCAACAAAGTATATCCCTTTCCGCACAAAGAACAAAGAACAACGACCAAGCATTCAGATCTTCATCTCCTCAAAAACAGCAATGGAAAACAACACGTCGCGCCTCTCTAAAGAACATAAACCTAAAAAACAACCCACCCACTCCACTTACCCACATTTGCACACCACACAATACATTTGTGCAACTTAAGCCAATAAAATCATCTCTCACTCTCATTTTTTGCACAATTAATTTGGGTTATGTGCAATAAAGCCGTACTTTTGCCGCCGTTTTGACCAACAAATAAGAAAAATGAGAAAATTCCTCCTCAGCGCAGCCGTATTGCTGTGTACTGCAACCACGGCTCAAGCTGGCGGTTATCTGACCAATACGAACCAGAACGTATCCTTCCTGCGCAACCCTGCCCAGGATGCGATCATCGGTATTGCTGGCGCCTATGCCAACCCCGCCGGTCTCGGATTCATGTCACAGGGCTGGCACCTCGGATTCGATATCCAAAGCGCCTACCAGACACGAAGCGATGCATCCTTCTTCCGCCCCTTTGCTCTCGGAACAGTGAATGGAGTGAAGAATTCTGCTGATGGCAACAAGACCTTCGAAGGTAAGGCAACAGCTCCTGTTATCCCCTCATTCGACCTTGCCCGTGTAGGAGAACGCTGGTTTGCTTCCTTCCACTTCGGCATCACCGGTGGTGGTGGCAAGTGCAAGTTTGCAGATGGTCTGCCCTCATTCGAAAGTCAGGTAGCCATGCTCCCTGTTCTCACCAGTGTACTTGCTCCGAACGCAGTCAGCGGCTACTCCATGGACACCCACATGCAGGGACGTCAGTACTACTTCGGTGGTCAGTTTGGTGTAGGTTATAAGATCACCCCCAACTTCAACGTAAGTGTAGGAGGACGCGTACTCTATGCCCAGTGTAACTACTACGGCTACGTACGCAATATCGGTTTGACCGTCAACACCCCCGCTGGTGCCATGCAGGTACCTGCCACCACGTTCTTCGAAAATCAGAATCTGCCCGACTTTGCAGCTCTCGTAAGTGACAAGGAACTCAACTGCGACCAGACCGGCTGGGGCTTCACCCCTATCATCAGCGCCGACTGGAAAGTGGGCAAACTTAACCTCGCAGCCAAGTATGAATTCAAGACGCGCCTACGCTTGAAGAATCAGGCCGGTGTCAACACCAGCGGTCTTGAAGAATACGATGACGGCAAGAAGGTAAAGGCCGACGTTCCTGCCATCCTCGCCCTCGGTGCACGCTACGAACTACTCGAAAACTTGCGCCTTAACGCAGGATTCCACTATTATTTCGACAAGCAGGCCACTCAGAACGAAAACCGCCACAACTATTTGAAGAAAGGTGGCTGGGAAGTTCTTGCAGGTGCCGAAGTTGACGTGACTAACCGTTGGACAGTAAGTGCCGGATGGCAGTCGACCAACTACGGATTAGGAGAAAACAGTCAGTTCATCAGCGATATGAGCTTCGTGACCAACTCCAACTCTTTAGGCATCGGCGCACGTTTCCAGTTGCGCAAGAAGGTAGCTCTCAACATCGCCTACTTCAAGACTTTCTACAAGCACTACGAACGTAAGCACGAAGACTTCTACCATCTCAAGGGCACCTTCAACTCCATGCTCACTCCGATGGTTGACCAGCTAAAGGGTGCAGCCACTCAGATTGGCGCAGCTTTGCAGAACCCCTCTCTCCCCGAAGAGCAGCGTGCCATCTACCAGCAGAAACTCAACACGCTCACCAACGAACTTGGAGCAGCGCAGAATATTGCCAATGGTTTGCAGAACTATAGCACAGCCGGTAGCGACAACTTCCACAGAACGAACGATGTATTCGGTCTCGGTCTGGAAATTGACTTCTGATCATATCCCCCAACGCGCTCTTAAAAGCGCACGCCAACTGTAAAATACAGAAAGCGGTGAACACCAACGCCATCACTTTGAGATTGCGCATGTGTCCACCGCTTTCTTTTTCATATTCATGAAGAGTCAATATCTTCCCATCACATCAAGTCTGAAATATCACAGCACAAAAATATCACGGCACAAAAAAAAGGGCTTCCGCCCTTTTCAAATCCGAAGTGGAACGAGGTTCCTTTTTCCTCGCCCACCGACTCATCGCTGAGTCTTCCATCTAACAAATTACCTTTCTACAAATCTTTCTAACCTTATACGATCGCATCTACTCCTTCACCATTCGCCTTTCTTTGGAGAAAAGCGACAAGGACATGCAACCAATGAACTCATCATAGGAAATACACTAAGGGTAAATTCCGTCGCTCATTTTGTGAGAGCAAAAGTAAGCACATTCTCCAACATCTGCAAACCAACAAAGAACAAAACTCTTTCTATTTGCAAACTTTGCGCTGAGACTCTTTGTTTTGTCATATTCTGAAACCAAAAAACACCTCAAAAATAGCATTCCAACCATTTCTTCATCCAACAGCAAAAAGAAACCAAAATGTATTTTTCTCAAACCGAAAGCAAGAAAAATGTCAAAATACTTGTACCCTTTCGAGAAAAAGCCGTACCTTTGCAGCATTAAAGCACAAACAGATGATGCACTTATCAACTGCACCATCGAAGAAAAACCAAACAGACGATGACACTGAAGAAAATCAGATTCACCAAGATGCACGGTGCGGGGAACGACTACATCTACGTCGACACCCAGAAGTACCCCATCGCCCACCCCGAGCGTCTGTCGCGCCTATGGAGCGACCGTCACAAAGGCATTGGCAGCGATGGCCTGGTACTCATCGGCCCCGGCCATGATGGAGCCGATTTTTCTATGCGCATTTTCAACAACGATGGTTCTGAGGCCCGCATGTGCGGAAACGCCTCACGATGCATTGGCAAATATCTCTACGACAACCGACTCACACATAGCCGCGAAATTCGTCTGTCGACCCTCTCGGGCATAAAAGTACTCCGTCTTCACATTGATTCAAACACCGACCTTGTCACTTCCGTCACAGTAGATATGGGCACTCCCCAACTCTCTGTCACCAGTCAGATTGCCACTCCAAGTGGGAGCCTGACAGAAGGTACAGTTCGCGCCACCGACGGAAAAACCTATACAGGAACCTTCGTGTCTATGGGAAATCCCCACTTCGTCGTATTCGTTGACGACGCCGAACAATTCAATGTGTCCGAAACAGGCCCCACTTTGGAATACTCCCCCATTTTCCCTGAACGGTGCAACATCGAGTTTGCCACCGTTCGCCCCGACGGCTCCATCCGTATGCGCGTTTGGGAACGAGGTTCCGGCATCACAATGGCATGCGGAACAGGCGCCTGCGCCACAGCTGTGGCCGCAGCCCTCACAGGCCGCACCAGCCGCGAAAGTGACATCGTCATGGACGGAGGAACACTCCACATCGAATGGTGCGCTGCCAACAACCGCGTACTCATGACTGGCCCCGCCACTCACGTTTTCGACGGCACGATTGAAATCGACTCCCCTTGACTATCCACATAGTGCAGACCAGCCCCCAACGGCCAGTCTGCACTTTTTGTTTGCACCTCAAGACAAAAAGCCCACACAACTCAGCATTTACGGACCACACAAGCGAAACTGTGCAGATAAATCTGTAACTTTGTAACCAACTCCGCGAATGCCGTCCCGACAAGCTGTGTGAACACCCCCAACCCCCTCAACACACAACAAACACAGGCACACAATGGCAACAATCAACGAGAACTTTCTGAAACTGCAAAAGAACTATCTTTTTGCCGACATTGCCCAGAAAGTGGCAGCCTACAAGGCCGCAAACCCCGATGCAAGACTCATCCGTCTGGGTATCGGTGACGTAACCCGCCCTCTCGCTCCCGCCGTCACGGAAGCCCTCCATAAGGCCGTCGACGAAATGGGGCATGCAGAAACCTTCAGAGGCTATGGTCCAGAACACGGCTACGAGTTTCTTCGTCAAGCCATCATCGAAGGCGACTTTGCCCCACGCGGCATCCAACTTGACGCAGACGAGATTTTCGTCAACGACGGAGCGAAAAGCGACACAGGAAACTTCGGCGATATACTCGGACAAGACAACAGCATCTGCGTGACCGACCCCATCTATCCTGTCTACATCGACTCCAATGTGATGGGCGGACGAGCAGGTGATTTCACCCATGGCGCATGGAGCAAAGTGACTTACAGTCCCTGCACAGCAGAGAACGATTTCATCCCCAGTCTTCCTGACCACCCGACGGACATGATCTATCTCTGCTACCCCAACAATCCCACCGGAACGACCCTCTCGCGTGAAGAACTCGAGAAATGGGTCGATTATGCCCTCCGCCACAAGAGCATTCTGCTCTACGATGCAGCCTACGAGGCCTACATCACCCGTGAAGGCATCCCCCACTCCATCTATGAAATTGAAGGAGCCAAACGTTGCGCCGTGGAATTCCATTCCTATTCCAAGACGGCAGGTTTCACAGGCCTTCGCTGCGGATACACCGTTGTCCCCAAAGAACTCATTGTGCGCACCACCCATGGCGAAGACGTGCAGCTCAACCAGCTGTGGAATCGCCGCCAATGCACAAAATTCAATGGCACGGCCTATATTGTGCAGCGCGCAGCAGCAGCCATCTACACCCCCAAAGGCCGTCGCCAAGTGAAAGAAACCATTGACTACTACATGACCAACGCCCGCATCATGCGCGAAGCCCTTACTTCCGTTGGACTTAAGGTATTTGGTGGAGTTGATGCCCCCTACATTTGGCTTCAGACCCCGACGGGCGTCACTTCGTGGGAATTCTTCGAACAACTGCTCACGCAAATCAATGTCGTCAGCACTCCAGGCGTAGGTTTCGGTCCTGCAGGTGAAGGCTACATCCGCCTCACCGCCTTCGGCTCACGCGAAGACTGCGAAGAAGCCATGCGCCGTCTCAAGGCATGGATGGGAAAATAACAAGCACATCCCGCCCCCCTTACAACACAACAACTCCAAACAAAACAAAACATCCCTATCAATATATCATATGAGCAACCTTCGTTTTAAAGTCGTAGAAGAGGCGTTCAAGAAGCGCCCCCTTGAAGTGAAGGCGCCCGCAGAGCGTCCTTCGGAGTATTTCGGCAAGTACGTGTTCAATCAGGAGAAGATGTTCAAGTATCTTCCCCTCCACGTCTACCTGCAACTCCGCGAAGTGATTGAAAAAGGCACTCCCCTCCCCCTTGATGTAGCCAATGACGTGGCCCAGGGCATGAAGCAATGGGCACTCGACATGGGCGTAACCCATTGCACCCACTGGTTCCAGCCGCTCACTGAAGGCACAGCCGAGAAACACGACGCCTTCGTGGTCCACAATTTCAAGGGTGGAATGGTCGAGGAATTTTCAGGCAAGGAACTTGTTCAGCAAGAGCCCGATGCCTCCTCTTTCCCCAACGGCGGTATCCGCTCCACTTTCGAAGCCCGTGGATATTCTGCATGGGACCCTGCATCGCCTGTGTTCATCATCGGCGACACCCTCATGATTCCCACCATCTTCGTCAGCTACACTGGTGAAGCCCTCGACTACAAGGCACCGCTCAAAAAATCCCTCGCTGCCGTAGACAAGGCCGCAACTGCCGTCTGCCAGTACTTCGACCCCTCCGTCACCCGTGTCACCACCAACCTCGGATGGGAGCAGGAATACTTCCTCGTTGACGAAGGACTCTATGCTGCGCGTCCCGACCTGCTTCTCACCGGCCGCACCCTCATGGGCCACGATTCCGCAAAGAACCAGCAGATGGACGACCACTACTTCGGAGCCATCCCCGAACGCGTACAGGAATTCATGCGCGACCTCGAAATCCAGGCCCTCGAACTCGGCATCCCCTGCAAGACACGCCATAACGAAGTAGCCCCCAACCAGTTCGAACTTGCCCCCATCTTCGAGGAATGCAACTTGGCCGTTGACCACAACATGCTTCTCATGAGCCTCATGCGCAAGATTGCCCGCAAGCACGGTTTCCGTTGTCTGCTCCACGAAAAGCCTTTCGCAGGCATCAACGGTTCGGGCAAGCACGAAAACTGGAGTCTCACGACGAACACCGGCACCCTGCTCCACAGCCCCGGAAAGACTCCCGAAGACAATCTCCGCTTCATCGTGTTCATCGTTGAGACCCTCATGGGTGTTTATCGCCACAACGGTCTCCTCAAGGCATCCATCATGAGCGCAACCAACGCCCACCGTCTTGGAGCCAACGAAGCACCCCCCGCCATCATCTCCAGCTTCCTCGGCAAGCAGTTGAGCGAACTCCTCGACAAGGTGGAACATTCAACCACCGACGAACTCTTCACCCTTGAAGGAAAACACGGTGTAATGCTCGATGTTCCCCAAATTCCCGAATTGATGATCGACAACACCGACCGCAACCGCACCTCCCCCTTCGCCTTCACAGGAAACCGTTTTGAGTTCCGCGCTGTAGGCTCAAGCGCAAACTGCGCAAGCGCCCTCATCGCCCTCAACACAGCTGTAGCTGAAGCCCTCACCGACTTCAAGACCCGCGTTGACGCTCGCATCGCCAGCGGAGAGAAGAAGATTGCCGCCATCCTCGATGTGTTGCGTGAAGACATCAAGACCAGCCGCCCCATCCACTTCGACGGCAATGGCTATAGCGATGAATGGAAGGAAGAAGCCGCCCGTCGCGGACTCGACTGCGAAACATCATGCCCCGTTGTTTTCGACCGTTACCTCGACGAAGCAAGCATCAAGATGTTCGAATCCATGCACGTGATGAACCGACATGAACTGGAAGCCCGCAACGAAATCAAGTGGGAAACCTATCAGAAGAAGATTCAGATTGAAGCTCGCGTACTCGGTGACATCTGCATGAACCACATCATTCCCGTTGCCACGAAGTACCAGAGTGAACTGGTGGACAATGTCCATAAGATCCAGCTCGCCTTCTCCGATTCTGCCAAGGTTAAGGAACTTACCGCCTACAACATCGACCTCATCGAAAAGATCAACAAGCACGTAAGTTTTGTGGCTGAAAACGTAGAAGCCATGGTAGAGAAGCGCAAGGTGGTCAACAAGATTGAAGACATGCGTAGCCTCGCTGTAGCCTACCACGACGAAATCGCCCCCTACTTCGATGCCATCCGCTATCACATTGACAAGCTCGAACTCATCGTTGAGGACGAAATGTGGACACTCCCGAAGTATCGTGAGCTGCTCTTCATCCGCTAATCTCACTCCATAGCCCACCGGCTGCCCCCCCTGCAGCACAAGATATAACCCAAAAGGAATCCCATGCACCGCAAACGAAGTCGGTACATGGGATTCCCTTTTTTATTTGCAAACACAATGCAATTCCGGCAAAGACAATCCAAAGTACAGCTTAGCTTATACCCACACCTTGAGACAAGACCTTCCATACGTCTCCGATTGTCACGAAGCATCCCCGAAACAACGGGCAAGGGTGGCTGTGTGCCGCCACTAGGTGGCTGTACAATGCCACCCTTGCCCGTAAAAAGAAGCCCCTATACACCTCGAACCATCCCAAGCCGACAATATCTGTTATGCCAGCATGTATTCCCATCACGCAGAGAATCATGGATTTCCTCCATCGTCACCTTTGCCAAGACACGTAGGTATACAAAAAACCTGCGGAACGCGGTCCCACAGGTCTCAGTCTCTCGTTGTTCGCGAGTTCGCTTAGGCTACTTTGAGCTTAAGCTTCAGGTTCTCAAGCCTGTTCTGCAACAGCAGAGTCAGCAACAGCTGAATCAGTAACAGCCGAATCAGTAGCAGAATCAGTAGCGAGGCTATCAGAAGCTGAGCCAACAACTGCAGAATCAACAGTTGAGTCAGCAGCAGCGTCAGAAGTCTTGTTGCAGCATGATGCGAAAGAGACACGTAGGTATACAAAAAAACCTGCGGAACGCGGTCCCACAGGTCTCAGTCTCTCGTTGTTCGCGAGTT
>ERZ1026892.1235-NODE-1235-length-11160-cov-4.843134_pt1 | contig 11160 bp, 8 predicted proteins | sample MGYA00380176_ERZ1026892 | MGnify/ENA primary metagenome ERZ1026892 (study PRJEB33269, sample SAMEA4719812) | human gut metagenome | biome: human-associated habitat; feature: organic feature; material: feces | place: Cameroon | collected 2013-10 ... | reverse complement strand
AAAGCCTTTTTTATGCAATAAATTTAATCGCCAATTCTAAATCCGAAACTTGAGTGATATATCGCATAACCAATTGGCTTTTGGCAAAAGTGACTGTGCGAAACGACCACCAGAAAAGCACGCTTCCCACAGTTCTGATAGCAGATGACACCAATCTACCCAAGACTGGTTTGCATATGGAATCCATAGGGAAAATTTACTCACACGTACATCAGAGATGTATCCTCGGACACAAGGCGCTCATGCTGTGCTGGAGTGATGGTCGGACTCAGTTCATGCTTGACGTTTCGCTCCATGGGGAAAAGGGCAAGATTGATGGTAAGGAGCAAGGGCTTACATCAGAGCATTCTCACTAACAGAAGAGGATTTCTGTCATTTTATGATAGTCACATCTCTACAGGCAAAGTGGAAGGTGCCAACAACAAATAAAAGTAATGAAACATAATGTGTATGGATTCCGAGATGAGCAATATTTCACACTCAGACTTTAAACCCCACATGATTGTCGAATCACACGAAATGCCGAATGAACCTAAAAAATAATTTCTTTTGTTGTTTTTCAGAGTTTACGAACATAGAATTCGCATGTATTCATTAACTTTGCACTCGAAAAATAAAAAAACGCGATCTTTGAAAGTCTGTAACGGAACTTGACGAAATAAATTTGATTTCCGCCTGGCGTTTAGTTCAGGTGTCCTAAGCGAAAGCTTATGGATATGCAATGTTAGAGTTGTAATTGTTTCACTGATTTAGTCATATTATGATATATGATTTAGTATTATGTAGTGTACATATATAAAGAAATAAGTAGTTGGGGACGTTCAGATTTTCATCTTTCGCTATAAATTAATCATAAATGGAAAAGAATGTAATCAGAAATAGAGCGGCAGAGCTGCAGAGTAAAGAAGATTTGTTGCTTCTTCTCAACGACATCGTCAAGGATGAGTTGGGAAAGGATGATGCATTCTCTTTTTCAATGCAGCAGTTAACCTACTATTCTAACCCGAACAACGTACGTGGTCGATACCATCATTTCTCTATCCCAAAGAAATCTGGCGGCAAGAGGAATATCGCAGCCCCTTCAAAAGGATTGGGACACATATTATATTATGTGAATATACTGTTGAAGGCCATGTACCAGCCTTCTGATTTCGCTATGGGCTTTATTGAAGGCCGCTGCGTAGTAGATAACGCAATGCGACATATAGGTCAGAATTATGTGTTTAATACTGACCTTGAGAATTTCTTCCCCAGCATTGAACAACCTCGAGTTTGGAAGCGCTTCCAGTTGAAGCCTTTCTATTTCAAACAACCTATTGCAAACATATTGGCAGGATTGTGCTGTATCAAGGAAAAAAATGAGGATGGTACTGTAAAGTATGTCGTTCCCCAGGGAGCTCCGACTTCACCCCTCATTACTAATGCAATCTGCGATACACTTGATCGCAGACTGGGTGGACTTGCTCGTCGTTTCAACCTTCATTATTCGCGATACGCTGATGACATAACCTTCAGCTCCATGCACAATGTGTACAAAGAAGATGGAGATTTTCGCACTGAGCTGAAACGCATAATAGAAGGTCAAAACTTCAAGATGAATGAAGCCAAGACACGTCTCCAAAAGATTGGAGAACGTCAAGAGGTAACTGGTCTGACCGTCAGCAATAAGGTCAATACCAGTACCGCATACGTTGCTGAAATTCGCAACCTCCTCCATATTTGGGAGAAGTATGGCTATAATGAGGCATACAAAAGATTTTACCCGAAATACAAGGAAAGCAAAGGACACGTGAAAAAAGGCGAACCGTTGCTGGAGAATGTACTATACGGAAAGCTCCAGTACCTGAAAATGGTAAAGGGGTATAAAGATCCCGTATATGTAGCTCTACAGGCTAGGTACGACAAGTTGACTTGCCCTGTGAATGCTGAGGTTGAGCAGAAATTTGACTATCTTCGTTCCTTCACACTTGCCGAGTTTGAGCAAATCGTAGATGGACAGATTAACTATGCCCTTTCAAAAAAAGGTAATCTATATGGAAAGGTTGTTCTTAACGGGAAGGATATTATCATAAATATTTCCAATTATGCCAAGTCTCAGCTTGTAAAGAACAAGATTATCACAGACGAAACTCTGGTAGCAAGTGTAAAACCTACAAAGAGTGCCATTCCAATAAACTCTAAGCCTGGGCTATATGTCGTCTTGACAGCAAAAAATGGTAAGGTCCCATTTTGGATGATGACTTATTATGATCCAACCGTAACAGATATTGACTTAAGCGAGGTTCCCATAGCCGAACTTGTCAACATTTGGGAGAAAAATGGCATTGAGGCTGCCATTGAAGCATACGAAAACGGAATTCTGTTCAACGGAGAAGGTGAGAATAAAGCTACAGAAGATGTCAAAGGCAAAAAGAAAACAAAAAAGCTACAGAAGAGAGCATCTCTTCCCTCTATTAACGAATTGATTCCTTTCGATGACATTGACTTTATAAATATGGCCGACGTCGCAGCTGTCGAAGAAGAGATCAAGTCTGGAAAAAACACTGAAGTTAAACTCAGCTTTTCATTGAATGATGAATCTGGCGATTCTGGCTCTGATGAATTGGATTCCATTATTGATGAGGCTTCATTAGATGATTTATAGAATATGGAAAAATATGATTTCATCAAATTAATGTTGAAAAGCCGCAATCTGTCAGTAAATGACAAAAAGCGGTTGGTTCTTCTTGCAACTCGGGAAATTGAGAAGAGTGAAAACATTACCAAAGGGGATGGAACAAAGGTTCCAGAGGAGGAAAAGCCCACTAAAAAAGAACAAATCCATGCTCCAAAAGATACCGCGGCGTTTCTTTCGCTGTTCAATCATGAAGATGGTTTCAAGTTTCTGACTCATAACTTTGATCCTAACTCAGAAATGGAATATGATAAGCTCGTGAAAATGGCACGGGACACCTTCAAGAGTGCTAAAGACAAATATACTATCCCTAAAAGTTTATACGCGTTAATGTTCACCATGCTTTATGGTGGAAAAGATAAAACGTGGATGGATAGCAATGGTAAGCGCCAAACGGAAAACTTTGCATGTAGCAAATGGATTCAGTGGGCGAAAACCAATCCTAACATTCACGTTCTTACCAATGTATCAATTGAGAAGGTACTTATGGCATTCCGCAGTACTATACGTCTAGTACCAAGTGGTGCTGATTCAGACAGTCGATTAGAGACCATCGTTAAACGTCAAGCGAAAAAGCATGCAGATTTAACGATTACATCTGACCATTTGGAAGATGCAGACTTCTACACATATGTCCGTTTTTTAGAAAAAGGCATCACCCTCATATTGGACGACATGTCCAAATACTCAAAAGAATCACCGAAAGTCAAGATTTCTTTTGATAGCTCACACAACGATGAGTACAAGTTGTGCGTGATAAAAATAACCCAATACGAATCATTCTCTTCCAAGTCTCTTGAGGATGTCCAGAATAAATTCAATGGCGGTGGCGGAGATTTCTATAGTATAAAGAACACTCTATGCGGCTATTGCAACTGGTCTGTTGAGACTAAATGGGGTAATGAAGTCAAACGATGGAACATCCTTGATGATTCCGGCAAGGAACGAGAAGAGGATCTGGGTTCTCTTGATATTCCTGGTTTTACTCATACATTAACTTATTACAACAAGCTTAAGTAATGAACAAGATAATTCTCATAGATGACAATAAGTCAAACCAAAGAGAAATCTATGGTGCCACTTTTGTGGATAATGGCGATTTTGATGATTGCCTTATCCATAAAGAAGAACTGAACGAGAATAGCGATTTTTCTTTCCTTGATGACGCTGCATGCGTTTTACTTCATGATTCATTGACGGATTATGTAGATGGAATGTTTGTGTCTGGAAGCAGGATGGCAAAAGAGTATGTTACCGACAAAATTAAAGCGGATAAAATTCCTTATGTCGTTTTTAGTGACGGGCACTCTGTTATCGGCGACTGGTCAGTGACTAACCCCAATGTAGTAAGAAGTATAAAGAAATCGGAATTTTATCGCAACCTGAAAGGATTCCTTGAGGTATATCGTGAGTCGGGTACTATTGACCTAAGATTAATTGCTTATGGCAACGAATTCGAAAAGAGAGAACTCATTTATTTGCTTCAGCAGATATTTGACGAGTTGCATAATTCGAATGATAAGGAAACTTTGACGTTATCATCGACAAATACTGATTTGCTGGAGCAATTCTTTGACAAAGTAAACAGCGTTTCGAATAATATGACGTTTGAAAGATTGTGCAATAGCATCAACGCAGGAAAGCTTACTGTTGGAAAGTTCAAGGCTTACATCAATTCTTTGGCCAGTCATGCTATAAAATATACAGCTTTAGTTCCTAAACATAATATTCTTCTACTTGGAAACGAATTATCTCAAGAGAGAATGTCCGGCATGAGCAATGTTACATTCAAACCCCTAAACACTTTCCAACTTGGTGAAAAAGGCGAAAAAGAGATGTTTGATAATATATCTTCTTGCATTCCTTCGAATGTCGATGCTGTCATAATTGACGTTGACAGTACGAAGACGCCTGACGCTTGTTTGTCCTATGCTTTGGCTATTAGACTATCTTTACATGAGAAGAAGGAGGTAGCATTGGCTCCGATTATATTTATGTCAAGCCTTACGCCAGATATCTTCAAGAATAGTCCATACTCAACCCTACTTCAAACTAAAGGCATTTCATTTGAAACCCCTTTATATACCCCTACTGCGGTTGAATTGATGGAACCCTTATCAGCAAAGGATTATCGTCCATTCTTTTTAGATTTAATCAAGGTAAAGCCGAACTCCACTGAGGGCCGGCATTCTATTGCAAATCAATGGGGAGCAGATGTCCTCAGCCGCATTGTTCTAGGAGCAGAAACAGACAATGCACTAATAAAACAAGCCAGACAATCTTTGTATTTTAAGTATGTGCTTGCCCTTACCTTGTCAGAGGACTCCATTCTGTCTTTGTCAACTGGAGAAAGCACATCTGAAGAAACTGGAAGGCTGACGACAATAAACGCTGTTGGGAAAAAGATTTTGCTGATTGACGACGAGGCAGACAAAGGATGGAGTGATGTCCTAAAACAGATGCTTAATGGTTCCTCTTTCAGGACTATTAAAAAGCATGCTGCCGATTTCTCAAGTCTTTCAGAGGAATCTCAGAACGAAATTAAATCAGGTAATTATGACCTTATATTCTTAGACCTGAGAATGAATGGAACTCAGGAAGAAGGTAAAGTTAGACCTGAGGATTTTTCCGGAATGAAAATTCTCAAGTCGATAAAAGAGCTAAATAAAGGCACACAAGTAATCATGTTCACCGCGTCAAACAAAGCATGGAACATGAAAGCTCTGATGGATGCTGGTGCCGACGGCTACTATATCAAAGAGTCGCCAGAGTTCTCATTTTCTAACAGCTATTCTGTTAGCAATGCCAATGAACTTTCCCATTGCATAACACGATGCTTGAATAATGGCTACCTACGTGATGTATATCTCAAAGTCAAGCGAATAAAAGAACTGATTAGCGGATCTTCCCTTTACGGAGAAAGGACTGAAGAAATTCTTTCAAGCATAGACATCGCGTACGATTTATTAGCGAAAAGTGACAATAGAAATGAATATAGGGCGTATTCTTATCTGCAATTGTTTTTGGCTATTGAAGAATATGTTAAACTTCCAACTGTTATTGATTCGTCTGATACTGGACTATATCTGTACAACGGTGAGAAGAGGTATCGTATCTTAAAAGATAAAGTTGCGACAAAATCAGGAGTGGCTTATGATTCAAAGATTTCCATGGTCAATGGTCATTACTGTATAAAGAATGATAAGTACATAAATCGATTTTTTGATACTAACTTTCTAGTCTCTGTGGTATTGATTTACAAATTCAGCCAGGAGAATTCCTCAGCAATGGGATGGACGAAAATATACAAAGCCCGTAATGAGAAGGCTGCGCATCCCAAGAGTTCAAACGTTTCAGTCGGTGACTTTGACAGAATACTGAATTTCATGTTGTATTTCTTTGATCAGAAAAACTACAAATGGAGAGATCCGAATCAAGCGTTTCCTGATATAAAACTCGAGGATCAATTGAAAATGTTACAAGATAAATTTAAGTAAAGTATTAGCTATGGCCAATTTTTATCCTACTATAGAAAAAATCAACCAGTTTAAGGTTCAACCTACTGACGGTGAGAGAACCTTGCTCAGCTTTCTCGAACGAACACTTGACGATTCGTTCGAGGTGTACTTCAATCCATTCCTAAATGGTGATCGTCCTGACGTACTCATCATGAGAAAGGGCTATGGTGTTATGGTCATCGAGGTCAAAGATTGGAATCTCGACAACTTTCAGCTGAATGAAAAGAAAAAGTGGGTGTACACGCCCAACAACTCCGTTGTCAAATCTCCTATTGACCAAGTTTTAAAGTATAAGTATAATCTATTTGATCTTCACGTAAAGGAGTTACTTCAGGCAAAGATTAAGGATTTTCGCAACTTCAACATTGTTTCATGCACAGTATATTTTCACTGTGCTAGTCAATTTGTTCTAAAAAAAATGCTTGTTGACCCCTATAAAGATGATAAAAAATACCAGAATTTTCTAAAATACGATATTGACTTTTTGGGACATGATTCTTTAAATCAAGAAGATTTCGACGCTTTGCTGAAAAAGAGATACCTTGTTGCTAAACGTCCTTCTTGGTTCTTTACAGACAACTTATACGAAAACTTCAAGCGTTTACTTTCCCCTCCTCTTCATCTCCGTTCTCAGGGAAAGCCCTACAACTATTCCGACAAGCAAAAGGATATAATATACGGAGAATGGAAAAACGGGCACCGAGAAGTCCGTTTGGAGCAACGTGTTAAGGGAGTGTTTGGATCGGGAAAAACAACGGTTTTAGCTGCTCGTGCCGTACAAGCATATAAAAGAGCATTAGAGAGGAACAATAATCCACGAGTGCTTATTTTGACCTTCAATATAACGCTTAAGAACTTTATTCATGACAAGATGAATAGAGTCGATGAGACATTCCCCATTGAAAACTTCATCATTATCAATTATCATCAGTTCATCAATGCTGAACTGAATAACCTTAACATCGATTTTGAGGTACCTGAAGGACTGGATCCCAAGCATATCTCCGAATATCTTGAGTCAAAATATTACGGTAACATTAAACTCTTTGACGAGCATAAGGATGAAATTATCAAATACGATGCTGTTCTGATAGATGAGATTCAAGACTACCATCGTGCTTGGATGGACATCGTGAAAAACTATTTCCGTGATCCATTGGGTGATTATGTTCTGTTTGGCGATGTAAAACAGAACATCTATGGACAAACGACACAGAACAAAGATGTCGTTACAAATGTTCGAGGTGTAAATGAATTGAAATACTGCTATCGCTCAGACTTCAAGGTCCGGGATCTTGCCCATTCATTCCAAAAAAATGTCTTTGGAGAAAAATATGACGTGGACGATTTTTCCGAAAATAGGTCATATTCATTCTTTGGGCAGGAGCAGGAGAAGGAGGGTTATATCAACTATATATACCTCCAGAACGAGCAGCCCGTAACTGCATTGTATAACATAATCAGAGGGAATATCCTTAATAAGAATTCAAATATCTCCCCCAATGACATAACCATTCTTGGCTATACAACAAACTTATTACGTGTTTTTGACTTGTACTACAGGTATGCAAGTAGGGAGAGAACGAACTCGATGCTTGAAACCGTTGAGGTCATGTACATGACCCATCTGAATTATATAGGCAAGAACAGTGATAACAATCCAAATGCAAGGTGGTTCAATAACATCTGTGAACATTTTAAGAAGAATCTTTTCCCAAATAGACAGAAGTTGTATGACAATGACATCATAAAAGTCCGTCAGCGCGTAGCCATACTGTTTTCTATCTACGATCTTTCTACAACATTCACGGACACGTTTGAACAACGTCTGGACGAAGAATGTCAGAAGTGTGGAATAAGTCTTGAGGCGTTTAAGGCATTTAGAAAGCATTACTCAGGAATTCTTTCTCAATTCAAGCAAGAAGTATATTCAGACAATTACAAAAACATCAGGGACAACAAGAAACTGCACTTTTGGATGAACAGTGGCACTCTCAAAGTGTCAACAATAAATTCTTTTAAAGGATGGGAAAGTGAAGTGGTTTTCCTTATATTGGAGCCAAAATATGAAACATCAAATACCTTTAACTTGTCGTTTGATGAATTACTTTACACGGGGTTAACAAGATGCCGTCGTAATCTCGTTGTCATAAATTTTGGCAATCAACAATATGACGCAAAGATGAGACCTCTAATTGAACGACTTAAATAAAACTATAATGTATGCCTGCAAATAAAAACGCGATGACACGATACAAAATTCTCGACGAATTGTTGAGTAGCCGGTATCATAATTTTTCCTTGAACGACTTAACTGAAGAAGTGAGCAATCGCTTAGCTGATATGTATCCTAATACAAATGGCGTTGTAAGGCGAACAATAGAAAAGGATATCTATTATTTGGAATATGAGGGTCCCTTTATGGTAGAAATAGAGCGATATACAGTCCAAGGTTATAATAAGGAGAAGCAGAAACATTATATCAAGCAATGCTTGAGGTATGCAAATCCCTCTTTCTCTATATTCAAAAAGGAAATGACTGACGATGAAGAATGCCTACTGAGAGAAGCTTTAACTTTGTTGGGACAATTTGATGGACTTCCCAATCTTGACGCATTAGAGGGTTTGAGGCTGGGATTAGAAAATAGTAAGAGAAGGGCTCCAATAATCTCTTTTACCAAAAATCCCTTAGAAAACTCAAATTTACTTGGGGAGTTGTTTACGATGATATCACGAAAACTTGTAATAGAACTTCGTTATCATACTTTCAATGCTCCCCAAAATATTCTTTCAATAAACCTATATCCATATTTCCTCAAAGAATACAACAGGCGATGGTATATTTTTGGAGCCGCAGAGGAAGACGAGAAACTACTATCGTTCAGTTTGGATCGAATTGATGGCATAAAGCCATTGGCATCTCATAAGTATATTGAATATGGAGGAGATATAAATGATATTTTCGAGGATATTATTGGGGTAACTCTCTATGAAGAATCACCGATATATCAAATATATTTTTGGGTCAGCGATTTGTCAAAGGAATACGTTGCAACCAAACCATTGCATGAATCACAAAAACAAATTGGCGGAAGCAAAGACTTGGAATTTCGCAATACATATGCTTGGCTAAATGGTGGACAGATTTTTAGAGTAGATTGTAAATATAATTACGAACTGATTAGAGAGTTGTGTTCTTTTGGTAAAGAACTTTTAGTCTTGAGTCCAAAGGAAATACAAAATAAGGTTAAAAGAAGAGTTGATGAAATGGTTCACGACTACCAGAAGTTACAAACAGACATTCAATAACATACGGGTAATTATATGAAGACGAACGGTGAGTATTGTTGGCAAAGGGAAATAAAAGCCCTAAAGCCAACGTTACGTTGGCTTTAGGGGAGGAACGCGATTTAATGTTCACGATTCATGGGGATGGGGGTCGAAGGGGAGCAGTGGGTCTTCATCCTTACCATTGTTGAAGCGGTCGAAGTCGGAAATGTAGGAGCGGTCTTGTGTGATTTTGTATTTTTCGTATTCGCTATAGGCTTTTGCTTTTGCCACTTCTTGCGAGATGGTGCCAGATGATGGGGTGGACTCGTAGTCCATTGCCGTGAGGAATTGGGTCAGGCGCTTGCGCCAATCTTCCATGGTGGTGATGATGTGGCGCTGTGCACGGGTTTCTGCGAAATCGAGGAATGAGGTCGTTATGTTGTTCAGTTCGTTGAGCTCCGTTTCCGAAAGATAGTTCTTTGCGACTGTCGTATCGGACTTTTGAATACGTCCATCGGGGGCTTTCTTCCATGTGGTCAACCCCATATGGGGCTGTTCTGCATTTGCGCGAGTGTATACGATTTCAGCTGCGGTGTGGTGGGTGACTGCGCGGTGCATCATGTTTTGCACCATCTTGAAGAATAACTGGGTTTCCTCGGATTTTATATCGTAGTCGGCACTGCATTCCGCATAGATGTCGGTGATTTTCTGATAGTAACGGCGCTCAGACGTGCGTATTTCTCGGATGCGTTCGAGCAAGTCGTCAAAGTAGTCTTTGCCGAAATGCTTTCCTTGCTTCAGACGTTCATCGTCCAAGACAAATCCCTTGATGATCAATTCCTTCAATACTGATGTGGCCCAAATTCGGAACTGTGTGGCCTGATAGCTGTTCACGCGGTAGCCAACGGCAATGATGGCATCGAGATTGTAGAAAAGCGGGGTGCGTTCTACGTCGCGGTCGCCTTCGGTTTGAACTTGTGGAATTTTTCTACAAGTTCCTTCTTTTGAAAGCTCACCGGTTTCGTAAATCTGAGAAAGATGGTATGTGATGGTTGAGCGTTCCACTCCAAACAAATCAGCCATGCGTTTCTGCGACATCCAAAAGGTTTCGCTGTTGAAGATGATTTCTATTCGTGTTTCGCCTTGGGGCGTTTTATAGAGTAAGATGTTGGAACTCAGTGCGTTTTTCCATAGCTCTGTGGCGGGGACGCTTTGGATGAAATACTCCCTTGCCTGTTTCACGAGGAGCTTGCGGTTGTCGGCATTTTCGGCGATGATGGTGCAGGCCATGCGTGAGAGGTGGAGGGTGTTTACCTTGCGGAACGAACCACTGCCGAGCTTCACCATATCAACCGCTTGGTTGAAATGGTCATCGATGTTCATGCCTTTTGCATTGGCCGCTTCAATTGCTTTGTCGATCACGTGCTGGAATTTCCAATAGGCAGAATAGCCCATGGCGTTGCACAGATCGCGTGAACTCCAATACTCACGGTTGTTTTCGTCGACACGGCGAATGGTGTCGAACGTGGGTCGCATTTCCGGTATCTTGTTTGTTTCTGCCATGTTTGATATTCCTTTAAGTAGGTGTTCATCAATGAAGTCGTCTAAACTTTTCTGACGAAGATTTGATTTGGCGTTTTATTTCTTCTAAATTCAATCTTCACCTTTCTTTTTGGCCGTTTTTTGACCTTTCATCAG
>ERZ1026892.1230-NODE-1230-length-11190-cov-3.194881_pt1 | contig 11190 bp, 8 predicted proteins | sample MGYA00380176_ERZ1026892 | MGnify/ENA primary metagenome ERZ1026892 (study PRJEB33269, sample SAMEA4719812) | human gut metagenome | biome: human-associated habitat; feature: organic feature; material: feces | place: Cameroon | collected 2013-10 ... | reverse complement strand
GTCAGATGTGTATAAGAGACAGGCTTAGACTGCTCTCTTACATTCTCAATCGCTTCTCCATTCTTCTTACTGATGTCGATCAGTTCTCCCATAATATTTTCAGCAGACTCGTTGCATTCCTGCATCTTATCTGCACTTGCATTCAAGGCATCTACATTCTCGGAAATCATAGCGATCAGATTACCGATTGCATCGATCTTCTCTTTCATATCTGCCGTCTGTGTTGCCTGTGTCACAGTGTTATCTGCAATCGTATGCACCGAATCCTGTGTGATCTTCAAGGAAGCTTCCATATCATGAAAGATGTTATTAAAATCATCGGATACAGATTTTAATTCTTCTGTTGCTGTTTTAATCCCGGAAATCACAGTTGCAAATGAACTGATGGAATTATGTACGGAACGCATCATCTCTCCGATGTCATCCTCACGCTCCATCAGCTTTTTCGCTTTTTCTCCGATCTTCGTCTGCTCCTGTTCATCTTCTGTTTTTCCCTGGGCTATAGTAAGAAACTGGTTCAGCAGTGATTTCACAACCCAGAATACGACTCCAAAAATCACAACGCTGACCGCACTTACCAGCACAACTGCGATCAACGTGCTGATAATTCCATTCTTTAACATTTCCAACACGAGCACCTGCCACAAAACAATGACAAGCATTAATGCAAATATCGGTTTTAAGGCTTTCCCCCAAGCCACTTTTCTGTTATCCTGTTCCATAATTATCAGAATACCTCCGTGTTCATCAAAGTTATACATATTCTACCATATTTTTCATGCTTGTGGTATCAGAATTTCCTATTTTCAAATTTTCTTTGACTATTTTCCAGAAATACTATACAATGCAATCGTTTGAAATACGATGGAGGAGAATACCAAATGAAAAAAATAGCTTTTTTTGATATAGACGGAACTTTAACTTCCGAAATCGATGGTTCCATACCACAGAGTGCCATCACTGCGATACGAAAAGCCAGAGCAAACGGAAACCTGATGTTTTTAAATACCGGAAGATGTATCCAGAACGTGGAGCCACGCTTTCAGGAAGTCGGCTTTGACGGATTTGTCTGCGGATGCGGCACTGATATTTACTGCGGCGGAAAGAATCTTTTACATGTCACACAGTCCCATGAAATTACAATGGAACTGTTAAAGGCAGCAAGAGACACCAATGTGGACATTGTTTTCGAATCATCCACTTCGGTTGCTTACGATCCGGTCCGTCCAATCATACATCCGGATGCCGTGGCACAATATGACGCTTTTGTGAAGCGTGGTTATACAATGCCAACGAATCTTGAGGCACCGGATTTTATCTGCGATAAATTTGTGATCTGGTATCAGGACGAAGAACAGCTTCAGGCTTTCCGAAAAATCAGTGACATACATTTCAGCTGCATTGACCGGGGCGGCACATTCCGGGAATTTGTCCCTCTCGGCTACAGCAAAGCAACCGGAATCCAGTTTGTCCTTGATCATTACAATCTGTCAAAAGAGGATGCCTATGCATTCGGAGACAGCAACAATGATCTTCCGATGCTCTCCTATCTCCCAAACAGTGTTGCGATGGGAAACGCAGACCCGGCTTCTCTTTTTGACCGGGTGTCCTTTGTCACAAAAAAAGCGAGCGAAGACGGTATCGCCTTCGCTCTGGAACATTTTTCCTTTCTTTAGGGCTGCATCCTGCAGCTCTTTTCTTATAAATACTTTTTCAGGTCATCTGCCGTTGCACGCATCTTATCTACTGCCTGCTGTACCTGCTCTGCAAACTCAAGGTTCTGTTCGCTCATGCCATGTACCTGTTCTGCACTTGCGGTCACTTCCTCAGTCGCTGCTGAAAGATGTGAGATATTTTCCACAATCTTATTATTGGACTCGGAAAGTCCATCCACCTGCCGGTTCACTTCCTCGATATGATCGATCAGATCTGTCATATTACGGTTCAATATCTCAAATGTCTCAGACGCTGCAACGATCTTCTCATTCTGGCTCTCAACGGCCTCTACAGATTCTTCCACAGAAGAAACTACTTCATTGGCATTCTCATTCAGCTCATTGACGATCCTCGTGATCTGCTCCGTAGAATTCTTTGTCTGCTCTGCAAGCTGTCTGATCTGTTCTGCCACGACAGCAAATCCACGGCCTGCCTCACCGGCTCTTGCACTTTCGATCGATGCATTCAGTGCGAGAAGATTCGTCTGGCTGGAAATATTTAAGATCATTCCTGCGATCTCTTCCACTTCTTTTGTTTTGTTCTGAAGCTTTGTCATGGCGGTCGTCACTTCGTGGTTTGTATTCGTGATCAGTTCTGACTGTGTCCTTAATTCTTCCATTACACGGATATTTTCCTGAATACTCTCGTTGGAATTCATTGCAATATCCACCATCTGTTTTGAACTCTCTCCGGTTACACCAATTGCATCCTGAATGGAATTGGTCATTGTACTCTGTTCTTCAATACTGCCTGCAGTTGTATTGGCAGAAGCTGAAATCTCCTGCATGCTGTTTGTTACAGATTCTGTCACGCCAACCAGCTTTTCGATCAGTTCACCGCTCTTTACAGATTCTGTCTGGATAGATTGTGAAATGCCAAGCACCCCTTCCAGTACCCGTTTTTCCTTCTCATGTTCTTCTGCGATAGAGCCAAGTGCATCATCATTAAACATAATCGTGATATCACCAATTTTTGCGATGATAAAGAGAATTCCAAGCACACCCCAGATACCACAGATGGTATCCACATCTATCACATTAATTCCCTTGACAGACTGTACAACAGTCACAATGATATATAAAATTCCAAGTCCAATTGAGGTTCTACTTAATCCCTTTTTATCATAATAAGGAATCTGTAATGCAAGAGAAGCAATCAGTATATAGGTAATAAAATGCGCATCTGTCTGCATACCAATCAGCAAATACTCAATTCCCATCTCCATGGTTACCGCCACTTTTAACTTGCTTGTTGCCTTATTCCTGCAATAAATAACCGCGTTCACCACGGTAAATGCAAGTAAAAGAACCGTATTTCCATAGACAGTCACCGTCTTGATGTTATGATTCATCTGTTTCATCCACAGATACAACAAAATCAGTGCCGCCATAAAGATCGTGGCTCCCATATATATTCTATTCATTCTCCGCAATCGTTCCGAAATGTCATTATAACGATATTTATTTTCTTCCATTGTTTTTCGTTAACTCCTCTCTTGTTATCATGTAAGCCTTTTCACAATATAGCATATTATACCTTATTTTTCCAAAAAATTCCATAGTATTTTCTGCATAATATGCATATTTTTCTCAGATACGCCACCTGCTTCAATAAACGATCTTATCGCGTCCGGTCTCTTTTCCCTGATATAACTTCTCATCTGCCCTGCGGATCGCCATTTCCATACCATCGTTCTTATCGTACTCTTCCAGTCCAAACGTCACGGTAATGCGGATCTCCTCATTTTCATACGATACCGTCAGCCTGTGGATCTCGTCATAAATCTCCTGCAGCGCATCATATGCCGCATCGCCGTTTCTGCCATAAAATACAAACAGGAACTCCTCGCCTCCCCAGCGGCATACCCTTCCGTATGGTTTCATTTTGTCCATGAAAAGTCCTGCTACAGCTTTCAGCACTTCATCACCTGCATCATGCCCATAGGTGTCATTAATTCTTTTAAAGAAATCAATATCTGCAATGGCGATCGATACAAAGCCTGCATTTCCTATCTCATAATCATACTCCACTGCACGGATATATTCCCACATGCTCCGGCGGTTCCAAAGACCGGTAAGTGCGTCAACAGAAGCGATCTTTTGCAATTTTGTATTATACCGTACAAGCTTCTGTTCCATTTTCTGGGCATCCTTCGTAAATATGATCATAATAGCGGTGATCTGCGCAAAAATAAAAATGGTATTTAAAATCTGTATCAGAACACTTATGCCGGGATCCAGCGGGCTGTATGGTTTAAAATTCCGGGCGTAGGCATACAAAGCCAGACGGAGTGCACATGCTCCGACAGCATTCAGCACTTTTCTCCGCTCTCCTGCAGTACTCACCGTAAAGTTCAGCGCAAGAAATGCAAACAGATAATGCTGTACTCCGCAATCCCAGCCAAACATCACAATAAACAGGATGATCCACACGATCATAAGTATCTGTGAGATCCACGCTGACTCTCTCGTATGATCCAAGTACGTCGTGTAAAAAGATAACACATAGCATACTCCGCACACCAGACAGCCACCCACATTCATCCAGTCGCCCATGCTACAGAAAACTGCCATAAGGCAGAGAAAATATCCAATGAAGATCAGCGCACTGATACGCAGCGTCACCGCTGTTTTCTTTGTTTCATTCTCATTCTTTACATCTTCAAAAATCAAATCAAGGATCTTGCTCATTTTCCTTTTCTCCATCGTTATTTTAGAACTGTCTCATTTATGTCATGATTCTGCTCCTTCTTTTACATGGATAAAATATGCCTCAAACTCTTCCTCTGAACACGGTTTGCCAAACAGATATCCCTGTATATAATCTGCACCAAGCTCACGGAGATCCTGCAATTCCTCTCCCGTCTCAATTCCTTCAATACAGATAGAAAGATCCAGGCTATGCGTCATATCAATAATCTGTTTCATCAATGCATGCTCATACTCATTGTGCAATGCCTTCACCGTAAAAGAACGGTCAATCTTAATATAATTTGGTTCCAGATCACCAAGACAGTGCAGATTGGAATAGCCTGTTCCAAAATCATCTAGGATGACCTGAACTCCATTCTCTTTCAGACCATTCCATAACTTTTTGAAATGTTTTGAATCCAGATAGCCGCTCTCCGTCAGCTCAATTCCAACACTTCCTGCCGCAATCCCATAATACCGTATGATATTCAAAATCTCATCCAGAGCATTACTCTTCATGACCTGAATATAGGAAAGGTTGATGTTCATACGAAAATGAGGAATTTCTCTCTGCCATTTTTTGCAGACTGCAACCGACTGTTGCAGCATCCACTTTCCCGCCGGGATAATAAGACCGGTCTGCTCTAAAAGCGGAATAAATTCCACCGGTGAGATCCGTTCCATCTCACCTTCCTGCTCCTCAGATGGCATGGAAAAACGCATCAGTGCCTCTGCCCCGATCAACTGGAACGTTGTGGCATCTACGATTGGCTGGAAATACGCCTCAAAACCTTTAAAATCATGATTGACCGCATCATATAACTGACGTTCGATTTTTTTTCGTCTCTTAAAGTGATCGTATTCTTCCTGATTGAAAATATAGCTGCTGTTTCTGCCATTTCCTTTTGCTTCACTCAGTGTAAATTCGCTCAGTTTCAGCACTGCGTCATATCCGCCATATACCACTTCTGATTTAAGGATTCCGGCTGATACTGTAAACACCGCTTTATATTGGTTTTCTACAATAAAGTGATCGATACTCTTTCTACAGTTGCTGTATAGCTGTAACGCATCATCGAGTGTACCACCACCAAAATCAACGATCATAAACTCATCCGCTACAATACGAAACAACTGTTGCCTGTCATTTAGGTTTTCTGCCAGACAGTCCGCTGTTTTTTTGATGATGAAATCCCCATACTTATTTCCAAAATTTCCATTGATGGCTCCAAGATCATCAATTCCTATGCGCATAAAAAACCCACAGGGAAATGCATCCTTATACTTTCTGACATATGCAGATAAACTTGTCTCTCCAAGCAGACCACTCACATTATCTGCTTTCTGCCGTTCTCCGATTTCATTAATACAGCCGATCAGAAAATGTGGTTTTCCATCTGCATCATCCAGAACTTTTCCACGGCAGTTGATCCAGACAGATTCTCCCTTTCTGTCCAGCCAGCGGTAAAACATACTGTGATACTTCTTCGTGCCGTCCTTAATCTCCTGCAATTCCTTTGCGAGCGCCGGCATATCATGCGGATCCACAAAATTTTCATGTGCCTTTGCAGCATCTGAAAACCGGTCTGATGAAAGGCGAAAACGTTCCACTGCATGTGGCGATATCTGATACTCATCCTTTTGCAGATCAAACGCATATAAATAATCATCCATACACGGATCATAAAGACGGATCATCTCATCAAACTGCTCTTTTGATATATTCAAATACGTTTTTTCTCTTTCTTCTTTATTTTCCATACGCCACCATCCTTTTTCCTACAAAAATAGTACTTTTTTGCAGATGCAAAGTCAACTGATTTTCGGCAATTTTTTACAAAAAAATAACATTATTTTCAGTCTGTCTATAGCGTAATTTCTGTGTTTATGCTAAGCTTGTTTTATAAATTTTTATGGAGATAAAATCAGATGAAAGAATATACCTGTGAAGAGATCAAAAAAGAAATGGAAGTTTTAAAACAGACATTTGCCATTGTCCGCATTGTTGATCCATCTGTCTGCCGCATTATGGAATTTTCCGGTTCCGGCGAAACTTTACGACTGACACCATGTGACATCTGTTATGACGTCTGGAATTATTCCTCACAATGCACCAACTGTACTTCTGCCCGGGCACTCAGACGCAGTGAAACAATGTCAAAATGTGAAACCTGTGAGAATAAGATTTTCAATATCAGTACAAAGCCGATTACGGTTGATGGAAAACCACTGGTTCTTGAAGTGGTACAGCCTTTTTCCTATACCCCGACACAACTGCATTCGGACACACAGAAAATTGTACAATTTGTCTCTGACCTGAATCAGCGAATTCTCATTGACTCAGAAACAGGCGCTTATAATCAGGAATATCTGATCGAACATCTTCCAAATATTTTTGAGGAGGCAAAAACACTGCTCTGATCCACATTTTAAATCTGTCCGATATCAGAGCGCAATACGGTCAGATTTCTGTCACCGGTGTTGTATGCTTTCTATATGACCTTTTGCTCACAACTTTTGCGTCTTCTGACACAGCACCGCTTCTTGTGCGAAAAAGTGAGGATTCGTTCTTTATTGCTGAAAAAGGACTCTCTTATGACGCTTTTGTTTCCCGCATTGAAAAACTGATTCGTGAGATTCCAACACAGCACCTTGTATTCCAAAATCAGCTTCTTCCTTTTGAAATTGAGACCGGCTGTGCAGATTTAAGCAGCGAATCCTATACTTCTGCCGATGAACTGTTTGAAGCACTCCAAAAACGTCTGTAAAGTAAAGCAACCATTGCAAATCTGAAAATAATCATTTTTTCAACGATAAAAAATTCGGATTCCATCCGTTTTTGACTGAGAATCCGAATTTTTATTTTGACTACTATGAATATTTCTTTTTACTTTTCATTTAAAGTACGCATGGAATTTAAGATTGCGATGACAGAAACTCCTACATCCGCAAATACGGCCTCCCACATATTCGCCATACCAAGTGCGCCGAGGATCAGAACAAGTGCTTTTATTGCAAGTGCAAACACAATGTTCTGTTTTACAATGCGGAGTGTCTTTCTCGCAATCTTAACAACCGATGCAATCTTTGTCACATCATCATCCATCAGGACAATATCCGCTGCTTCGATCGCCGCATCGGAACCCATGCTTCCCATTGCGATTCCGATGTCCGCTCTGGTGAGTACCGGAGCATCATTGATTCCATCTCCAACAAATGCAAGACGCTCTTTTTCTTTTTCAGCTTTTAAGAGTGCTTCCACCTGCTCTACTTTACCACCCGGTAACAGTTCTGCATGTACCTCATCGATACCAAGTGTCTGTGCCACTGTCTCTGCAGCCTCTTTGCGGTCTCCAGTCAGCATAACCGTATGTCTGACGCCCACCTGTTTCATGTCGTGGATTGCCTCTTTTGCTCCATCTTTAATGGTATCGGAGATGACAACCGCTCCTTCAAATACTCCATTGCATGCCACATAAACAACTGTTCCCATGCTCTTGCAAGGTGTATAAAAAATACTCTCTGACTTCATGAGTTTTTCATTTCCGAGTAATACGGTTTTTCCGTCGATCACAGCTTTGATTCCGTGTCCTGCGATTTCCTCTGTGTTTGTCACACGGTTTAAATCCAGCTCTTTTCCGTAAGCTTCACGGATGGAATTTGCGATTGGATGATTGGAATAGCCCTCTCCCAATGCTGCAAGTTCGATCAGTTCCTCTTTGGAACCGTTTTCGGTGATGACATCTGTCACTTTAAACTCGCCTTTGGTCAGTGTTCCGGTCTTATCAAAAACAATTGTGGTCATCTCTGCCACTGCCTCTAAATAGTTGCTTCCTTTTACAAGGACACCGATCTTAGACGCTGCACCGATTCCTCCGAAGAATCCTAAAGGAACGGAGATTACCAACGCACACGGGCAGGAAATAACAAGGAAAATACATGCTCTCTGAATCCATTCTGCCCATCCGCCGCCAAGGATCAGTGGTGGCAAAATTGCGAGGATCACTGCACCGATCGTGACAACCGGAGTATAGTATTTTGCAAAACGTGTGATGAAATTCTCAACTTTTGCTTTTTTGCTGCTTGCATTCTCCACAAGTTCCAGAATCTTTGCAACCGTGGAATCGTCAAACTCTTTTGTTGTTTTTACTTTTAATGTTCCGCTTCCGTTCACACAACCACTGATGATCTCATCCCCGGCTTTTGCGCTTCTTGGTACCGACTCGCCGGTCAGTGCTGCGGTATCGATCAGGGATTCACCCTCCACAACAATACCGTCCAAAGGAATACGCTCCCCCGGTTTCACTACGATAATGCTTCCAACTTCCACATCATCCGGATCAACCTGTTTTAAAACTCCGTCTTCCTCGATATTGGCATATTCCGGACAAATGTCCATCATATCAGAAATGGACTGACGGGATTTTCCAACCGCATAGCCCTGGAACAATTCGCCTACCTGATAAAACAGCATAACAGCGACAGCCTCCGAATATTCACCTACGCCAAACGCTCCGAATGTGGCGATCATCATAAGGAAATTCTCATCAAACACCTGTCCGTGGCTGATGTTTCGTGCCGCCTTGTATACAATATCATAACCAATGACCAGATACGGAACCAGATAAATCACAAATAACACAATTTTGTTCCATCCGTCCATCCGTCCCGTGTGTTCACAGACCATCAGGACTGCAAACAGCAGAAATGTGACAATGATGCGGTAAAGCATCTTTTTCTGTTTCTTTGTCATATCATTAACCATGCCTTTCCGTAACCTGCAGGCTTTATGCCACAGGCACAAGTTACTCTCCTCTGGATAGAAATGGCTGCCGCATCACGCAGCAGCCATTGATTCATTAAAGTAAGATTTTGCAGTCCGGCTCAACCTTTGCACAAACAGCAGCTACTTCTTTCATGATCTCGTCGAATTTTGCATCCTCTGCATCAATGCTCATTTTCTGTGTCATAAAGCTTACGCTTGCATCGTTGACACCCGGGATTTTTTTGATCGCATCTTCCATTTTTGCTGCGCAGTTTGCACAGTCAAGGTCTTCTAATTTAAATTTTTTCTTCATGATCCATTCCTCCATTTTCTTATTCTTCAATATGTTCTCTTCCCTGATCGATGATCGTGCGCACATGTTCATCTGCCAGTGAGTAAATCACGGATTTGCCTTCCCTTCTGCCGGTCACAAGCTTCGCCTGCTTTAATATCTTAAGCTGATGGGAAATTGCTGACTGGTTCATATGAAGCATTTCCGCAAGATCACAGACACACACTTCTGACTCAAACAACACATACAAAATCCGGATTCTGGTTGAATCACCGAATATTTTAAACAGTTCTGCCAGATCGTACAGTTCATCTTCGTCCGGCATGTGCTCACTCACCTGTTTGATCTTATCCTCGTGGATCTCGCACGTTTCACAGTGTTCTACATCATTAATTGCCAATCATTTCACCTCCGTTACATATGAATATCTGTTCATATGTTTATATTATCAACCTTTTATATATCTGTCAACAGATTTTGCGAACCTTTTTTCATTTTGGGGCGAAACTCTTTGTAATCTTCTTTCAATTGTGAAGAATCAACAAAAACATTCAAGACACGCTCCCGCTATGTGTCACTCGCAGCGGTACTAAGAAAGCAACGTTTGATTTCTTATCTGATAAATCAGAACGAAATACAAACGTTGCTTTCTAAGAACCGGCGGTTCCCCAATGTCTTTCATGTCTTTTGTTGATTCTTCACAATTTAATTTACGTTTTGTGAGTTTCGCAATAAATGAGAAAAAAGAAACCTGTTCATTATCAAAACAAATAATAAACAGGTTTCTCTTATATATTCACGTATTTTAGTGGTTATCCTGCCTGCAATATTTTTCTCTGCTTGTAAATGTAATAGATGCTCATCGCAAGCGCACCTGCCGCCCATGTGATCGGATAGCAGATGATGACCTGCTCTAAGGTTCCGTGAGCTGCCACAAGTGTCACCCAGATCATACGGAGCACACAGATGCCAACCATCGTGATCAGTGTGGAGACTACCACTGCTCCCTGTGCACGCAGTGCCCCGGAAAACACTTCGATAAAGGCAAATAATAAGTACGCCGGTGCGATCACATTCATCATGCGGATACCAATCTCGACCACGCCCGCATCATTGACAAAGATTCCAAACAGAAATCTTTCTGCAGACATTAAGATGATACTCACAGAAACCGCCGATATCAGTGCCATGCCAAGACAGATTTTTGTACCTCTCCGGATGCGATCCCATTTCCCTGCTCCATAGTTTTGTCCTACAAACGTCATGACAGAGATTCCGAATGCGCTGTTGATCATCCAGAAAATAAAATCAATTTTGGAATAAGCCGTCCATGCCGCCATCGTGTCCACGCCAAAATTATTGATGGACACCTGCACAATAATATTCGAAATACTGTACATGATTGCCTCAAATCCCGCCGGAAGACCTATTTTTAAAATACTCTGCAGCATTCTTTTGTATATGCGGATCTGTGAGAGACACAGTTTCATGCCCTCCGTGCGGTACATCAGTGTAACTGTCACTAAAACAGCACTGACCGCCTGGGCGATCAGGGTGGCAATGGCCGCACCTAAAACGCCTAATGGAATGACCAGAATGAGTAAAAGATCCAGTATAATATTTACCACACTGCAGACGATCAGATAATATAATGGTCTTTTTGAATCCCCGACTGCCCTTAAAATCGCAGCGCCCATATTATAAATAAAAATAAAAATCAGTCCTGA
>ERZ1026892.1229-NODE-1229-length-11192-cov-3.148873_pt1 | contig 11192 bp, 7 predicted proteins | sample MGYA00380176_ERZ1026892 | MGnify/ENA primary metagenome ERZ1026892 (study PRJEB33269, sample SAMEA4719812) | human gut metagenome | biome: human-associated habitat; feature: organic feature; material: feces | place: Cameroon | collected 2013-10 ... | reverse complement strand
GAGAAGGGCAAGCTCCGCTTCGGCAACATCGACACATGGCTCGTATGGCGACTGACACGTGGACAGGTGCACGTGACGGACGTGACCAACGCCAGCCGCACGATGCTCTTCAACATCCACGACCTAAAGTGGGATGAGGAGCTGCTGAAGTTGCTCGACATTCCGGCTTCCATGATGCCGGAGGTGAAGTCAAGCTCTGAGGTCTATGGCCACACCAAGACCACAATCTTCGCCCACGAGGTGCCCATCGCAGGTATCGCTGGCGATCAGCAAGCTGCCCTCTTTGGCCAGATGTGTCTTGAGCCGGGTGCCATCAAGAACACCTATGGCACGGGCTGCTTCGTCATGCTCAACACGGGCGACAAACCAATTGTGTCAAAGAACAACCTGCTCACCACTGTGGCCTGGAAGATCGGCGACCAGGTGAACTACGCACTGGAGGGATCTATCTATGTCGGCGGTTCGGTCGTGCAGTGGCTGCGCGACGGACTGGGCATCATCCAGAAGTCGTCCGACGTGGAGGCGCTGGCTTCTACCGTACCCGATAGCGGTGGTGTCCGCTTTGTCCCGGCTCTGACGGGTCTGGCCGCGCCCTACTGGGATGCCTACGCCCGCGGCACTATTACGGGTATCACCCGTGGCACAACGGCGGCTCACATCGCCCGTGCTGCCCTCGACGGCATTGCTTTCCAGACCTATGACATCGCACAGGCCATGTCTCGCGACCTCAACGCCCCGCTCACGGAGCTGAAGGTAGATGGTGGTGCAAGCCGCAACAACCTGCTGATGCAGTATCAGGCCAACCTGCTGGGTATTAACGTGATCCGTCCGAAGATCACGGAAACCACCGCCCTGGGTGCTGCCTATCTCGCTGGTCTCGCTGTGGGCTTCTGGAAGGACATCGACGAGGTGAAGAAGCAGTGGCAGGTGGAGCGCACCTTTGAGCCGGCTGGCGAAACGACCGAGATAGAAGAGGCCAAGAAGGGCTGGAAGGATGCGATCCAGCGCACGCTGAGCCGCAAGTAGACTACCTCTCATACCGACTCCCTCCTGCCCGTCTCAGGAGAAGGAGGGAGCGGTATTGCTTACATCATTTGACAGAACAAGAATTATCAACTACACAAAAAACAACGAAATTATGGATTCTACATTGCTTTACAACTGCGCCCTCGAATTCTTGGGTACGCTGATCCTGGTCCTCCTCGGCGACGGTGTCTGCGCTTGTATGGGACTGAATAAGAGTAAAGGCCAGGGTGGTGGCTGGATTGTCATCACGCTCGGATGGGGTCTCGCTGTCATGGCGGGTGTCTTCGTAGCCCACGCCTCGGGTGCTCACCTCAATCCGGCCGTCTCCATCGGATTGGCTGCCGCTGGCTTGTTCCCTTGGGAGAATGTGTTGCCCTACTCGGTTGCCCAAATGATCGGCGGTTTCGTCGGTGCCATTCTGGTATGGATCATGTATAAGGATCATTTCGATGCTACGGACAACCCCGACGGCAAGCTCGGCACGTTCTGCACCATGCCGGCCATCGACAACAAGCCGCTCAACTTCCTCCAGGAGGTGATCTGCACCTTCGTGCTCGTGCTGCTGATCATCTGCTTGGGCACCTATGGCGCCGACGTGGTCAACATCGGCGCTGGTAGCGCATGGCCTGTGACGATGGTCATCGTCTCCATCGGTATGTCGCTCGGTGGTGTGACTGGCTACGCCATGAACCCCGCTCGTGACCTCTCACCGCGTATCGCCCACGCCATCCTGCCCATGAAGGGCAAGAGAGACAGTGGCTGGGGCTACTCATGGGTGCCTGTACTCGGCCCGATCGCTGGTGCTGTACTCGCTGCCCTCGTGGCCTCACTGTATCACTTCTGCTAATCCCATAGCAAAGAAAATCATTCAACCGTAAAGAAAAAAGCAAACATTATGATGAAGTCTATATTTAAGGGTATGTTCGTGCTGGCAGCACTCGCCCTCCCGACAACGATCAATGCTCAGAAGCTCCACTACAATGCTGGTCTCGAGACCTCACACCTGTGGCGTGGCCTGGAGGTTTCCAAGGGTCTGACCTTCAACAACGAGTTTGCCATCTCCGACAACAACAACCACTTCCGCCTCGGCGCATGGGGTGGCATGCAGGTGGACGGCGACTACAAGGAGGCCGACATCTACGCAAGCTACACCATCGGTGGATTTAGCGTAGCCGTGTGGGACATCTACAATTTCTCCGACGGCATCTATGCCAACGACAAGCAGTATCGCTACTTCAACTATGATGCTCGCACGACGGGCCACTTCCTCGACGCTGCCATCAGCTACAACTTTGCACAGCATGGTCTGCCGCTCTCACTGAGCTGGGCTACCGTACTGGCCGGCCGCGATCGTGGCAACCTCAACAAGCAGAACATCTACTCTACTTTCGTGCAGGCTGCCTACACCTTCTATGAGGATGACAATTGGAAGGTGGATGCCAGCGTGGGTGGCAACTTCGCCCTCAGCAACTATGACGAGAACGACGGTGCCACGTTCTATGGCAAGTCGGCTGGTGTGAACGACGTGCGCCTGGGCTGCACCTACAAGCTCAAGGTAGGCAAGGCCAACCTCCCGATCACCTCGCAGATGATGTGGAACCCGGAGGCTAACAAGGGCTACTTCCGTGTGGCTATCAATCTGCTCGACATCTAAGTCAGAACTTGTAAAGCCAACAAAGGAAGCCTACTGGGACAAATCTGGCAAGCGGGCTTCCAACATAGTTTAAATGAGATTAATGGGAACGTGTCCGGCCTTAGGCTGGACACGTTTTTTCATGTCCATCAGCATTCCTTTTGCTCATCATTCCCCTTTGCCCATCATGTTTTCTTTGTCCATTGGGCCTCCCCTGCTCCTTCATCTTTCCCCTTGTCCATTGGGTTTTCCTTGGAGCTTGGGGTCATTAGGTTTCTCACGTTTCCATGCTTATCCGTTCGGCTTCCTGCGGCCTGTGGTCCACGGTAGGTAGCGATAGATGGCCCATGTGACGAGGGTGATGAGAAGAAGATTAAGAAAAAAGACCACCAGGACTTCTGCATAGCAACCACGGTAGGTGTAGCCGAGGCGGGAAAAGACGGCGGTAAGGGCTGTGGGAATGCCACTACTGAAGAAATAATAGACGATGGATCGGCGTCCTGTCCAGGACACCATCGCGGCAACCCAGCGAGGCATCTGCTCCACCCACCGCACGCCGTCTCGCTGCGAGATCGTGAAGAGGAGATAGAGGAGGAGCACGGAGAGCGCGTTCTTGACGAGAAACAGGCGGGGAAGAACGAGCGCGCCTACCAAGACAGAAGGCCACGAAGAACTCGCCACAAGGACATTGACAGGCAAGGAGAGCACCAACAGCAGAGCGAAAAGGCCAAGGCGCCAGCGCGTCCCGAGGCTATCGAAACGATGGACCATATAGCCCAGGAGAAGGAATGGCAAGGCCACGACGGCTTCATTCACGTGCCACCAGTTGGCCTCAAAAGCCAGACGACGCGTACCGAAGCCATAGGCCAGAGCTACGGCGAAAAGCCCTGCTCCGGCCAGCCAGCGCCAACGCGCACGCGACAGCCACAGGAGGAAACAGAAGAGGAGCTCGGCGACGGCCAAGGAGGCAATAAACCATGATCCTTGGCCCGTGAGGATGGTCAGCAGCAGATCGGAGATCGACCCGCCGTCACCATGGAGCCAAGCCTTGGGAAGCGCCAGGGCACTCGTGAAGATAAAATAAGGCATGAGCACTCCGCGCAGCCACGAGTGCAGCTTATGCCGCAGGCGGAAACCCTCGGGACGATAGAAGAGATAGCCCGAAAGGAAGAAGAAGGCCATCAGCACGTCGGGGACGTACATCCTATAGGGAACGATATTATCGCCCGTGAAGCAAATCTCTGTGTGGTCGAAGATGATGGCAAGCATCAAGAATCCACGCAGAAGGTCGATCCAAAGCAGACGGGGCGCAGAGGCGGCGGGAGAAGCGGCAGAAGGTGATGTCATCGGAACAAGAAGCGTCGTAGAATCAAGAGGAGGTCAACCTGGACCCTGTTAATTATCTCTCCAAAAATACCCGTTAGTTATCTTTCCAGAATGCCTTGGTGAAGAGCACGAGGACGGTGAAGAGTTCGAGACGTCCCACCAGCATCAGAAACGCACAGATCCACTTCGCCACATCGGGCAACTGTGCCCACGACATCGTCGGACCAATCTCAAGGCCCAGGGTCGGGCCCACATTGCCCATACTACTGATGGCAATAGTGAAGGAGTTGGTAGAATCAACGCCACAGGCCATCATGGCAAATCCCAGAAGGAAAGCCAGGATCAGATAGAGTCCGACAAAGGCCAAGAGCGTGACGCGCTTCGACTGGGGGACGTTGTGCCCATCGACATTGAGAGGCAAGACGGCATTGGGATGGAGAATCTGGCGAAACTCATTGCGGATGATCTTCAGGATCATCACCGCGCGAATACTCTTCATGCCTCCACTCGTCGAACCAGAGCAACCGCCGACAACCATACAGAGGATGAGGGCAAACCACGTGACATGGGGCCATTTGGAAGCGTCGTCGCTGAAGAGGCCCGTGGTCGTGATGAAGGAGACCACCTGGAAGACACCACTGCGGAAGGCGCGCTCCAGGTCGTAGTGGTTGTGCCACATCAGTTCCACCATGACAAACAAGGTACAGGAGGTGACGACGAAGAGATAGAAGCGAAACTCGCTGTTGCGGAAAAGCTGTTTTATGCGAAAGCGGGCCACGGCAGCATAGAGCATCGTGAAATTGACGCCCGCAAGGAAGCAGAAGAGCGTACAGACATATTCCTCTGCAGGGGAGTGGAAGGTGGCAATGGATCCGCTCTCCGTGGCGAAGCCTCCTGTGGCCGTACTGGTGAAGGCGTAGTTGATGGCATCAAACCAGCTCATACCGCACAGTTTATAAGAAAGGAAGCAGGAGATGGTCAGCACGACATAGACCGCCCAAATCCATTTGGCTCCCGTGCTGAGCTTGGGGTGGAGCTTGGTGACGATCGGACCTGTGGCCTCGGCAGCAAAGACGCGCGTGGATCCACCGACAAACGAGGGCAGGATGGCTATCGTGAAAAAGACAATACCCAGACCACCAATCCACTGGGTGATGGAACGCCAGAAGAGCAGGCCACGTGGAAGCCGTTCAGGATAGTCGATGATGGTAGCTCCCGTCGTCGTAAAACCCGATATGGTCTCAAAGAAGGCGTCCGTCACCGAATGGAGATAGCCGCCTATCAAGAAAGGCATCATGCCAAAGATCGTGAAGAGCACCCAGACGGTCGTCACCACGAAATAGGCATCGCGTCTGCTCAGCGCATTAGAAGCCTTGAGGCCCAGCAGGCGGAAAGCTACACCAGCGGCTATAAGCACGACGACACTCCACGTGATGGGCATAACGTCGCTACCGCCATAGTAGAGGGCCACGCCCAAACTACAGGACATAAGCAGCGCCTCGATGAGCAGCAACGATCCGAAGATTTTGGAAATAAGTTTGGTATTGAGCATATCGCGCTTTTTGTCACTATGCTAATTGTCTGTACACTATTGTCACTATACTTATTGCCAGCACACTTATTGCCAGCACTATTGTCCAAACGCTAATTGTCTGTACAAGCAGGAGGTCAGTTGAAAAGTCCCTCCAACTTCTTGACGCTGACGTTATGGCAGAACACCACCACACTATCGCCTGCCTCGATCTGCGTGTTGCCCGAGACGAGCATTCCCTCGCCGTTGCGCACCAGTCCACCGATGGTCATTCCTTTGGGCAGTCCCAAGTCCTTGACGGGACGGCGCGTCACCTTCGACCCCTGCACAGGGACAAACTCAGCCACATCGGCGTCTGCCGACATGAGGAAGCGCACGTTGTGGACGTTGGCGTCGAGCATCATCTGATAGATGTGGCTGGCAGCAATGGCGCGCTTGTTGATGATCGTACCTATATCAAGGCTCTCCGCCATATAGGCGTAATCGACGTTCTCCACCATTGCCACCGTCTTTCTCACTCCCATGCGCTTAGCCATCAGACAGGCCAAAATATTGGTCTCAGCCTTCCCTGTCAATGCGACAAAGGCCTGGGTAGAGCGGATTCCCTCCTCGCTCAGCAGCGAAAGGTCGCGACCGTCGCCATTGATGACGAGGATATCATCATCAAACTTACTGTTGAGGGCCTCACATCGCTCCACGCTCTTCTCGATGACCTTCACCTGCATGTATTCCGGCATTTGGCGAATGGCGCGGACTGCGGTGGATCCACCACCCATCACCATCACGTTCTTCACATCCACGTAGTGTTCCTTGCCCACCACGCGGCGGATATAGGGGATGTAGTTGCGTGTGGTCATAAAGTAGGCGAGGTCGTAGAGCTTCAGCACGTCGCTTCCTCGCGGGATGATCGTGTCGCCGCGACGGCGTATGGCCACTACGTGGAAGGGGTCGTCGGGTCCCGAGATCTCATGGAGCGGCTTGTCGAGCACCTTGCAGGTCTCGCGGAGCTTGATACCCAGCATCACCAACGCACCGTCATGGACATCCCATCGCTGCCGCACCCACGACATTTTCAGACCGTTGATGATGTCGCGGGCAGCCAGCATCTCGGGATAGATGATGCTGCTGATGCCCATTTCGTGGAAGAGTTCCTTGTTCTGCGGATCCACATACTCCGAACTGTCGATCTTGGCAACGGTCTTCTTCGCACCCAGCGCCTTCGCCAGTCCACATGCCGTCATATTATAGCTCTCATCGGGCGTGACGGCGATGAAGAGGTCAGTATCCTCCACCCTTGCCTCTTTCAGACTACGGATGCTGGTGGCCGAGGCGTGCATGGTGAGCAGATCATAATCAATGGCCAGCTTGCCCAGTTTCTCCTCGTCCTGATCCATGAGCACTACCTCCTGCTTGTTGCGGGAGAGCAACTTGGCAAGATACGACCCGATGGCGAATGCGCCTGCTATAATTATCCTCATACTTGATTTATTCCTTACTCAACAATTCCTTAATGTCCTCATAGCCGTAGCCACAGAGGTGGCGCAACTGGCCGACCGTGCCCTGCTCGACGAAACGGTCAGGCATACCGAGGCGCGTCATGCGTGGGGCAAAACCGTGGTCGCTCATCCACTCCAGTACGGCCGACCCCATACCGCCCGTACGGATACCGTCCTCGATGGTGACAACACGATCAAAACGACTGCCCACCTCCTGCAGGATGCGCTCGTCGAGCGGCTTGAGGAAGCGCATGTCATAATGGAAAATCGTGTGATGCTGAGGATTGCCTTCCTCGGCCAGCGCCTGGATGGCACGCTGCACATCATTGCCCACAGGGCCGATGGTCAGCACGGCCACGTCGCCGGGCTTCGGATCGCCCTCGGTCAGTCTGCGGCCCGTACCCACCTTTACCTCCGTGAGCGGGCAGCGCCAGTCTGTCAGCACACCGCGACCACGCGGATAGCGGATGACGAAGGATCCTTTGTCGGGCAACTGAGCCGTGAACATCAACCGCCGCAACTCGCGCTCGTCCATCGGAGAGGCTATCGTGAGATTGGGGACGGGACGAAGGGCGGCCATGTCGAACGCACCGTGATGGGTCGCGCCGTCTTCGCCGACTAGTCCGGATCGGTCCAGGCAGAGCACAACGGGCAGGTTGAGGATCGAGAGATCGTGGATGATGCTGTCGTAGGCTCGCTGCGAAAACGCACTATATATAGCACAGAACGGCAACAAGCCGTCCTTGGCCATACCGGCTGAGAAGGTGACAGCATGGCCTTCGGCTATTCCCACATCGAAGGCGCGGGTCGGCATCTCGTTCATCAGTATGGAGAGCGAGCTACCACTGGGCATGGCTGGGGTAACACCCACGATGCGGTCGTTTTGGCGCGCCAGTTCCAGCAGCGTCTCGCCAAACACATCCTGAAACTTCGGTGGCTGCGGTTCGGCGGATTCACTCTTCAGCCGCTTGCCTGTCTCGGGATCAAACTTGCCTGGAGCATGCCAGATCGTCGCGCTCTCCTCGGCAGGCTTATAGCCTTTGCCCTTCTTGGTGTGAAGATGGAGGAGCTTCGGCCCCTTCATATCCTTGATCTGTCGGAGGATACGCACCAATTCCGTTACGTCGTTGCCGTCGTAAGGACCAAAATAGCGGATGTTCATCCCCTCAAACATATTCTGCTGATGGGCCAACGCACTCTTCAGGGCGTTGTTCAGTCGGATAATGCCTTTCCTCCGGTCGTCGTTCAGGTAGCCACGCTCGTGCAGCCACTGGCTGGCTTTGAAGCGGAGACGGTTGTAGGTCTCGTTCGTGTCCAGATTGAGCAGGTATTTCTCCATACCGCCCACAGACCGATCGATACTCATGTCGTTGTCATTGAGGATAATGAGCAGGTCGTTGGGCTGGCTGGAGACATTGTTGAGTCCCTCAAAGGCCAGTCCGCCACTCATCGCACCATCGCCAATGATAGCCACAGCATGGCGGTTTTCCGTCTTTTTGCCGCCGAGCTTCGCCGCCACGGCCATTCCCAGCGCCGCCGAAATGGAGTTGGAAGCATGGCCACAGGTAAACGTGTCGTACTCGCTCTCCAAAGGAGACGGGAACGGACGAAGTCCGCCCAACTTCCGATTGAGCTTAAACTGCTCACGGCGTCCGGTCAGGATCTTGTGGCCGTAGGCCTGATGGCCTACGTCCCAAACGATCCGGTCGTCGGGAGTATTGAACACGTAATGTACGGCCACGGTGATTTCCACGACACCGAGGCTCGAAGCCAAGTGGCCGGGGTTGACCGCCACCTCTTCTATAATGTTTCTGCGAAGCTCACGACACACCTCTGGCAGGTCCTTCACCTCCAGTTTGCGCAAGTCGCTTGGATAATCTATTTGGTCAAGCAGTATCCGATGGTTTTCTTCCGCCATTTCTTTTCCCACTTATAAATTTTTGCAAAGTTACGAATAAGCGAGCGCAAAGCCAAAGGAAAAGGGAAGAATTTCCCTTTTACGAGGGCTTGGCCGAGCGAAAGTAACTTATTTAGAGTTACGAAAGTAACTTATCTGGGGTTGCGGAAGTAACTTATTTAGAGTAGCGGAAATAACTTATTTAGAGTAGCTGAAATAACTTTTCAGAACGGTCGCTATCAACTTTTGTAGCCTAACATTTGGTGGATTCGATGGAAAATCGTATTTTAGCGGCTGAAAACCAAAAGCGACAAGAAACATGACGATAATCGGAGAAAACTACATACGGTTCGACTGGGCGATGAAACGCCTGCTACGCAACAAGGCCAATCATGCGGTGTTGGAAGGATTTCTGTCCTCATTGATAGGAAAGAAGTTTAAGATACAACGGTTTCTTGAAAGCGAGAGCAACCAGGAGGACGAGACCGACAAATACAACCGAGTGGATATATTGGCAGAGAACGAGAACGGAGAACTCTGCATCATAGAGGTGCAGAACAACCGCGAGCTCACCTATTTCCACCGCATGCTCTACGGAGTGTCAAAGGCCATCACGGAATATATTGGGCTGGGAAGCCCCTACGACAAGGTGCGTAAAGTCTATTCCATCAACATCGTCTATTTCGAATTGGGCCAGGGCAAAGACTATGTGTATCACGGCAAGACAGAATTTAGGGGTGCGCATGAACCACATGACATTCTCAAACTCTCCGTCCGTCAGAACAAGAAGTTCTTCGGTATCGATGAGCGGAGCCTTATGAGCAGAAAAGAGGCGGGCGACCTGTTTCCGGAATATTACATACTGCGCGTGAACGACTTTGACAAAGTGGCCACTACCCCACTCGACGAGTGGATAGAATTTCTCAAAACGGGACAAATTAGCGACAAGGCCACGGCCGAAGGCCTCGCCGAGGCGCGCGAATGCCTACGGGTGGACTCGCTCTCCGACCAAGACAAGCGAGCGTACGTTCGACACATGGAGTCTATACGACACATGAAAAGCATTTTTGATACCAGCCACTACGAAGGCTACGAAGAGGGGATAGCGGAAGGAAGAGCAGAAGGAAGAGCTCAGGGAATAGCGGAAGGAAGAGCAGAAGGTGAATTGGAAAAGAGTTTGGAGATAGCACGCAACCTTCTTTCCCTTGACATACCTGTCTCACAAGTGTTGAAAGCTACAGGGCTGACCCAGGAACAAATCAACAAGATATAAGAACAAGACGGCGGCACGTTGCTCACAAAGACACTCAAAAGGCTGGCAGGGGACCAATTCCCTTGCCAGCCTTTTGAGATGATAGCTGGGATAACAGCCTCTTTATACTATTACGCGCCAAGCACGGCAGCGGCGAAGGCTTTGCCATATTCGCGCCACTTGCGCTCAGCCTCCATATCGGGAGCCCAAAGCTGCTTGCCCGGTTCGGCGGCAATCTCGAAGCCCGCTTCCTCCAATCGCTGCTGGATGCGCTTCTCGCCACCGCCGCCCCAGCCAATGGAGCCAAAGGCCGCAGCCTTCTTGTTCTTGCACTTCATACCGTGGATCATTTCCAGGAGTCCGGCAATGGCGTAGGTAATGCCCATATTGACCGTCGGGCTGCCCACCATAATGGCCTTGGAGCGGAACACCTCGACGAGAATGTCGTTCTTGTCGTCCTTGGCAGCGTTCATCAACACCACACGGACGGTCGGGTCGAAATCGCGGATGCCGTCGGCAATGGCCTGGGCCATGCGTCGCGTACTCTGCCACATCGTATCATAGATGATGGTGATCTGATGCTCCTGATAGTTGGTTGACCACTGGAGATACTTTTCTACGATCTCGCCGATATGGTTGGTCCAGATGACTCCGTGGGACGGAGCGACCATCTTCAGAGGCAGGTTCATGCCTACTATTTCCTTCACCTTGCGGTTGACCATCGGGTTGTAGATATTGAGGATGTTGGCATAGTACTTCTCAGCCTCATCAAACAGGTCCTTCTGGTTCACCGTGTCGTCGTAAAGGCTCTCCGTAGCGTAGTGCTGTCCGAAGACGTCGTTGGAAAAGAGGATCTCCTCCTTGTCCGCATAGGTCACCATGGTGTCGGGCCAGTGGCACATCGGAGCCTCAACAAACGTGAGCGTGTTCTCGCCGATGCAGAGCGTGTCGCCCGTTTTCACGTTATGGAAGTTCCAATCCTTATGATACAGTCCGCGCAAGATGCCCTCTGCCTTCTTCGTGCAATAGAT
>ERZ1026892.1227-NODE-1227-length-11198-cov-5.567711_pt1 | contig 11198 bp, 17 predicted proteins | sample MGYA00380176_ERZ1026892 | MGnify/ENA primary metagenome ERZ1026892 (study PRJEB33269, sample SAMEA4719812) | human gut metagenome | biome: human-associated habitat; feature: organic feature; material: feces | place: Cameroon | collected 2013-10 ... | reverse complement strand
AGGAGTCGTCGGCAGCGTCAGATGTGTATAAGAGACAGGGTCCATATCGTTATTGTTAGCGGCGTTCTTTGAGTCCATCGGCGAGGGTTCAAACGTAACCGTCTCGCCGGTCTCCAGCGTTGCCGTTAATGGTGATGTGCCCCGGACGATAAGATAGCGCTTTGACAGCAGAGAATGAGTAATCTCTACCGTCGTGTAGTCAATCTGGCCCTCCGGGTTTGAGGCCAGCTTAAGCCGGTATGCGGCTAATACTGAATCTTCGCTCATCGCATCGGGTCCCAAATTCTAGGAAATGTTGATTGCGCTTCGCCATAGGCTTTCAGGAAACCGCCCAGGCAGTCACCATAACAGCCGAACAAATCAGGCAGATTAGCCGTCAGACAGTTATCTTCCTGAATTGCAGTACGTTCGGCAGTTGCCGTGAATGACAGTACCCAGTTCAGGCCGTCGTCCGTGCTGTCGTTAATCGTACTGGTAATCAGGATTTGATGGTCTTCAATACCAAGCCCGGTATCGTGCGGCATGATAAACGAATCCGCGCCACCATGGATATTATTCAGGAAGCTGTAAAAGGCCTGTCGTCCGAGCGATGACACCACCAGCGTGACGCTAATCGGCACCGGTTCGAAATACGTGTCACGGCCCTGGCGCGGAACGCCACCCTGCACATCAGCGCGCCAGATATTACTCCCGCGCGTCTGTGAGTAGCCTTTTGATACAATTGGCTTCAGTGAAGCCGGAAAGCGTAAATCACCCATTAGCTGAATCCTGGCTGGCCGCGCGTCGCACGGCGTGATTTGGAAATGTCGCTATTGCTGTCCTGCAAAGCGCGCGACACTGTTTCACTAATGATAACACGCAGACGGCCTTCGTTATCAGTTTCCGTTGTGGCAGAGTCAATTTTAGCGGAAGTGTTGTTGACAATGACCACACCGCCATTGCCGTTGTTATTCTGCTTGCCGCCCATCATCTGCTGCACTTGCTCCATAGTGCGCACGCGAGACGCGCCGGCGGGCATAATCAGTTCCGCCTTGTTACGCTCACCTACCATGGCGATACCGCCAGCGGCCAGAGAACCACCCTGCTCACGCGCGGAGCGAATCTTAGCTACGTTCGCCAGACCGGCAGCAACGGCAGCAGCAGCCGCTACAGGGGCCGCAATCCACCCGACTAATGGGATAGCCGCTGCCGATTGGAATGCGGCCACGGCGCCCTGGTAGGTGTTCATAATGGCGTTGGCGATGGCGAATGCTTTATACGCCTTGTTACCTTCGCCCAGCGCGGTTTTCAGGTCGTCAGTTGTCTGCCCGAGCATGGACGCATACTCATTGCGGCGCTTCTTATTGTAGTTACCGGCGATAGCCAGCAGCGCCTGCTGGTATTCGTCCTCGTCAATAAGGCCCTGGTCGCGGTATTGCTTGGCAACTTCTTCTTTCTGTTTCTGCTGAATATCGAACAGTTCAAGCTCGACAGCATTCTGCCCCAAAATCTGGGCCATGAAATCATCGCCCTTTTCGTCTTTCTTGCGTTGCTCTTCCTTGCGCTTATCCAGTTCTTCCTGGCGGGCAGTATCGGCCTCAAGCATGATTTTTGTTTTGGCATCTTCGAACTGCTGAGCGTTAATGGCGCCAGTCTGCTGGAATTCCTGAAGCTTGGCTAGTTTCTGCTGTTCCTGCGCATCGATAGCCGCCAGCTCGTCCGAGTTCTGGCGGGCCAAAGTATCGAGGAAGTTCTGTGCTTGCTTCTCCTGTTGCTGCCGGAGGTTTTCGGCGCGCTTGGCTTCTGCTGCCGCCTTCGATTCAGTAGAGCGCTGTTCTACGGCAGCTTTTTTAGCCTCAGTATCGTTTATGCGCTGGATGTCTTGTCGGGCTTCTTCGTCACGGGCGGCGTTGTAGTCCTTAATCTGCTGTTCGGTTACGCCTTGACGATTAGCAAAAGCCTGCTTATCTGCATCGGCCTGCGCCTTGACCCGGTCTCTGTCGGCCAGATTACCAATCTGAACGTTCTTGATAATCTGGTCGTTCTGTTCTTTCAGGCGTTGCGTTGTAGAATTTGTGGCCTTCGCCAGCTTATCCTGAGCAACTGATAACGTATCAGATTTGGATGCAGCCTCTTGCAGGTTGCCGATGTTCTTGAACAGTTCACCATTGAACTTAACCAGTTCGCCATTTGTTCCCTGATATTTATCGTTCAGGCGCGCGGTTTCATCGGACAACGCCTTAATGTTTTCTGGCGATGCATTTTTCTGCACGGCAGCCAGCAGTGGGACGAGGTTTTGCGCCTCCTGGTTGGTAATGCCGAACTTATCTGATAGGTCTTCTATGTAACCAGTCAGAGATGAAGTTTGCTGGCCTAATTCAAGCGAACGCTGCGCACCAATTGCAGAACCGTTTGTCCAGGTGTTCAGACTATCGACCAGGTCAGTAATGGCCTCTTTGGCACCTTCGGTCTGTGTTACTGTTGCCGATTGCGCCTCGTAAAATTTGGCCTGGGCCTGGGATGCGGTGTCGATGTTATTCGCCAGCTCGACGAAGCTGTCGGATAGTTCATAGGTACCGTCTTTGTTCTTCTGAAGAACGTCGTCGAGCGTTTTGGTGGACGTCTGGAGTTCTTCCGCGCTGACCTTCGCGCCGCCGAGGGATTTAACCAGAGTACCCCCAACGGCAGCGGATAGTGCGATAATGGCGCCGATTACCGCGCCGCCAGGGCCGAACGCACCCGCAAGCTGGGAACCTTGTTGGCCGATAGCCACGAACGCCGATGTGCCACCCTGAATCTGGACAATCATGTCCTGAACCTGGTAGCCGATTTGTTGCGCCCCGGTGCCGAAGCCTTTTAATTTCGGGGTGGCCTTATCGACGGACGACGCCATCTTTGTCGCCGATGTGTCGGCCTTTCCGGCGGATGCGGCGAAATCGTCAAGCTGTTTGGCCGACTGCTCCGCACCTTCCGTTTTTACTCTCGCAATTAGCGAAGCTGTATCAGCCATCGTTTCGCCCTTCGAATATAGCGTCAATACCCATGATAAGCTCTGACTCAAGCATACTTATCGTTTCACCGGTCATCGCCTTATACGCGACCAGGTCCTGCCAGTTAAGTATATCACGCGGACATAATACCAGTGATTCGCCGGTGTCGCGCTGTATGAATTTGAGACTGCGGTACTTATCCCACACTCCGGTAAACAAACCGGGCAGAGCAGGCCCCTCATCTTCTTTCTCGGCTGCCGTAGTAATCTGGCCTATGGCCGCCATAAACGCCCTATGCCCGGCTAAGATATCGTCGAATTTCTGCCTCTTCTGTCTATCGACGTAATTCCAGCGGGCGTATTCATACAGCGCTGTTACTTTTCCGCTAACGATTTACGGCTGTCGTTAAAGTGCTTGGCAACTACGGTGCCGAGGCCCTTGTATTCGTTAAGTAGCTTCTTCAATGCATCTTTACTGAATGGCTCGTCAAAGGACCACCCGATAACCGTGGCGACCGCCAGCGCATCATTAAGCTCATCTGCCTTCCAGTTCATCTCAGCATTGTAGCTTGACCAGTCGTTCATCTCTTTGCATTTGGCATCCAGCGGCGCGAGTTCTTCACGGATTGCCATGTACGCGCGGGAATAGTCGCGCCCAGCTTTAACGCCGTCGTCGCAGGCGGGACCGATGACGCGCAGCCATTCGCCGGAGTCTTCACCATTCGGCAGCGGGATAGGCATCACCGTACCGGCGGCGTGCTTGTCAGCGAAGAAGAAATCTTTCAGTTCCATCGATATATCCTTTGGTTAAGAGGGTGCTGGTTGAGTAAAGCGCCAGGCGGGAACCAACCGCTTTTCCTGGGCGACAGTAGGCGCAAAGTTATTCTACCAGAACACTTGCAATGCACAAAACAATAGCATAGTATTCTTCTATCATTTACGAGGAGAAAGATATGAAAACGTTAATTGCTGTGCTTATCGGTTCATCAATGGCTTTGAGTTTCTCTGCTGAAGCTACGCCGTGCCGTGATATTGCGGCTGCCGTAGTCGACCAGTACGTCGCGGTTGCTCGCTACAAGGTTGAAACACCGGAGCAAATTCAGGCGTACAATGGCCTGGTGGATTCGCAGGTAGGCGCGTGCCAGAACGGCAAAAAGATGCGCCTAAGAGGTGCTAAACCTCAAGATGCAGCACTCACTATGGTGCTAGCGGCAGCGAAGAACACGGACGGCGGCGGCGCTAAAACGGAAGGCGGCCTTACGGCTACTGCAATGACGCAGACGTCTTTCTCTTACGGTTATGCTTTTGGGGAGTGATTTATGACAGACGCTTTAAAGGCGTTTTATGACGCAGTTAGCGGTCGTGAGCGTATGCAAAAAAAAAACCCCAACCGAAAAGAGAAGTACCAGAAATAAGAGAGCTACCAGAACTTGAACCATATGTTTCCGGGTGTAAAAACCCATCAAAGAAATGGCCTTTTCAATACAACCGAAAACCGGTTCACGGAATGAATGGCGTAACTATAATGGCGCGATTCAAAACCGCTGAAGAGGCAAACTATTTCGCCGAGGAAGTAAACTCACTATATGACGGTGAAGACTAAAAAAGGGCCTGATGGCCCCTTTCTCTTACGCGTACGCGATACGCTGAATCACGATGGACGACTGGAACGCGTTACCGGTGGCCTGGCCTTCCATAGTCAGCGTTACCGATTCCGGCCCGCCAATTTCAGGAGTGGCTGCCGTTAGTTCCGCGCGCTTCAACGTGAATGACATCGCGCCGTCCGGACCCGCAAGAATCGACGTCAGTTCAATCTGCGTTTCGTTCAGGAACAGGTTCAGCAGAGTCGTGTCGTACAGTTTACCGGCCAGAGAGAATGTGTTCGCCGCGCGACTGCGCTCAACAAAGGCCACGCTGTCATTGCCTAGCTCGAACTGCGCCGACGCGCCGTTATCGTTGGTGATGGTGAAAGTGTCAATCAGCTTTAGCGGAGCGGTGCCGTTAAACGCTGACACGTCCACACTGGCAAACGGCTGTGCGTCAAAATTAACGGTGAAGGTAGACCCGGCAGGCGGCGCGCTCAGAATTTCCTGAGACAGACCGATGAACGGGAACGAACCGGTAACCATTGCGTTTACCGCCTGCTCGATGCTGAATCCCGAGAACTCAACGCCGCGGGTGATGACATAGCTATCCGCGCCGCCGCAACGACCTTTGAACCATGTCAGGATGGAGTAGGTTTTACACAGGTTGCCAGTTTCCAGTTTATCGCCTGTCAGGTAATCGGTTGTTGCGGCGGTAGCCGTAGTTAATGTACCGTCCGGAATAGCGGCTCCGGTAACTACAAGCGCGGCAACGCTGGTCACGATGAACGGTTTACCGTTTCCGCCGGGCAGGTCAGCGAAGCGAATCAGGTCGCCAACTTCGACGCCATCTGTTACGAAACTGCCCGCGGAGCGAGTGAACGTTTTAGCCGTAGCGTCGACGGCAACCGATAAACCTGCGCCGCTTACACCGCTAACCCAGGTCGAGGTCATCGCACCGGCCAGAAGTTCGTCCTGACTTTGTGCGCTCAGTTCAATGGCGTATTCGCCAGTGACCTGCTTGTTACCAGTGCGGATAGAGGACGTCTCACGGCTGCCGTCCAGTTCGTTGGAAACCAGCGCGTCGCGCGTAACAGCGGGAATACCACCCGTGTTGCGCAGCGGCGACCAGCTCGGAGAAGTAGGGGTAACGCCGGGCGTTGTTTCAAGCACATAGAACTGTGCGGTATTCGCGCCCTTATATGGTTGCAGTGCCATCGTTATATCCTCGCAGTGAAGGCAATGAAATTAATGGTTAGTGGGCGCTTAGCCCATCCGTTTTCCACAATCAGCGGCCCCAGGCTAACCGACTGCACTTCGGCACAGATAGCGTTACGCTGGAACGTGTTTCCGGCCTTAAACGCCGTATTTAATAAGTCTGCCATTTTATTTATCGGCGCGCTACCTTTGGCGGAGGCGACGTTGATATCAATCTGATAAATTCCGGCGCGCTGTTCTGTCCAGAACAAGTCCGCCTGCTCCGTGTCGGCCATAAGCATGTAGCTAGCAAGATACGGCGTTGCGGTACTGGTCGGCGCGTCGATGTTCTCCAGCACCACAGCAATGCTATTCGTGCTGCCGAAGGCTTGAAGTGCGTTATCAAAAACTGTGCTTAAATCATGAAAATATGTCGCCATTATCGCACCTTCGCAGCCTCTTCGTTAATTAACTGCTGGAATCTTATCACATTGACGCGGACTATGCCCGTCGGAGCCTGTTTCGACCAGCCATATTCGAGGCGTTCGGCATACGGCAGGTTGTTTGTTAACGTGAACGTATCCCAGCCTGGCGCGTTGGTGATAAAGGTTGCTGCGCTGTTCACGGCTTTATTTCCTGTCGGGTCGACGCCAGCAATCAGGCCGGTGGCCGGGGTAACGCCGGTTGTCTGCCAGTTACCCCGGAAGCGCCCGGTATCAACAGGACTCGCCTTAATAATCGCGCTGAACAGCTTCAGCGATACTGAGCGCATCACTGTTTCGGGATTCTTCTTGGCCTTTTCGCAGAAGGCTTTAACGTCCAGCGTGAACTTGCTCATTTGCGCACCTGAATAAACCAGGCCACGATATCATCGTTAACCTGCTTGCGTTCAATACCTTGAATAGACCATTGCGCACCGCCAAAGTCCACTTTATCTTCCATCTTCGGCATCACGCTATAATCGGCTTTGACAATCATATCGCCAGACTGGATGGTCGTTCCGTTCACCAGTGCAGCGTTAACTGGCACCGGAACCGCGGTAAGAGGAATCTGAGTGTCGGGTTGCCATTCATACTCCCCCGCTACCGGATTCCAGACCTTTGACCCGGCGCGCACCAGCGTTACGGTGCTGCCGTATTTATCCAGCAGGCGCGTCGCTACGCCCTGCATTTTCTTGCTGAAGGCGGTACTCATGGCGACGGCACCGGTTCAAGGCGAGAAATAACCAGCAGCGCGGACGGTGCGACGCCCCACGCCGTAACCGTAGCCGCCTGCGGGTATACCCCACCGAAGTTAGCGCCAGTGCTGTCACGCATAATCTGAGCTATAAATGTCTGCCCGGCTGTTGGGTTAATCACAACGCGGGATTCTGTGGGCGTGGTAGCGTCGGTCTGCGTGAGCTTAACACAAGCTGCGGAACCGAGCTGCGCGCCCCCAAGAACAAGACGGCTAAGGAGAATTGACGTTCCGGTAGCGCCGGTGCGGCCACACTGAAGTTTCACCCGAACCGCGTAATTACCCGCCTGGTTGAACGTTACGAGACCAGCCGCGTTAATCATGACCGGGTCAGACGTTGAACCTTGCGCGGCACCAAACGAAACCTGCAAGGCCGTGTCAACGGCTGACGGGGCTTGCGCAGCAGTAGATGCCGCGCGTAATACCTCAACCTCTTTCACACCGGCAGCGGCGTAAATAGGTGCGTCTGCAATCTGGGTTAATACCCCACGAAGTTTAGCGGGGGTGATTGCGCCAGATGTGTTATCTGGTAAGTCCGTTCCGATGAGCGTGAAAATCTGGGATTTAGTCAAGGCCATGATTAACCCCGGTATACGTTAAAGGATGAGCCATTATTCAGGCCGCACAGCAGAGGACGCAGCGCGTCAATAGCTGCCGTGATTACGGTTGTCGCGCCCGTAGCGCCGTTGTTGAAATACTGCACGGTCACAGCACCTTCTACGCGTTCCATTGACGTCGCCCGGCCGTCGGTGCTGGCGCGCACATCTGTACCATTACCGTATTCGACGGCGGCGATAACCTGCGCGCGAACAACCGGCGCCGGGATGGAATCAGAAGCAACCGGATAGCCGTACAAGGTAACACCCTGGCGCGGGAACGATAACTCCTGCAACGTAGATACGCGCGACCCGCACATCATCGGCTCCTGAAGGCCAATGTAGACAGCGCCATTGCGGAGTGCGGCTTCGGCTTCATTGTCGTCAGCCGGAAGCGCCAGGTTGTAGCGCGCAGCAAGCTCGCGGGCATCCGCCAGGCTAACATACGAATCGGCCCCGGCTATAATTTGGCCTGTCTCCACAACTAGCGCCATATATTATTCCTCTTCCGTAGCGCGACGGCGGCGACGCTGGCGTTCTGCACCACCGCCATTATTATGGGCTTCTTCGTTATCCTGCGAAGTTGCTACCAGTTCTTCCGGTTTAACTTCTCCGCGCTGCGGGATTAGCTGGCCGTCAACTTCAACCAGACCGTTATAGCGCTCGCGGATTACATAGTTATCATTTGCCATCTTGGTTCCTTATGACGGCCCTGAAGGGCCGTTATCTTATGACACAGTTACGACAGTGCTGTCTGAGACGATATTACCATAACCATCCTGGACAACAACTTTGTAAGTACCGGAATCCGCACCTGCGACAGTTGGCGTTTTGGTGTAGGTTGCCGCCGTTGCGCCGGGGATAGCATTACCGTTTTTAAACCACTGATATCTGTACGGCGTCAGACCACCGGCAGCAACGACGGTGAGCGTCAGCGCTGCGGGCGCGGTTACTGCCGTGGTGTCGCTCAGGCCGGTAGAGAAGGACGCAGGCGAAATGTTCTCCATATCAATTTTCACCAGCTCGCCAGTGTCTTCTGAAACACCTGTAGTACGACGCTTGATTACATCGACCATTTTATATCTCCTGTACGAATATGAAAAGAGGGGCCGTAGCCCCTCCTGATTATACGCTACCGTTAAGCGCCTACGCCAGTCACCAGGAACGCGATTGGAACGTGTTTACGCTCTACTACGCGGTTCCAGTTGGTGGCATTCGCCAGGTCCTGCCAGGAGGCAGAGCGGGCGATGGTTTCGGAGCCGTTACCGGTGATTACCGCGCTGGTGAAGCTGTAGCCCAGTGGGTGCAGCAGCCAGGTTTTACGGGTCCACAGGGTTTCGACGCCGCCACCGTTGCCGCGTGACTCTTCGCGCTCGTAGGCCAGTGGGTTAGTCGGGGAGCCTTCGCCGTAGCCAATTGCGCCGTTGCCGAAGATGATGCTGATGAACTTGCGGCCGGAGCCGGTGCCAACAACGGTCATGCTGTCGTCGACAACCACGCGGTAGCCCTGGTAGGTGGCAAACATGGTGTTGTTGTCAGCGTCACGCACGAAGTCGATGAGCTGGGCTTTACGGGCCTGCGCGTATACGAAGCTGTGCATCGCAATAGCGCCAAGCACGTCACCGGAGGAGCCCATCAGCGCGTCGCCCATAGTCTGGGTAGCGTCGATGAATGCGCCAGCGTCGAAGCCCAGAGTCGCGGAGACGTCGATAACCATGTCATCCTGGGTGTGATATGCGTCGGTCGCCGCGCGGTTGTCGTTGTACAGACCCAGAGCGGTAGCAATCAGACGACGCTGCGCCTGGCGCTGCCAGAAGTTATCCAGACGGCGGGCTACAGATTGCAGCGGGTTCTGGCTGGTCAGTTCGACGGTCAGGTCTGCCTGGCCGAAGCCTTCGTTCAGGTACGCTACGCGCGCCATCATCTCTCCGGTCTGGACGTTACGCGGAGTTGCGATGTCCTGGTACACGTCGTTCGAGTAGTTAGGCTCAATAGAGGTATCAATCGCTTTCCAGAATGGGATATTAGCGATGTTGGACGGGCCGCGAGCAATTTCGGCAGCGTAAGGAGTTGGGGTGAGAATACCGGATTCAAAGAACGCGGTTTTCTCAACCGGGTCTTCGGTCATATAAGACGCCAGAACCGGAATATTGCCAGTTACGATATCGCCAATGGTAGTAATAGCCATTATTTCTTCCTCAGGGCTTCAGATTGCCGTTTAAATTCGGCTGGGTTTGATTGCGCAAAAGCGATACGCTCTGCGTCGTTCATTTCACTTAACTGTTTCGCGGCCCCGCCGCTCTTACCACCGGAAGCCCCGCCGCCGGATGCCGCATTAGCCTTAATCAGATGGCTGAATGCTTTATGTTCACGCAGGTATTTGCGGAACTGTTCAGGGTCTGTCGTGATAACGTTTCCGTCAGAACCGACGAATTTAGTCACCACATCATCACCTTCAAATTCTGTACGTACAAACGGGGCCAGGATATCTACCGCTTCTGGAGTGATAAAATCACCAGCGAAAGACCCAAGCACCGCTTTGCGTTCGCTGCCGAGCACACGGGATGCCAGGGCAGAATATTTAGCGTCTTTCTCCGCCAGTACAGGCTCATACTGACCACGAATCGTCTTTTCAAACTCGTCCATCTTGCCTGCCGATTTTAACGCTTCCTGGTGCGCGCGCTGGCGCTCCTCTTCGGCTTCCTTAGCGCGGCGTGCCGCTTCTTTCTTCTCGGACAACAGCGCTTCATTGTTGGCCTTCAGCCCGGCAACTTCCTGTTCAATCATCGCCTTGACTTCTTCGAGAGTGAAAGTTTTTGGCGCGTTGCCGCCAGCCGGTTTGTTGTCGTCGATTGCTTCTTCATGAAGCGGGTAACGTAAAAAACGATTCATAGTCAGTATGTCCCCTGGACGTTAGTAGCCGGGCCACCCGGCTTTACAGTGTCAAGAATAAATTATTCCTGATTATGTTGCAACACTGGAATAATTTACTCAGTTACGTTGCGAATCCAGTCCTGCAACTGGAATACTCTTAAACGTAGCTGCCGTGTGCATTCGGCGTTCTGCACATCAATCGACAAATCCTCATCAGCGTTGGCCGACGGCGGCAGGAGTTTGCACGGCGGCGTCATCATAGCCGGGGATAGAGTTGGCATTGTCAACGGCGCGGGACTTGAGCATGACGCGAGCATCATCGAAAGCGCAGACATTGCGACCAGGCGTCTTAACATAACGAACAACCTCGTTAGTGATGGTGACGGTTTTTGCTTTCCCGGATTCATTGGCGGCGGCGGCCTTCGAATCATTGGCCTGCTGCCGTGTGGTCTGTTTGGCGAGTTTGGCCTGTGCTTTGGCCTGCTGTTGCTGGACTAATTTCTGGCGGCCTTCTTTCCAGCCATTGTTATATTGTAACAATCCGTAGCCCCAGAATCCCACTACGGCCAGACCAAAAAGAACCGCATAAATTTTAAGATTCATCGTTTCTCCAACCCCTCCGAAACAGTGGGGGTAGCCTAAAGCGAACCCCACACCATTTCTTGTACGGCAGCAAACTAAGAATCATTGTTGCCGTAAGTAGTTGAGGGATAAGAGGTTATATGATTTAGGCTGCGTTTAAAC
>ERZ1026892.1226-NODE-1226-length-11199-cov-33.042085_pt1 | contig 11199 bp, 7 predicted proteins | sample MGYA00380176_ERZ1026892 | MGnify/ENA primary metagenome ERZ1026892 (study PRJEB33269, sample SAMEA4719812) | human gut metagenome | biome: human-associated habitat; feature: organic feature; material: feces | place: Cameroon | collected 2013-10 ... | reverse complement strand
ATAGAAGATTATAACAAATTAGATGGTTTTGATGTAATAAAACGTGTGGCTCAAGATAAGAAATGCTATATATCTTATGTACTGCATTATTTGGATTATTCTTTTGCTTCAAATTCTATAGTTGACTTCTATGACGATGCGGCATGGATCTGCTATGTAAAAAAAGATTATAGTCTCAAAGAAAGAATAATGCTTTTTAAAACAGATGTAATAAAACCTCTGTGTGACTATGTTATAGATGAACTAAGAAAAAACGTCTCTTTATTATACGTTTTGGATAGATTCAAAAACAGGACAATGCGATTTGAATCTCCTTATCTCAAGGGTTATGCAGAAAGAGATGTTCAAAACAAATTAGCTCTATACTTGTTTGATAGTGGGTATATCGTTCATAGAGAAGAGAATATATCCAATGGACAGCCTGATTTTCTTTTTTCTGATGAAGACAAGAATTCTTATATCATTGAAGTTAAATACATCACGAATAAGGCTTCTAATAAAAACTTAAAGGCATACACTTCACAATTGAGAGATTATGTGAGCAAACTTAATTCTCACATCGGAGTTTTGTGTATTTTCACAACACAAGACTATGAATTTACATGGCTTAATAAACCCTATAATTTAGAAATACTAATAATATATGTAGGCGAATTGAATCCAAGTGAAAGAAATACTAAAATTATCTCATTGGATTTTAACTCTGGATTATAAAAAGTTGATGATAAAATACTGTTTATGGCTAAACATTTTGATGATAATGGAAACGAAATTCGTTGTGTGTATTTGGCAATGTTTAAACAGGATGGATATTGCTATGTAGGCACAGCCAATGATTATGACAGACGAATTGGCGACCATCTTTTCAATGACCGTCATTCAGAGGTCTTTCAGCATAAGCGTCATACTGGCTTTATTCCCGAATTTACAATGTTACATGACTATACGAGCATAGAAGAAGCAGATAAGCTAGAATATTATTACACAATAGAATATGCAAAATTAGGAAAGAAAATACTCAATGTTCAAAAACCTGGAGGATACGGACATAAAGAAGCAAAAGTTACAGGAAAGATTACCGCCAATCATGTCGTTTCTTCCAATATCCCAACAAACAACAATAATACACATCCCGCATCTTTGCATAGTAACAAAAGGGATTGTTCTGTTTTTATCAAGAATGCCCATATAATATTAGCAACTCTTTGTAAACGTGCAAACAATGAAGGTGGTGAACGAATTTATATTAGACAACGTGATATCACGAAACCTTTTGAAAATATAGAAATGAATTCATGCGTAAACAAACGGCTACACTTTTGTTCAATCGGTTATGTGTATTATTTGGGAGAAAATAAAGATATGTCTTATATGATATGTTCGGATATTGATGAGAAAATAGCCGATTCGATTGTTTCATGTCAACGTGACAGACACGAACAATTAAATAAGATATATGACGATGTGTATAAGAAATGTTATGTCTTTAAGAAAACAGAAGAAGTCAAAGGCTATTTAGATAAGAATTGGGATATTATAAACGATGAAATCACCCTACATCTTTTAAATCATAACATAACTGCTCCTTTTAACAAAAAAGTGGAAATAGAAAAGTTTGGATTTAGAGAAGATATGCAATGTAGTAGAACAGACTACGCTGTCATGTTGAACCATATCAAAGGTCTATGTTCACCATCTTTTGATGTTTACTTCGATGAAAACTGGAATCTTTCTTGTTTTTCTCTCTCCGTATCATATAATGCATATTCAATGTGGGCAAAACGATACGATGCATACGAAATGCAAGATGTGAAGAAAAGGGCGAGATTTAAGGAACTTGTTGAGAAAATTGACAATTACATATATAGCGTACAAGATAGAATCCAAGATTATCCACAAAGAATAGAATTCTATGCTAAAGATTTAAAGATTAAAAATATTGATCTTTTAAGGTCATTTATGCGCCATTTCTATGTTTGTCATGGAACAGGATGGGATACTGGTGTAGGAGATTTGTGCATATGTAGCGTCGAAAATTTTAATGGTAAGAATATGAATGGATGCAAATTCATAATAGAAATACAAGATCCATTTTTTCTCTTTTATGACTTAGAGAAACATGTGCTTGATGAAAGCAATAGCTTTATAAAGCAATAATTTATGCTTTGCATTATTAGTTCGGTTTATATACGCCTAATTATTGTGCCCAAATCGGATAAATTGCCTCGTTTATCCGGTGAATAGCCAATCAGTTCCAAGGCTTCCTCACTGATTGGGTTATGCACGATGTCCTTTGTCTTCTGCATTCGAGTGGTGACATACATTACACCATCGCTGCCGTATGGCTGTATTTCTTCCCAAGTGAGCTTCTTAATGTCGCTTTTTCTCAATGCCGTAAGATAAGAGAACAGGAAGGCTCGCTTCAATGCAGGGGCAGAGCATGGAGTGGATGCCAAGCGGATAACCTCGTCCTGTGAAAGATGCTCCTTGTCAGTCGGGATTGTCTCGATACGCTCCAAGAAACCGTTCGGGTTCTCCTTTATCTTGCGGTCACGATAGGCAGTGTGGATTGAAGCACGGAAAGTTACCTTTCGGTTTCCTCCTTCGCACCTCGGCAACTTAAACAAGTTTGATTGCGCTCGGTTTGTCGTCGGTTGACCAGTAGTTGGCTGCTGAGGACAACCTTTGTCAACCCAGTCCACGATATAACGCTTTTTGCCTATCAACTTCAAATATGTCATCCATTGTATTCATTCGTAAACCCTTGCCAACTACGTTCACGATATGACAAAATAAAAGCTCCGCAAATTCTCCACGGTAGAAATACGCTGCAAAAATATGTGGAAAATCGGGAACTGACAAAAAACACTCAGAAAGTGTTAAAAATAAAAGAGTATTGAAAATCAAGACTTTATGTTTGGTTGGTCATAGTAAGTTATGATTAGTTATAAGGCTCTAAATACTTTTTTCGAATCGCTCCAAATGTAGGATGAGCCAAATAAAATGCGCCCTGTAAGGTGGATTGTTCAAGATCCATGCCTTACAGGGCGCATTGCTATGTTATGTCACTAAAGCGATAGGGTAGCGAAGTGACTTTCTTTTATTCTACCACTGTCTTGCTTGTCTTAACAGAACCGTCGCTCATGACAGTCTTCTTAACAAACAGACCGTGCTTAGGATTCTGTATCATGCGTCCGCTAAGGTCGTAGTAGCTAATGCTCTTTGTCTTAGCGTCGGCAGAAGCGTTCTTGATACCAGATATTACGGTTCCGTCGCTGTATACAATGTCGCTATATAGACGCTCATCGCCATTTACATACACAGCTCTTACACCTACACGGCTAATGCCAGAGTCGTAGATTACAACGCGATGCTGCGATCCATATGTCTGGAAATCATAGCGCTGGGTATCGTTGAAGTCAACAGGCACATCTGTCATCTCCTTCTCTATACCGAGATACTGGTCTGGATAGAATGTTGCAAGCTCGTCGTCGAAGTAGATGTTGTAGTATACATTGCTCTGATCCATAAAGCTGTTCTCTACGTTATTGCGTGGCAAGTCGAAGATAACCCATCCACTTGCTGTCTCTGCTGGATAATACTGCAATATATTAGGGTTCTGCGGACGCGCTACAACACCGTCCCATGCTTCGAATGTTGGTTGCATCATTACCTGCATCTCAAGTGCTATAAGGCGATAGCCATAGTTCGACATAAAGCCATACTTGCAGTTGGATAGGTTGCCAGTAGCAGCATCATAGTCGAATGATACCTCATCCATGGTCTTGTATTCGGTCATGTATGTCTCCTCGTCATAGTATACATTAGCCGGGAAGTTGAATCGGAACTGCGACGCATTCTTGTCGAGTCCAAGGAACTGTGCACCGCTGAACACCACTTTGCCATTATTTATCTTGCCATGAATCCATGCATCTGGTATGTTGGCGTCAATATTGTTGGCATAGAAGTCGTCTCCCTCTATCACCACCTGTGATATGCGCTGTGTAGTAGTGCGCTCGCTCGGGTGGAATGTAAAGATATACTTTGTGGCTTTAGACAAGTCTTTAGGAGCCTCGTTGGTGAACGGACAGATGGTAGTCTCGCTTACAAGGTCGCCCAATCCGTTCCAATCGCCTGCCTCGCTTGTCATACCCAGCAAAGCATCCTTATCGCACTTGATGAGTGAGTCGTTTCGCCATACAAACTTAATATCCTGCGACTTCTCGTCAAGCACATATTGGTTCTCGCCGTCAACCTGCTGATAAACAAGTCTGCTTGCATAATACTTAATAGGATTGCCGTCGCCATAGTCGAGCGTATAGATTTGCTGTGGCAACTTAAACACGATGGTGTCGCCCTCAGCCTTGTCGCCCTTAATCCAAGAGTCGGTAGGTTGGGCACTGATAGGACTCTTCATGTAGTAGCTACCGTCGTTGCCCACAACAAAGTCGCGTGCAACACCGTCTCTTACATCTTCATAGATAGCACCCCATTGCGATACGAAACCTTCCGAATAGCCATACATGTCCTTGTATAGCTTGCCTTCAGGCTGCTTGGTAATCATCTCAGGAGCCTTGCTTGCCGCCTTAAGCAACGATGCGGGAGCGGCTGTCTTGCCCATTACAAGCTGCGTCTTCTTAGGTTGTTTTAGGGAAGATGCAGGGGTTTGCGCGAATGACGCTGCCGATACTAACGTGGCAGCTGCTAGTAAAAGTGTCTTCATAAGCGGTATGTTTTAAATGATGAATGTTCGTTACTTTACAATAATCTTTGATGTACGTCCGTTGGCAGTCTTCACGATGTTCAGACCCTGCTGCAAAGAGTTCAGGCGGCGGCCCGAGAGATCGTATATTGCAACAGGTGTGCTGTCCTCATCGGCATCCAGGCCTTTTATGCCAGTAGCCTCGCCCATACGCAATGTCTTGGCAGCGTTAACCACAGTGCCGTCGTTATAGTCGATAAGCACAGCTACAACACGCAGGTTGTCGGCATTCTGCACAATATTCTCGCCCGATGTATTTTTAACCTTTGCAAGCTTGAAAGTAGCAGGCAACTTGTACACTTTGTCTTCCTCAATAGTCTCAGGCATATATTGGTTTTCGCCCGTAAGACGTGTTGTGGCAATAGCCACATCGTCGAAAACCAGACCACTAATATTGCCATCGGCCTTGATAAACTGCTCAAACTCAGGTTCAGAGAAGTCGGTACCGTTCTTACCTTTAGCATAATAGTTCTTTTGGGTCCAACCATCGTCGGTTCCTTTAAGTCCATCTGCCACAAGAACAAACTCAACACCATAGCGTGCATTGTTTATCTCGAGCGGGAAGTTGACGTAAGCCTTAGCTTCTACAGCAGTTTTGTCGGCGTTAAGCTCAGCCTTAACATCGATGTTAGCCTCGGCAAGCAGACCGCTAACAGCCTTCCATGCCTTGTCTATACCCAATTGGGTTGACGATGCATCAAATCCTCCATAGGCATCCACCTGATAAGTACGGTCGAGCCAAGCTGACGGGAAACCGGTGATATTGCTGGGATAATCCGATCCGGGCATCACTTCCATAGGGTCGGGTTTCTTCTCCGACTCCGAGTTATGATAGGATAGGGCAATGAAATCGTCGGGATAGAGTCGGTTCATGGCAGCAAGTCCCACGTATCCACGCGGACAATATCCACACCATGTGCCAGTATACTCCTCAAGCAGGGCACGGTGCTTAGGCAGTTTGTCGAATATGCAAACCTGTTGGGTCAGTTGGTTCTCGGCATCTTCGTTAGCGTTGTCGTTCACCTTGGTAATTTTAAGTTGCACGGGATAATAGTCTTTCTTGTCGACAACTGGCAGTTCTATCTCGAATGATGTCTGCACGCCATACACCGAAGACAGCTCATCGCTGAAAGTCTCTTGTCCAGTATATGTGTTGCCATTGTATTCGTAGGTGTAGTCAATCGACTTCACTCCAGTGGCACCGTGGTTTTCAACATAGAAAGTCAAAGGGTTAGTGATGCCTGTAGCTCCGAAATAGGATGTGGAGCCGGCAAGTACCGAAGCCGCATATTTGGGAGCTCCGTCGAGCAGAACCTGCATGGTAGAGCTGCATTGGTCGCTAACGTCGGTCCAACTGCGGTAGCTGCGTGATGTATGAAGAAATAGGCCTCCATCGTGCAACTCTGTTGTTATGCGCACAGGGCGCTTGTTGGAATTATCCATCTCGTCCATTTTGAACGAGTAGCCCACATACACACCCTCGTCGGTTATGGTGTAAGGCTTAGCCAATGGCACTTCCACCCATCCTTGTGCCATGTCTACGTCCTGCGACATGATATCAGGCTTGTTAATTTTCTTGCCGTCCACCACTTCGAGCTTAAGTTCTTTCGACAGCCATACCTTAAGTCCAGAAAGGTTCTTCATGGTGTCGATAGGCACACGCACGGCAGCAATGGTCATACCAACAAAATGCTTGTCGTTGATTCGTATAGCCACATCGTAGTCTTGCTTGAGTGGAGTGCCTATGTTGCCACGGTTTCCGGTGATACCGAAGCCACGGTCGAGCGAGTAGATAAGGCGTTCGTTGGAATCGGCAAACGCATTGGCTACAAAACCGAACAGCAATACTGCCATGAGTATTGCCCCAAATCTCTTGTTCTTTCTCATGTGTAATGGTTTTATTATTTCTGTCACGTAATGGTTGATTATTAATACGGATTACTATTTGGTGGACAAAGGTAGTAAATAATTACAGAATGACAAAAATAATAAGGAATAAATTACATATTTTTATTTGAACAATGTTCTTTGCTTATTGTGTCCACAGCCTACGGCAAGTGTCCACGGGTCTAAGTAACACAGATATCACAGTTGAACACGGATTGATCAATACCGGGATTTCCTATGATAGGAATGCCTGCCTCTTCCAATGTTCTTATATCTCAATTACAATGCGAACGCTTATATTAAAACGTTCTGATATTTGCTGTGCTTTCAATAACGAATACGATTGTAACTGAATTTCTCACAATTGGATTTATAGGAGAAGATGCCTTTAAGGGTTGCAACGCTAACAATTGTACTGTCTATGTTCCTAAGGGTACTTTAGATGCATATTCGAAGTCAAAATTCAACTATTTTAAAAACACAGTGGAGTTTGAAACTACAAGCATCAACAAAACAACATCTAATGGTGTCAAGGAGATTTCTCGATACAACAGTAACGGTCAACAACTAACCACTCCAACCAAGGGCATCAACATCATAAAGTATAGCGATGGCTCTATAAGGAAAGACATTGTGAAATAAAGAGCAAATAATTATAAGAAACAAAAAAGAGTGAAGATTCACAGGCTTGATGCCTATTGAATCTTCACTCTTTTATTTTGTGTGTTTAGTTCTCTTATTACAAATATTACAGAAGAGTATTGTAACTTTCGCCATCATCTATAAGTTTGGTGGCTACAAAGAAAAAGAAAGTAAAAGAGGTAGAAACCTCAAGAATGGGACACTAAGAATAAGTCGTTTCCTATTACTTGCCTATTTATCTTTCTTGCATACATATTATTATATAGCCCATATGGCGTAATGAAGGTTGGAATGAGAGTTTTGGTCGTCTTCGTCACCTTCTTAAACACATTTAAGCGGTGTGCCAGGTGGGTATCATATGCCTTGCTGATTTCATATTCCCCATTACAATACTTCATTTCGCAGACAGAAATCGATCTATCAGAACGATCTATCAGTAAGTCTATTTGCGTTCCATGTTTCAAATCTTCGTCAGTTTCCTCATCTGCCATGACTTTAGCAGTAGGACGATAAGACCATGAACAAGGAGTGTTGATGCTACCGTCTATGCCCAAAGCCTTGACTATTTCGTTGATGTGGTGAAGACATACGATTTCAAAGGCATGACCACACCATGACTCATACTCAGCAGTGGTCTGCATCTTTACCCAATAGTTATCGAGGAATGAACCCTTGTTGTGCATGAATTTGAAATAAAACAGGCAGAATGGGTCTATCAGTTGATACATCATGTCTTTCTTCGACTTGCCGAATGGGGTATAGCTTCGGATAAAATCACATTGCTCTAACTCCTTAAGTATCAGACTAAACCTTCCATTGTTTGCCAAGCCTGTAGCATCTAATAAATCAAGTCGAGTCATACCCTTTCCCTTATTCTTTAGGGCAGTAACTATAGCAAGATGATTGTCGGCTTTCTTAAAAAGCGAATTGAACAGACGGTCAAACTCTTCGGAGAGTTCTCCGCCACGTGTGAAACAAAGTTGCTGAATATTTTGCGCTACGCTTTTGTTGTTCTCGAAAAGAGACAGGTAATAAGCCACACCGCCCATCGCCATATAACACTCTATGATTTCAGGTCGCTCATAATAGAAACCTTGCGCTTTAAAATACTCTTCAACCTCATGCAGTTTGAATGGCGAGAGCAGAATATTGTGAGTAATGCGATTGTGTAGTCCTCCTCGTGAATTGATAACATGATTAAGCATCCAGGTGGTAGCACTTCCGCAAGCTATCAGTTTGATATCGCTACGATAGGAAGCCCAATCGTTCCAAAAATGTTCTAAGGCGCTGATAAAGTTGGATGCATAAGTGTCGAACCAAGGAAGTTCATCGAAGAAGATGATTTTAGTTCCGTTAGGCATCTTTTCCAATGCTTTCTGAAGAAGTCGAAAGGCTTCCGACCAATTGGTAGCATCTGTATCTATGCCTAACTGGTCGTTAAGTGCGAAGCTGAAACTTGCAAGTTGTTCCTTGGTAGTTACATTGTCTTTACCCGTGACGCGGAATGCAAACTGATTTTCAAACAGTTCTTTCACAAGAAAAGTCTTGCCTACACGTCGTCTACCATAGATAGCAATAAATTCAGATTTACGACTTGAAATATAGTTTTCAAGCTTTTCTATCTCAAGTTCTCTGCCTATAATATTCTCCTTCATATCTATTTCATATTAATGGAACATGTCGCAAAGTTACAGAAAATACGAGATTACGACAAGTTTTAAGCAAGAAATCTGTCGTAATCTCACTTTTTTATTGAGATTACGACAGATTTTGATAATAAATGCCCGAATTAAAGACTTAAAAACAAACAGCCGTGACAAGACACATGAAGAATTAACTTCAACGAGAAAGAATCGGCTTCCATATACTATGGCATTATGGCATCTGCTGTAAAGCATAATATTGGATTGGACTCTAAAGCCAGTATAGAATCGGCAGCAAAGAGGTTCTTGTCTGATATGTCTTGGCATGGTTTTACAGACTTCAAGCAGGAATGTGTCACCAGTTGGACAAAACTCTTCGCCACGAATGAAGTTCAATTCACAGACAACGCCATTGACAACTTTCTCGCTTTTGTTGACCACATGTCATGTAGCGCAGATACCTACGTTTCGCTTGGTGGCTCCAATGGCTGCGCCGACCAACTTACGAATTGGGACGGAACACAAAAGGTAGGGCTTGGAAGCATTCCACAAAAGAAAGAAAAAGGGCTGGGGCGATAAAAGAACAGAGAATAGTGACAAAATAGACTTCATCATCTTTGTTACTTATCCGTAACAGTTGAGAGGATTATTATAAAAAGAGGAATACCTATAATTGCTTCAAAAGAATATATTGCCGCTTCGCAATACATTTTTGCCGTTTCGCATAAGGAGGCGTTGTGTATAAAAACAAACGATTGTACTTTTGCAGCATAATAATAAGTTCTCAGGCAACTTGTCCTTTGAACGAACCCATAAATTGAAGCATAAAATGAAAAAGTTTGGATTTAGACATTTGATGTACGGATGGCTTGCTGTCGTAGTCCTTGCGCTGACTTCATGCGACTCTGAAAATGTGACACCGATCAATGACAAAACTTTGCCGGAGGCCATTGCCAAAGATTTCCACGAACGCTGCGAGGACTACACTATCAAACGTGTTTACACACGTCCAGAGCCTTACTTCGACAGTGGAGCAATGGAAACGTATGTCACCTCTGAGGACAACGCGGGGAATGAGTGCGTGGTCGTATACGTTGACAATGCGTGGAACCGCACCGTGCGGATGCTCTCTGACATTGACCAGTTACCCAGCTCGGTGCGATACCGGCTGCTCACGATAAACCAGGAGGCCAGAAACGACGAATTCTGGGAGATCAAGGAAGTGACACAGGCCAGCATAAACGGGACATACTATATTCTCTGCTATCTGCAGGACACCCCCAAGCTCAAGAATCTCGTCCACACACTTGTCATCGACAGCAAAGGAACGGTGGCCAAGGCATGCACATACAGACTGAACGACGCTGAATATATAGGTACGATTCCTGGCGATATGGAATGGATTACAGCGCACTACAAAGGCTCCGAAGTGCTTGGTTTTGTCAACGACAGCGGCGATGACAACTATCTCATCATGCACGACGGCGTGTTGAAGTCCGTATACTTCAGAACTTCCCGCAAGGGTACGACATGGAAAGAAACCTGTTACCCCTTGCCGAAAGGCACAACGGTACCAAGCAACGTATTGGAATCCTTACACGCTGACTACCCTGATTTCACCTATACTGAGGTCTCTATTGTTGAAACCCCTGACGGAATAGTCTACCTCTTTACCGATGGAAACAGACCAGACCGTTTAGGACATTATGTTGAAGCAAACTAAAGACTGAATGAAATCGTCTGAAGATTTGCCTTTATTTTTAAGGCGTTTTGGCCTTGAAGAGGGAGTGTTGCAAGCTACACGACCGATGAACGTGGGTGATAGAATATCCACCGACAATAAACCTATGATAAAATATATAATGAGAAAGATTGTATTATCACTATTTGCATTATGCTGTTTTTCGATAGTAATGGCACAACAGAAGACACGCAGCCTGTCTGTAGAATTACTTGGTGCCCAAACTATTGCAGGCATCAACTACGACAGTAGATTCGAGGGCAACTCAGGTTTAGGCTACCGTGTGGGCATTGGCTATGGCTATGGTGACAATTCTAGTTGGTTCGACCAAAAAATCAATGGCGTTGGTGTTCCGTTGGAGCTAAACTATCTACTCGGAAAGAAGAATAGCAAGTTGGAGCTGGGTTTCGGTGCGAGTCTTGGTGTATATCAGGTAAAGGAAACAATAGGATACGTCAAAGATACAGGATGGTATCCAGGTGGGGAGAATACAGACGAAACTTCTCCTAAAACTGAATTTTACA
>ERZ1026892.1223-NODE-1223-length-11203-cov-89.474255_pt1 | contig 11203 bp, 10 predicted proteins | sample MGYA00380176_ERZ1026892 | MGnify/ENA primary metagenome ERZ1026892 (study PRJEB33269, sample SAMEA4719812) | human gut metagenome | biome: human-associated habitat; feature: organic feature; material: feces | place: Cameroon | collected 2013-10 ... | reverse complement strand
GTTCTATTGAGGAAATCTATGCTGGCGGCGACATCGTAAGAGGTGGCGCTACCGTAATCCTCGCTATGGGAGATGGTAGAAAGGCTGCGCTCAATATGAGTGAGAAGCTTTTGCAGAAATAGAATAAAAAAAAACAGAACTTTCGCATGTGCGAAAGTTCTGTTTTTTATACTATAGATTGAATCTCAAACCGAACTGGAGATTGAAATTCAACTTTTTATCCTTGAAGGTATTTTCCACATGGCTTCCGTTATCGAAATAATATTTAGCACCCGGTTCGATATAGAGACCCACCTTTGGCGTGATGTCATACTGCGCACCGAGCGAAGCCTTTCCAGAGAGCTGCACTCTGTCGCGCTTGGCATCCTCTTTCTTTACTCCCTCTTCTTCGGTATCATTCTTCACATTGTAATCAGCCTCAGCACCAGCCATCACATAAGCATGGAAGCCTCCACTCTGCCAGAATTCATAATTCAATCCCACCGGAATACCCACATAATGAAGCACCTGATGAACATTGTAGCTACTACCTGGTGCGTATGGATAAAAATCAGAAGAAGTGCGTGTATATACCATACCCGTACTCAAAGACAGACGAGGGGCAATACCAAAGGCTACCTGCAAACCAACAGATACTGGAGCATGATGCTTGGCATTCACCTGTTGTTTTCTTTGAATCGCCTTATAGGATGCCAAGAGATATTCTTCTCCATATATGCCTCCAGCCGTTGGATCAGGGATGACTCCCGGCATCGGTTCTGCCATCGTTCCATAGCTAAAATCATTATAGCCTCCAGACGCATCGGAATTCACACCGCCCAAACTTGGCGTCAGGTTTTCGGCATAGAGTTGCATCGACCAGCCAGAAACCTCCTCATTTTTTTCAAAATGATAAGACTGAGAAGCATACGCTGCCGCATGATGATCGGTAGAGCGGGTTAAGGCCTTATGATCGGATTTCTCTGCAAGCAAAGAGATTTCATTCTCAGATTCTTTTTTAAGGACATCACTCGCCTTCTTTTGAGATGCAGCGGATTGCAAATCCGCTGAAACAGCGTGGGATGGAGCGGGTTGAGATGCAGCGGATTGCAAATCCGCTGAAACAACGAGGGATGGAGCTGGTTGAGATGCAGTGGATTGCAAATCCGCTGAAACAACGTGGGATGGAGCGGGTTGAGATGCAGCGGATTGCAAATCCGCTGAAACAACGAGGGATGGAGCTGGCTGGGATGCAGCGGATTGCAAATCCGCTGAAACTGCAGGAGATGAAAGAGATGCCAATTGCAAATTACCCTTTTCTACATCCTCCTGGTGCAGATAAACATAGCTTCCACCTATTCCCAATAATGCCACAGCAGCTGCAGCCGCAGACCATCGCTTGAAATAGACAATCCTGGCATTCTTTTGAACCTCTGAACTGTCGTGTAAAACCCTGGCATCCTTTTTAGCCTCTGAACCAACGTGCAGATCTGTAGATTCTGAGTTTTCTGAAGCTATCGTCTGCGGATTCGACGAACCTGATTCTATATTATTCTGAGCAAGCGATTGTTCAATGCCTGCCCACAAGTCGTGGCTGACAGACTCCTGATAGCCTGCCAACTGGTCTTGAAGTTTGCTTGTCCAATCTTGATTACTCATATTCTTTCTCGTTTATATTATTTAGATATTCATTTATTTTCTTTGCCAGAAACTTCTTGGCTCTTAGATATTGCGAGGCAGAGGTACTCTCCTTGATGCCCAGCAGATCAGCAATTTCCTTATGGCTTCTTTGCTCAAACACAAACATGTTCAGAACCAGTCGATAGCCCTCGGGCAATTCACCGATCATCTTCGTCAACACGGCAGGCGGCACCCGTTCTACCTCCGGTTCGTCGTCACTCACATCTTCCGGAACTTCATCCACGAAAGTGATGCGACTCTGCCTTCGGGTAAAGCTGATAGCCTCATTTGCCACAATCCGGAGAAACCACGCCTTCAGCGAACCTTCGCCCCTGTACTCGAAGTTGGCAATACCAGAGAAAAGTTTCACAAAACTATCCTGCACCACATCCTCCGCATCATCACGTAAAGGGACATACCTCAGCGCTACCGCCATGGCATATCCTACGTAGCGGTCGTAGAGCCGGTGCATCGCCGCCCGACTGCCGCCTTTGATGTCGTGCAAAAGTAGTTTTTCAGATTCCAATTTTCTCTATCTTTTATGTATTAAACGAATATCAACACAAAACCTTGCACCAAAAAACAAACTTTTTTTGATGCAAGGTTGTTTTTATACCGAGATAACCATTCCCTCATTGGTGAGATAGCTTTCCTCGAAAATCTCTTTGGCTTCTTTCAGCAGAACCGTCTCATCATTATATCTCGCACTATAATGTCCCAGGAGCAACTTGCCTACCCCGGCAGCCTTTGCCACCATCGCAGCCTGCTTCGCCGTACTATGGTTGTAGATCTTAGCCCGGTCTTCCTGCTCCGAAGTATAAGTACTTTCATGATAAAGCACCGTAACCCCCTTCACCTTTTCCCAGAGATTCGGAATATATCGGGTATCACTCATATAGGCATAACTGCGAGGCGGGTCGGCAGGTGTCACCAGACGGGCATTCGGAATCACCTCGCCATCCTCGTTGGTCCAGTCAGCCCCATTCTTGATGTTGTTGATCTGACTGATCGGGATGCCGTAGTAATCTATCATATCTCTCTTGATATGAGGCAGCGTAGGCTTCTCTCTGAAGATATAGCCGCAGCATGGCAGACGATGTTTCAGAGGCACCGTCTCCACCGACAGAGAATGATCTTCGTAGATAATCTGCTGTTTCTCCGTATCCACCGGAATCATCTCCATCTCATACTCCATCGTCTGCATAAAGAAGTCAACCTGTTGTTTAAACAGAGGAGCATAATCCTTTGGAGCATAGACTCTTAACTTAGATGTACGTCCGAGCATTCCGAGCGTAGAAAGCAAGCCCATCAAACCGAAGCAATGGTCGCCATGCATGTGGGTGATGAAGATGGCATTGAGCTTGGAGAAATGGATATGGGAACGACGGAACTGCATCTGTGCGCCCTCGCCACAATCTATCATATAGCACTTTCCCCGCATCTCTATGAGCTGCGAGGAAGCATTGTGTTTCAGGGTTGGCAGCGCACTGCCACACCCCAGTATATGTATCTTAAATGGTTCCAACTTAATCTAAAATTTAGAATGACAATTTACTCCTGGCGCTTGAAGACATAGATGCCCTGGGTATTCTCCAGCATCAAGCTGTCAGAGCCCAGTTTATCGATGGCAAAGGTATCCTTGTTGAGCAGGAGCTTTCCGTTCAGGATTTTCCAAGAAGTCCAAGGATTGGTCTCAGCCTTCACATTGTTTTTTACCTCTCCGCCTTCCAGCAAATCGAAGTTCTTGTCGAGTGAAGTCCATTTACCCAAGAGTGAAGTAAGATTGATGATTTTCTGTGCCATCATCTCTCCATCCTGTGCCTTGTAACCGATAAGAGCGATGCGGTCGCCTGCCAGCAAACCACCCAGCACGATGTCTGGCTGCTCATCATCGATAAAGACTGAGAGCGTATCTCCCTCATCAGAAATCAGCTCCAGATTGTGCATGGATGTTCCCTCACCACAAACACCGTAGATGGTTGAATCATCGGCAACTTCCTCCAGATCGAGGGAATCTGTAGGAGTGATTACCTGTGCGGTTTTCTTATCCTTGCAGCTATTGGCAGCAAAGAGTACCACCAAAGCCATCATCATATAAACTAATCTTTTCATAATCCTTATAGTTTTTGTTGTTATAAAAACGTTCTATTTATCTTGTTTATCATGAAGCTCCTCCTATTGAAGCTTACGATTCTTTCTGAAGCCTTTCCTGTTTCTTGGCTTCATCCCACAGTTTATCCATCTCTTCCAAACTCATGTCTTTCAGATTCTTACCCTGCTTGAGCGAATGATCTTCTACATAGTTGAAACGGCGGATAAACTTCTGGTTTGTCTTCTCCAGCGCATTGTCCGGATTGAGCTTATAGAGACGGGCTGCATTGATGACGGAGAAGAGGAAATCGCCGAGTTCCTGGGTAGAATTCTCCTTATCTCCCTTGGCAAGTTCGGCCTTGAGTTCCTCCAGTTCTTCGTGTACCTTATCCCATACATCTTCCTTCTCCTTCCAGTCGAAGCCCACGTTTCGTGCCTTGTCCTGAATGCGATAGGCCTTGATAAGGGATGGTAGGGAATTTGGCACACCGCTCAGAACGCGCTCGTTACCATCTTTCTCCTGCTGCTTGATCTGCTCCCAGGTTTTCTCTACCGAGGCTGCATTCTTAGGTTTGCTGGCACCAAGAGCCAGGGTTTCTTCCGAATTGGCAGTTTCTGCCTTCTCATCTTCCACTTCCGACTCTCTATATACCACCTGTCCCTCATCATTGATATACATATCAGGATTCGCCACTGTCCAGTTGCCTTCCTCCTTCCAGTTGATGAAAGGATGGCGGAACATCAGTTTGTCAGCTTCCTGATTGCAGACATCGCAGATATCGAACTCGCCGTCTTCTCTGCCGATGATGCTATAGAACATCACGTGCTCCAGCACATCGCCCAACTCCTTCTTAATATCCTTGTAATCGCGCTTCATCAAGGCGTCACAAAGCTCGAAAGTCTCCTCGATGGTATTCGGACGAAGACTCTCGAATGTCTGCTTCTTATCCCATGGACACTGCAGGCGCAAACGGTCCTGCACATCCAGCAAGCGGCTGAACGCCGCCATTTTCTCTTCTTTCGTATGCATAATTATAACCTCACATTAAAGATTGTCTTTCCATTTCTTTCCTGCCTTCGTATTGAGGAAAATGGCGAAAGACAATGCAAACACAAACATCATTATATTAAAAAACAAATATGCTTCCATAACTATTACTTTTTATACTTCAACAAATCATTGGCACTATATGCAAGTAAGAACCCACAGATTGAACCAACAAAAAAACACACTATATTAAGCCAACCGAAATCACCTCCAATTATCAGAGGCGACAATCCTCCCACGGCAACGCTGCCAAACATCAGCTTCGCCATATCATAGAGAAAACCAGCTAGCAGTTTTCTTCTATCTTGCTCTGAAACTTCTTTTACTGCATTACTAACCATCGTTTTGTGCAAAAATTAATAATTTTGATGCAAAGATAGTATTTTTCGCCCAAAAATTCGTATCTTTGCACCGTTTTTTAAGGAAAAAGAAAGAAAAAGAATAAAAATTAGATAGAAACAATGGAATTAGCAAGTAAATACGATCCACAAGCAGTGGAAAGTAAATGGTATCAGTACTGGCTCGACAACAAGCTTTTCAGCTCTAAGCCAGACGGTCGTGAACCTTATACAGTGGTGATCCCTCCACCAAACGTAACAGGTGTGCTTCACATGGGACACATGCTCAACAATACAATCCAGGATATTCTCGTTCGCCGTGCTCGCATGGAGGGCAAGAACGCATGCTGGGTACCAGGTACCGACCACGCTAGTATCGCTACCGAGGCTAAGGTTGTAAACCGCCTCGCTCAGCAGGGCATCAAGAAGACCGACCTTACCCGTGAGGAGTTCCTCAAGCACGCTTGGGACTGGACTCACGAGCACGGCGGCATCATCCTCAAGCAGCTCCGCAAGCTCGGTGCCAGCTGCGACTGGGACCGCACAGCATTCACCATGGACGAGACCCGCTCCCGTGCCGTTATCCACGTATTCTGCGACCTTTACAAGAAGGGTCTCATCTATCGTGGCGTGCGCATGGTTAACTGGGATCCTAAGGCTCAGACTGCGCTCTCTGACGAGGAGGTTATCTACAAGGACGAGCACTCTAAGCTCTACCACTTGAAGTATTATGTAGTAGAGCAGGACTGCCAGCAGGTGGATGAGGAGAACGTGATGCACAAGGATGAGAAGGGTTACTATGCCGTAGTTGCAACCACCCGTCCAGAGACCATCATGGGCGACTCTGCCATGTGTATCAACCCTGAGGATAAGAAGAATACCTGGCTGAAGGGCAAGCACGTGATCGTGCCTCTCGTAAACCGCGAGATTCCTGTCATCGAGGATACATACGTAGATATCGAGTTCGGTACCGGATGCTTGAAGGTAACTCCAGCTCACGATATCAACGACCACGCCCTCGGTTTGAAGCACGGTTTGGAAACCATCGACATCTTCAACGACAACGGTACCATCAGCGAGGCAGCAGGTCTCTATGTAGGTATGGACCGCATGGACGTGCGCAAGCAGATTTCCATCGACCTTCAGAACGCCGGATTGATGGAGAAGATTGAGGACTATAATAATAAGGTGGGCTTCTCTGAGCGTACCAATGTGCCTATCGAGCCAAAGCTCTCTACACAGTGGTTCCTCAAGATGCAGCACTTTGCCGACATCGCCCTCCCTCCAGTAATGGACGATGATATCGAGTTCTATCCTAAGAAGTACAAGAACACCTATCGCCACTGGTTGGAGAACATCAAGGACTGGTGTATCAGCCGTCAGCTCTGGTGGGGTCACCGCATCCCAGCCTACTACTTCGACAATGCCGGCAAGAAGGATTTCGTGGTAGCTGAGACTGCAGAGGAGGCTCTGAAGCTCGCCCAGGAGAAGAACGCCAGCATCAAGGCTGAGGATCTTGAGCAGGAGAGCGACTGCCTCGACACCTGGTTCTCTTCATGGTTGTGGCCTATCTCTCTGTTTGATGGCATCGAGCATCCTGACAACGAGGAGATTAACTACTACTACCCTACTTCCGACCTCGTAACTGGTCCGGATATCATCTTCTTCTGGGTAGCACGTATGATTATGGCTGGCTACGAGTATCGTGGCAAGATGCCATTCAAGCACGTATATTTCACAGGTATCGTTCGCGATAAGCTCGGCAGAAAGATGAGCAAGAGTCTCGGTAACTCACCAGACCCATTGGATCTGATTGACAAGTTTGGTGCCGACGGCGTTCGTATGGGTATGATGCTCAGCGCTCCAGCAGGCAACGACATCCTCTTCGACGAGAGCCTTTGCGAGCAGGGACGTAACTTCAACAATAAGATCTGGAATGCCTTCCGCCTCGTGAAGGGTTGGGAGACTGCAGACATCGAGCAGCCTAAGAGTGCAGAAATCGCCGTGAAGTGGTTTGATGCCAAGCTCAAGGAGGTGAACGAGGAGATGCAGAAGCAGTTTAAGGACTACCGTATCTCTGAGGCATTGATGACTGTATATAAGCTGTTCTGGGATGAGTTCTCATCTTGGTACCTGGAGATGGTGAAGCCAGCTTACGGTCAGCCTATCGACCAGAAGAGCTACGACGCTACCCTCCGTTTCTTCGATGCCCTCCTGAAGATGTTGCATCCATTCATGCCATTCATCACCGAGGAGTTGTGGCAGCACATCTACGACCGCAAGGATGGCGAGAGCATCATGCGCGAGAAGCTGGATATTCCTGCACCTACAGCCGAGGAGCAGAAGTTGGCAGCAGATATCGAGGCAGTGAAGCAGATCATCGCCGGTGTTCGTACCGTTCGCAACCAGAAGAACATTGCCCAGAAGGAGCAGTTGTCTCTGCAGGTAGTAGGCAAGAACGATTTCGAGGCTTACAACGACGTAACTCTGAAGATGGCCAACCTCGACAAGATTGAGGTCATCGCCGAGAAGAGTGCCGATGCATCCAGCTTCATGGTAGGCACCGACGAGTTTGCCGTACCATTGGGCGACCTCATCGACGTAGCTGCCGAGATTGAGAAGGCAGAGGCTCAGCTCAAGCACTTGGAGGGCTTCCTGATGGGCGTACGCAAGAAGCTCAGCAATGAGAACTTCGTAGCTCACGCTCCTGAGAAGGTTGTTGCCCTCGAGCGCAAGAAGGAGAGCGACTCTGTAGAGAAGATTGCTGCCCTCAAGGCAACCATCGAGGAGCTCAAGAAGAAGTAACAGATTCTTTTTATATATGTTGAATGTTGAGTGTAGAATGATGAATGTAGAATCTCAGACGGATGAATTCGTCAGCCATTCTGCAACTCAGCATTCAGCATTCAACATTCAACTTTTTTATTATGATCAAGAAGCTTTTCACCTTATTTATATGTATGTTTTCGTTCGCCATAACTTTCACCAGTTGTAGCGACGAGGCTTTTGATGAGGATAGCGTCAACAAGCAGACCATCCTGGTATATTATCCATGGACAGGCAGTACCACCAGTTCGGGTTTGAAGCAATACCTTTCAAACAATATCGACAGCATCTGCCAGGGTATCGTAGCCAAGAAAGGACTTAGTGACTCACGTGTGATGGTATTTTTCAGCGAGAAATACAACAAGAGTACACTCTACGACCTGCAGTACGATGCCGCCAGCAGGACGGTGAATCGTGTGCCCGTAAAGACCTACGAGGACAACAGCTATTGCACGGCAGAGGGATTCGCCAACCTTCTCAATGAGGTGAAGCAAAATGCCGAGGCACTCAACTATGCCCTCATCATCGGAGTGCATGGATGCGGATGGACCTATACAGAAGATTGGGTGAATTATCCGAACTATGCCCGTCCTAGCTTCGGAAGCACAGCCACAACCGGCAAGCTATCCAGTGCATTCAGCGGCATCCAGTTTGGTAGCGACCCAGACCATCCTGTTACCCGCTTCTTCGGAAGTGTAAATTCCAAGAGTTATGCCATGGACATCCCAACCCTGGCTGAAGGAATCAGACTGAGCGGAATGAAGATGCAATACATCCTCTTCGATGCCTGCTATATGGGAAATGTGGAGACAGCCTACGAACTGAAGGATGTCACCAACTATCTCATCAGTTCGAGCAGCGAGGTGATGGCTATAGGCTTTCCATACCGAAGCATCTGGAGCATGCTCAATTCCGCAACACCCAACTATTCCGGCATCGTAAACGGCATTGTCAACTTCTACAAATCCAGCTACGTACCTTATTGCAACATGGCAGCCATCGACTGTCGCGAGATGGATAACCTGGCTAGCGTCATGAAGGAAATCAACAGTAAATATACGCTCGATTCCTCCATTTCTCTAGAAACAATCCAACCTCTCGGCGGCTTCACTCCTAACCTGTTTTATGACATGTCGGTATATGTAGATAGCCTCAAGCCAAGCGGTTACCTGAAAGATCAGTTTGCCGCCCAGATGCAGAAAACCATCAAGGCTGCTGCACATACCGATGAGGCATTTACCATGCTGAAGGACCCGTATAGAGGAACCATCTTCCAGGTGAAGAGCTATTGCGGTCTTTCTATCTCCGACCCTAGCCAGCACAGTGTAGCGCTCAAGGGAAGAGAGAAGACAGGATGGTGGAAGGCAACCCACTAATACCTGAAGCAGCACGCCCTGAAAGGGCAGAAGCTCCTAGCCCAGGGCATCGTCCTGGGAATTATGGACGCAAGCGTGCCGCCCTGAAAGGGCAAAAGCTCCTAGCCCAGGGCATCGCCCTGGGTATAATAGCAGTTTACAAGACGCCCTGTAAGGGCAAAAGCTTTGTATATTGCCAGGTATTTGAAAGCTTTTGCCCTTACAGGGCGACAGGTTTGCGTCCATAAACACCCAGGGCGTTGCCCTGGGCTAGGAGCTTCTGCCCTTTCAGGGCGTGTGGGGCTTACTTGCAAAGAAAGGTTAAGTACTCATAAAGAGGAACTTACTTGCAAAGAAAGATTAAGTACTCATAAAGTTGAATGTTAACATTTAAAAATTAAAAGGACAAAGATGGAATTTTTTATAATCGATCGTAATGGACAACAGGCAGGTCCTTTCAGTTTCGATCAACTCGTACAGAAGGGCATCAGTCCCGAAACACTGGTGTGGAAGCAGGGAATGGCAGACTGGACTCCTGCCTGGAAGGTAGAGGAACTGAAAGCCGTACTGGAAGCTGTAGAAGCCAACCAAAGCAACCAGAAAGCCCAGAGCAACCAGAAAGCCCAGCAGGAAGCCAACCAGCAGCAGGATTATCAGAAAGCCCAGCAGGAAGCCTATCAGCAGGGATTCCAGCAGGGAGCAGCAATGAATTCGAATTTCCAGCAGCAGCCTAAGAAGAAGACGAGCCATTTCGCCATGAAGATGGTGATAGGTCTCATCATTTTCATCCTTGCCATATTTGCCATAACCAATCCGAGCGCAGATGCTCATAAGGAGAAGGTTCGCACGGAGGCAAGCAAGGCAGTAGAAAAGGCGGTAGGATCTACCGACAACAATTTCTTCTCGCAGGCACTCCGCTCTGTAGCCAAGATGATGGCTGGCAGCATGATGGACGAAGCGATGAACCAGCTTTTCGAATACCACAACTATATCGTTTGCTCTACAGGTTCTGTGGAGTTCAACGGCAAGCCGCATACCGTGAGTTTCGGTATTCTCGGCAACGTCTATACGATGAATGCCGACGATATGGTGAAAGCACTGGAATCTGCCGACAATCTCCATATCGAGGAGTCGGAATCAAATGTATCCTCTGATACTCCTAATATGGATAGCTCAGATTCAGAAGACCAGGCTGACAGCGATGAAGGCAGCCTCAGCACAAGAATGCAGAAGAAACTGGAAGAGAAAGCCAATCAGGCTTTCGATAAGGCGGCTGATAAAGTGAGCAAGAAGGTAGAAGAGAAAATCAACCAGAAGCTCGAAGAGACCACCGACTCTTCCAGCATCGAAAAGATAATCGATAAGATCCTGGAGTTATTTTAAGGGCATATAATTTGCCTGGATTTCATAGCACAACAGCTGATTGGCATCTGCACAACAGCTGATGGACAACCGCACAACAGCTGATATGCAAGCGCACAACAGCTGTTGTGCGGTTTTAGATATAGCCAATCCCAACGACAGAGATTATATCTTCCAACAACTATCCCTATTAACTCCGAAGACTTTTCATATTACTTACGACAGCTAATCATATCACTTACGACAGCTAATCATATCACTTACGATGGCTAATCATATCACTTACGATGGCTAATCATATTACTTACGATAGCCATCAATACTAATTATCATCATTACACATATTTTAAGCATCAGGTACAAAAAAGGCTGCGTTACCACCGGGTAACGCAGCCTTTTTCATATTTCATTCTTATCCCTTTAAAACTTTAGAAACTAACGGGATAGGATATTTGATCTTTACCAAAGCTCCAGACGCTCATTCTTAGGAATGAACATCTTGTCGCCCTGCTTTACACCGAATG
>ERZ1026892.1217-NODE-1217-length-11234-cov-15.748994_pt1 | contig 11234 bp, 5 predicted proteins | sample MGYA00380176_ERZ1026892 | MGnify/ENA primary metagenome ERZ1026892 (study PRJEB33269, sample SAMEA4719812) | human gut metagenome | biome: human-associated habitat; feature: organic feature; material: feces | place: Cameroon | collected 2013-10 ... | reverse complement strand
GGGCCGATTTTATCTATACCGACGTTTGGGTCTCGATGGGCGAAGCCAAAGAGAAATGGGCGGAACGTATCGCGCTGCTGCGCGGCTATCAGGTCAACAGCGCCATGATGAAGCTTACCGGCAACCCGCAGGTCAAATTCCTGCACTGCCTGCCTGCTTTCCATGATGACCAGACCACGCTGGGTAAGAAAATGGCCGCGGAGTACGGTATGCACGGCGGTATGGAAGTGACCGATGAGGTCTTTGAATCACCGGCCAGCATCGTATTTGATCAGGCTGAAAACCGCATGCACACCATCAAAGCCGTGATGGTGGCGACGCTGAGTCAATAAGCGGGCTATACGCCCTGGCCTGACGGTCAGGGCGTAAATGTTCAGGCAACCAGCAGTTTCACTACCAGCTTGCGCACTTTCGCCGGCGTGCCGACAGCGCACAGCGGTTTGTGTACTTCCCCCGGGTAAAACACCACGAAGTCACCTTCGCTCATGACGACCATTTTTTCCTGCACGCCTTCCGGCAGGAAAGCGATGTCTTTATCGGCCAGCCAGTCGGTGTCCGGTTTGCCCGCAGGCTGGGTGCTGAACGCCATCCCTTCCTGACCGCTCAGCACTACCTGAATATCCAGGTAACGCGCGTGATACTCGGCGCGACGCTCGGCAAACGGCTCGGTCATGTTTTCAGAGACCATATAGAACAGACGGTTGCCGTCGATGTCGTATTTCCCTTCCGGGGTCTCTGCGGTGACGTTCGCTTTGATGTAGGCAATCGCCTGACGCAGCTCTTCCGGCAGCCAGGGCTGCACGTTATGAATGTTGCCAATAATCATGATGACTCCATAAATAAAACAATGTTTCAATTTTCAGTTGTTATACGTAAATTCGCGATACCATACCAGCACTTTTTATCCCGTTATTGCCATCCTGCCGGTTTAGCGCACACTTTGCGCCTGACGGGCGCAGCGCGGAATTTAAATGCATAAAAAGCGAATACTCATTCTGTGAGAATCGTTTTCGTTGATTAAAATGTGAATCAGGCGCTTGATTGCCGGATAAAGCTGCGTATAATGCCAGCCGTTTTGCCGGGAGGAATTATGGTTCAGTGTGTACGACATCGCGTCTTACCGCGTCTGAAAAAAGGCGCTGGCCTGCCGTTTTTCCTTTCCGTTGCATCCGTATTCGTAAAGCCCCTTATTTAAGGGGCTTTTTTTTTGCGCCGTCGTCAGGAGATAAACATGGCTAATCCGCTGTATCAAAAACACATCATTTCCATAAACGATCTCAGCCGCGAAGACCTTGAGCTGGTTTTGGCGACCGCCGCTAAACTGAAAGCGAATCCGCAGCCGGAGCTGCTGAAGCACAAGGTTATCGCCAGCTGTTTCTTCGAAGCGTCGACGCGTACCCGCCTCTCGTTTGAAACCTCAATGCACCGTCTTGGCGCCAGCGTGGTTGGTTTCTCCGATAGCGCCAACACCTCGCTCGGTAAAAAAGGCGAAACCCTGGCCGACACCATCTCCGTCATCAGCACCTACGTTGACGCCATCGTGATGCGTCACCCGCAGGAAGGCGCGGCGCGCCTGGCGACCGAATTCTCCGGCGGTATTCCGGTACTTAATGCCGGTGATGGAGCGAACCAGCACCCGACGCAAACGCTGCTGGATCTGTTCACCATTCAGGAAACGCAGGGTCGTCTTGAGAACCTGAATATCGCCATGGTCGGTGACCTGAAGTACGGCCGCACCGTGCACTCGCTGACCCAGGCGCTGGCGAAATTTAACGGTAACCGCTTCTACTTCATCGCCCCGGACGCGCTGGCGATGCCGCAGTACATCCTCGATATGCTCGACGAGAAAGGTATTGCCTGGAGCCTGCATAGCGCCATTGAAGAGGTGATGGCCGAGGTCGACATTCTCTACATGACCCGCGTGCAGAAAGAGCGTCTCGACCCGTCCGAATACGCCAACGTGAAGGCGCAGTTCGTCCTGCGCGCGGCAGACCTGACCGGCGCACGCGATAACATGAAGGTGCTGCACCCGCTGCCGCGCATTGATGAAATCACCACCGATGTCGATAAAACGCCGCACGCCTGGTATTTCCAGCAGGCCGGCAACGGCATCTTCGCCCGCCAGGCGTTACTGGCACTGGTACTGAATAGCGAACTGGCTCTGTAAGGGGAAATGACGATGACACACGATAACAAATTGCAGGTAGAAGCCATCAAACGTGGCACCGTGATTGACCACATCCCGGCACAGGTCGGTTTTAAACTGCTGACGCTGTTCAAGCTGACAGAAACCGACCAGCGAATCACCATCGGTCTGAACCTGCCGTCCGGTGAGATGGGTCGTAAGGACCTGATTAAAATTGAAAACACCTTCCTGACCGACGAGCAGGTTAACCAGCTCTCTCTGTATGCCCCGCAGGCAACGGTGAACCGCATTGACGATTACGATGTTGTGGGTAAATCACGTCCGAGTCTGCCAGAGCGCATCGACAACGTGCTGGTGTGCCCGAACAGCAACTGTATCAGTCATGCTGAGCCGGTTTCTTCCAGTTTTGCAGTGAAAAAGCGTGCTGATGACATCGCACTCAAATGCAAATACTGTGAAAAAGAGTTTTCGCATTATGTGGTGCTGGCCAACTAATTTGGGTTGGTTATGAGATACCCGCTCCCGTTACACATAATCATTCGCATTGCATCGAGGCGGCAAGTCCGATTATCCCTGGGAGCATAGTAAACTATGTGACCAGGGTAAGAGGACGTAGCCAACGAGGAGGCAGTGTGAAGGATGACGTGTATAATGAGCGGGAACATTCTATTACCGCTGTAATTCAGGAGAAATCATGAGCAAGACTATCGCGACGGAAAATGCACCAGCAGCAATCGGCCCATACGTACAGGGTGTTGACCTGGGTAGCATGGTAATCACTTCCGGTCAGATCCCGGTCGATCCGAAAACCGGCGCCGTAGCGGAAGACGTGTCCGCTCAGGCACGTCAGTCGCTGGAAAACGTAAAAGCTATCGTTGAAGCAGCAGGTCTGAAAGTGGGCGACATCGTAAAAACGACCGTCTTCGTGAAAGACCTGAACGATTTCGCTACCGTCAACGCCACCTACGAAGCGTTCTTCACTGAGCACAACGCGACCTTCCCGGCGCGTTCTTGCGTGGAAGTTGCCCGTCTGCCGAAAGACGTGAAAATCGAGATTGAAGCGATCGCCGTTCGTCGCTAATATAACCCAGAGAAATATTTCAGTTTGATGGCTAATGCTGGTCGCTTAATGTGACCAGTATCTTTATTCAGGAGGTATCCCCCTGTTAAAAGTGATAATATTCTTCTGGTGTGAATAAAGATAATTCCACATAAAAACCATTTTAATAATTTAATTAAAAATCCATATCCAACTCACAGGCATTATTTCATTAGCCATCCATTCAACTAACATTATCACCTAATAAGCCCCTCCCCAATTTCATACACAACAGAAATCTATTCGTTGTTTCAACTGCTATATTACATTATTTTCCACATAATTCATTTTTAAAATGAATAATTTCAGAAAAAATTAAAATGCAATTAAGCTAATATTGAGTTAGCTGCGCGTTATTTTCAATTATCATCAGTTTTATTTATATACAATTACTATTCTTAGTTATTAGGATTAACCAGCTTGTGATGGTTAAGCATAGCTTTCTCTATATAAAAGGATTTTAATTATGAATCTCCGCACACGGAAGGTGTTAGCTGTTATTCAGATATTATTGCAACTATGTCCGCCTTCCCTACTATTCTGGCTCGCGCCAAGCGCCCATGCCAGCAATCAGAATATCAGCCAGCCAGCTCAGCCTGCAGCCGGTACATCCTCCGCGCAAAGCCAGCAAGATGAGACCGAAAATAACGTTGCGCAGGCAGCCATACAGGCTGGGACTATGTTAGGCTCAGGCAATGCAGGTAACGCACTGGTTTCCCAGGCGACAGGCGCTGCATCAAGCGAAGTGCAGAAATGGTTAAATCAATTCGGTACCGCTCGTGTAAGCATCAGCACCGATGAGCATTTCACCCTGAATGATTCCGACCTCGACCTCCTCATTCCTCTTTACGATCAAAAAGAAAATCTGCTGTTTACCCAATTAGGCGGTCGCCGCCATGATGACCGGAATATTATCAATACCGGTCTGGGTTACCGCCATTTCTCAGATAAATGGATGTGGGGAACCAACATTTTTTACGATCGCCAAATTTCCGATAATCATCATGAACGCCTTGGCGTGGGAACGGAATTAGGCTGGGATTATCTCAAGCTTTCCGCTAACGGCTATTTTCGTCTGAGTGACTGGATGTCCTCCTCTCGCTATGCCGATTACGATGAACGCGCGGCTAACGGCTTTGATATTCGCGCGACAGGCTATCTGCCTGCGTATCCGCAACTGGGCGCGACCATGGTGTATGAGCAGTACTTCGGTAACAGCGTGGGGCTGTTTGGCGACGATGAAAGCGACCGCCAGAAAAACCCACATGCTATTACGCTGGGTCTGAACTATACGCCAGTGCCATTCATAACCCTTGGCGCTAACCAGAAAATGGGCAAAGGGGGGGAAAATGACACCCAGATTAATCTGGCGCTGAACTGGACGCCAGGGGTACCGTTAAGCGATCAATTCGACCCTTCCTCCGTGGCCGCACGTCGTTCACTGCTAGGAAGTCGTCAGGATCTGGTTGACCGTAATAACAATATCGTACTGGAATACCGCAAACAGGATCTGATTTCACTTTCACTACCGGAACAGGTGGAAGGTGAAGAGCTGTCAACACAGAGCGTGACCGCGAAAGTGAAAGCGAAATACGGCCTCGACCATATTGAATGGCAGGCGGCTTCCTTCCTGAATAACGGCGGGAAAATCACGGCTGGCTCCAGCCCTGAACAGTTTGTACTGACACTACCTTCCTGGCAGAGCAGTGATGTGAACAGCTATACCCTGACGGCAACGGCCTGGGACAAAAATGGCAATGCCTCTAACGCCAGTAGCATGAAGGTGAATGTCACCGGTATTGATGTGAATACTCTGCAATCAACCACCACGGTTTCCCCAACTAAAATTTCAGCAGATGGGGCCAGTACAGCCACCGTCACCGTAACGCTTAGAACGGCTAATGCCGAAAGCGCAACGGGTCTGGCCTCCAGAATGAGCACAACGCTAATCTCATCGGCTACGGGGTCAAGTAACGCCGCCGTAGATGGCACGGTGAAAAAACCATCTATCACCAGTTTCAGCGAAACATCCGCCGGGGTGTATACCGCGACAATCACCTCCGGGACTACGTCGGATACGCTGACTATCCAGCCCTATATTGATGGGAAGGTAAAACTCGCCAGTGCGAAATTAATTGAAGAAGCCATGGTAACGGTGCCGCATCTAACCTCACTGGATACCTCAGCCACCAGCGCAATTGCCGGGGGCAGTACACCAATTACGCTGACGGCGCATGTCACCGACCAGTACGGCGCCATTCTGAAAGATGCTGTGATCGACTGGACGGCAGATAATACGAAAGCACAGCTGTCGACGGTAAAATCCACCACCGATGACAAAGGCACTGCGCAAATACAAGTCTCCAGCACAGAGGTGATTAACACCGTTGTCACCGCACAACTGGAAGGTGGGAATTCACTGAGTACGCCGACACTCAGCTTTACGGCTGACGCCGCTACGGCAAAAGTGACTTCTATCAGCAATGAAAAAGATACGATTGTCGCTAACAATACCGATACCAGTACGGTGACAGCAATGGTTGCCGATGATAATGGTAATGCGCTAAGCGACGTGACGGTCAACTGGACGGTGACAAAGAGCGATGGCACGAAAGTCAGCCAAAAAACCACGGCGACCAACAATCAGGGTGCGGCAACGCTAACACTGAAATCAACAAAAACTGGCGTAGTCACGGTAACGGCGGATGTTAACGGTAATTCACCAAAATCAACGGGAGAGATTACTTTTGTTGCCGACAGCAGCAGCCAGAATGTCACCTCAATCACACTGAGTAAAAGTACGGCGCTGGCCAACGGCAGCGACGGTATTTCCTACGAAGCGACCGTAACGGATGCGTTTGGCAATGCTATCGCCAACGCAACGGTGTTGTGGGCATCTGATAATGCCGATATGACGCTAAGCCAGCCGCAAACAACCAGCGATGCGAACGGTAAAACATCCATACAAGTCACGTCACTGAAAGCGGGCGATGTGGTGATCAGCGCACAGACCAGTACTGGTACGGCTTATCAGGCAAGTAAAGCGACCTTCTCGGCCGACAGCAGCAGCGCCTTCGTTAGTAGCCTGGACAGTGACCGCGATTCCGCACTGGCTAACGGCACGGACAGCATTGAGCCAAAAGCCACCGTGACTGATACACACGGCAACCCAGTAGCAGGGGTGGATGTCAGTTGGTCGGTATCCCCGTCTACGGGAACATTGTCGGCAACCACCAGCAAAACCGACAGCAACGGTGTGGCAACGGTAACATTAACGTCAACGTCAGTGGAGAACTATAAAGTCACCGCCACAACCACCAATGGCCCAGCGAAGGAACTCTCCCCTCTGTCCTTTACTGTCGATAGCGCCACCACGCACCTGGACAGCGTTAGTGCATCGTCTACCAGCGCGCTGGCAGATAGCACAACGGCTATCACCCTCACTGCGACAGTTATCGACCAGAGCGGTCATCCGGTGCCAAATGAGGCCATAAACTGGAGTGCGGATAACGCGAAAGCGATACTTTCCGCAACCCAGTCAACAACGGATGCCCAGGGTCAGGCGCAGATCACGGTGAAAAGCGCGGATGTCATCACCACCATCGTCACCGCGCAGCGCGGTTCAGCCGAATCGGTGAAAAGCGACCCACTGAACTTTACGGCCGATATCGCCTCCGCCAGCGTTCACGATGTCAGAGTCGACAAGACTCAAGTGGTGGCCAACAATTCTGACAGCAGCACGGCCACAGCAATAGTCATGGACAGCAACAACCATCCGTTAAGCGGCATCACGGTGAACTGGAAGGCGTCGAAAACAGATGGTTCATCTGCGGCTACGGCAACATCGACAACCAACGACCAGGGGGAGGCAACCTGGACGCTAAAATCGGCGAAAACGGGTACGATAACCGTCTGGGCGGATGTCAACGGCAACGACGCGAAGGGATCCAGCGCCATCACCTTTATTGCGGATACCAGCACACAACAAATCGAAACCGTTACGCCAGACAAGTCCTCGGCACTGGCCAACGGTAGCGACAAAGTTACCTATACAGCCGTCGTCCAGGATGCGCAGGGTAACCCTCTCGACGGCATCACGGTGAACTGGTCGACAAATAACGCAAACGCAACGCTTAGCGCCACTTCAACCACCAGCAACGCTAGTGGTGAATCACAGATCACCGTGACTTCGCTGAAACCAGGCCAGGTAGTGATTAGTGCGCAGACCAGTGAAAGCGTCGCAAAACAGGCGAGCGCAGTAACCTTTACCGCAGATAGCAGTAGCGCAACAATCAGTTCGCTGAGCGCCACAAACAACCCGGCGCTGGCAAACGGAACGGATGGCATAGTGGTGAGCGCAACCGTCCTCGATGCCAATAAAAATCCGGTAAGCAATATAGATGTCAATTGGTCAGCAACGCCTGGTGGGGGAATGCTTTCAGCCACCAGCAGTAAAACCAATGATAGCGGTGTCGCAACAGTGACGCTGACGTCAACGGAGATCGCCACTTATGACGTAACCGCCGCCGTTGCCAATGGGTCGCCGAAGTCGATTTCCGGACTGACGTTCACGGCGGATACGGCCACCGCCGAACTGAAAACAGTGACATCATCAGCCACCAGCGCGCTGGCAAATAATGTGGCAACCATTACGTTGACTGCCACGGTGCGCGATCAGTCCGGGAATCCGGTTAAAGATCAGCCAATTAGCTGGAGCGCAGATAACGGCAGCGCGGTGCTTTCAGCGACGCAGTCGACAACGGATGCCCAGGGTGAAGCGCAGATCACGGTGAAAAGCGCGGATGTCATCACCACCATCGTCACCGCGCAGCGCGGTTCAGCCGAATCGAAGAAAAGCGAACCGCTGAGCTTTACGGCAGATGAATCCTCCGCCAGCGTTGTCGCTATCGGTGCAGATAAATATGAGGTAGTGGCAAACAATATCGACAGCAGCACATCCACGGCGAAGGTTGAAGACAGCAGCGGTCATCCACTCAGTGGGATAACGGTAAACTGGAACGTGAAGAAAACAGACGGCACTTCAGCAGGGAGCAAAACCTCAATAACCGACAGCGAGGGGAACGCCATCCTGACGCTAAAATCAGCCAAAACGGGCACGGCAACAGCCTCGGCCAGCGTCAGCGGCACGGCGGCGAAAGAAGACAAAGTGACCACGTTTATTGCGGATGCAAGCACACAGAACGTCACGCAGGTAGAGCCAAGCAAAACAACCGCAGTGGCTAACGGCAGCGATAGCATCACTTATGTGGCGACCGTCCTTGACGGACAGAACAACCCAGTCAGCGGCGCCCTCGTCAATTGGTCGACAGACAATGCGGACATGCAGCTCAGCGCGACCTCAACCACCAGTGATACCAACGGTAAGTCACAGATAACCGTGACCTCGTTAAAATCGGGTGATGTTGTGATTAGCGCACAGACCGATGCAGGCGTGGCGTATAAAGCCGTTAAAACGACCTTCAGTGCAGACATCAATCAGGCGAAAATGACGCTGGTAAGTGATAAAGACAAGACGGTTGCCGACGGCACCAGCGAAATTGTGCTGAGCGCCACGCTGGTCGATGCAAACAATAACCCGATAACCGATACCGAGGTGAACTGGAGCGTTGCGCCAACCACTGGTACATTGTCAGCCGCGAAGACCACCACCGACAGCAGCGGTGTGGCCAAAGTGACGCTCACTTCTGCTGAAATTGCTGAATACCAGGTTGATGCAACGATGAGCGGCGGTAACAAGGCATCAGCATCCAAAACCGGTCTGATCTTTACCGCAGACAGTACGACAGCAAACGTCTCCTCGCTGACAGCAGATAAAGACGTCGATATCGTTGCGGGTAAAGATACCGTCACACTAACGGCGTTGGTATTAGATGGCAGTAACCATCCAGTACCTGGTATGACCGTCAACTGGAGCAGCACAGAAACCAACAGTACCTTTAGCGCTAACTCTTCGGTGACGGACTCCGATGGTAAGGCGACTGTGACTTTCTCCAGCCTGAAAGCAGGAAGTATCGACGTGACCGGTACGCTGTCCTTAAGCTCCAGCAAAGCGTCAAAAACATTGCTGGTGATTGGCGATGTCAGCACCGCAACGTTTAGCAGCGTCGTGCCAGATGTGACGGAAGCGGTAGCGGATGGTACAGCGGCAATAACCTGGACGGCAACGGTATGGGATGCAAATGAAAACCTGCTGAAAGATGTGGCGGTTAACTGGACGAGCAATAACGCGAATGTTGTGCTGTCGGCAACGAACGGGACAACGCTGGAAGATGGTACGGTCACGGTAAGCGGGACGTCGATAAAATCGGGTAGCGTGAAAGCCACAGCAACAATAACCTCACCGTCAGCAACGAAAACGTCCAGCGTAGCGAACTTTATTGGTGATGTGAAAACCGCAAAAATAGACTCACTGAAGGCAAATGTCGATCACGTATCGGCAGGGACCACTCCGGTGACCTATACCGCAACGGTATCTGATATCAATAACAACCTTGTTTCAGGCGGTTCGGTTGCCTGGACCACGGATCTGAATACGTTGTCCGCACAAACCAGTACAACGAATGCCAGCGGTATAGCCACTGTTAAGTTGTCAGGTATTGAATTCGGTGTCGCCACCGTCACGGCCACGATCAACGAAAGTACAAAAACGGATAGTACAGTCAAGTTCCTTGGCACCATTGAGTTCGACTGGAACATCACCGATGGCGCAACGGCGGACACGCAAATCAATGGGCCAACGATAACCCAATTTCCAGATCTAGGTTTTATCACCACCGGTGATACCACGGGGCCTACGAGCCTGGTTTGGTCCCAGGGTGGGTATAGCGTCATTACTGCACCGTTTACGGATGATAAGGGGAATACCCGAACCGTCACGTTCGAAGGAACGAGGGCGAATGTGTGTAGCGCGAGTGCCTTTAACTCTGCCGCAGGGTGCAAGGTAAGTTCAAATTACCCACACTTTATATACACAGTAAAAGATGGGGACAATGCGAACCTTCCTGCGGGTACCTGGCATGGTGCGGTAACCTTTGACGGCAAGGATTGGCACACCTCGTGGGCACTGAGCTACGTCATGAATGTTACGATAACGGTACATTAACCCACCGTGGTTTAACTCAGAGAGCTGGTTTATCAGGGAGCAGATCGTCTGCTCCCTGATTGTTTCTTTGTGGTGGGTGGGTTTTTTCCGGGTCGCTGCGCCGCCAGAATAATCGCCCCTTACTGCCAACCGTAGCGACGGCTATAAAAACCTTTCACTAATTGGGTCAATGTCATGTAGCCCGCCAGAATCGCAATCAGCCACGGGAAGTAGCTCAGCGGCAGCGCCTGCAATTGCAGATAGCTGGCCAGCGGCGAGAACGGTAATGCAATGCCCACCACCATCACGACCAGCGTCATTAGCATCAGCGGCCATGCGGCGCGACTTTGGATGAACGGCACGCGACGGGTACGGATCATATGCACAATCAGCGTTTGCGACAGCAGGCCCACCACGAACCAGCCCGACTGGAACAACGTCTGATGCTCTGGCGTATTGGCATGGAAGACAAACCACATCAGGCAAAAGGTCAGAATGTCAAAGATCGAGCTGATCGGCCCAAAGAAGATCATAAAGCGGCCCAGTTCAGCAGGATTCCAGCGCTGTGGTTTTTTGATCTGCTCTTCGTCGACGTTATCAAATGGAATCGCCACCTGGGATACATCGTACAGCAGGTTCTGGATCAGTAAGTGCAACGGCAACATCGGCAGGAACGGCAAAAAGGCGCTCGCCACCAGTACGCTAAACACGTTACCGAAGTTAGAACTGGCCGTCATTTTGATGTACTTCAACATGTTAGAAAAAGTACGGCGTCCTTCGATCACCCCTTCTTCCAGCACCATCAGGCTCTTTTCCAGCAGGATAATATCCGCCGCTTCACGCGCAATATCGACCGCGCCATCAACGGAGATACCGATGTCCGCCGC
>ERZ1026892.1215-NODE-1215-length-11241-cov-11.103075_pt1 | contig 11241 bp, 11 predicted proteins | sample MGYA00380176_ERZ1026892 | MGnify/ENA primary metagenome ERZ1026892 (study PRJEB33269, sample SAMEA4719812) | human gut metagenome | biome: human-associated habitat; feature: organic feature; material: feces | place: Cameroon | collected 2013-10 ... | reverse complement strand
CGTTGGCGACAGGTTGATGCCGCGGTTTCCCGGTTCGTTGTAGAGATCCCAGATGCTGATGCGTGCGTCGTCTTTAAATTGGGTCAGCACATCGCGCACGTAGGCTTCAACCCGCGGCCACTGCTGTGGATCCATCACGATGGCGCGACCCGGGCTGGCGGCAGCCTGGCTGTTGTGGACGCCTTCACGCGGCGCTTTTTGCGGGCCGAGGTACGGCTCATCGCCAGAGAAGCCGCAGTCGTCCATCAGCGTCAGCATCACCTGAATGTCATGCTTTGCGGCGAGTTCCAGGAAGGTGTCGATACGCGCCAGCAAGCCCTCGCGATCCGCTTCCCAGACGATAAACGGCAGGTTAGTGCGCAGGGCGTTATAGCCGTAAGCGTGCGCCCAGCCCAGCTCCTGATCGTTGCGGCGTCAAAGGTATCGGCCTGCCACATCTCCGTCCAGTTGACCGCGCTGCGCGGTAGATAGTTAAAGCCGCAGGCCCAGCCATGTTGTTTAAGCCACGCCTGCGCCTGAGATTCGGTCCATTGTGAATGCATTGCTGTTTCTCCATTGCTAATAATTATTAGCTAATATTTATTAACACCTGACCCGGACGCAACGATCGGGCGCTCATTCTGCTGGGGTGTTCACAAAAAAGACGGAGGATAACTGTGCTATAGTCGGCGCGACAAGGAGTAATCATGCAGAAAAAAAATAAGATAACGATGAGTGATATCGCCAGGGAAGCCGGTGTTTCTCAGGCGACCGTTTCGCTGGTGCTCAACAATAGCCGGGCAATTCGCCTGAGTGATGCCACGCGCGACCGGGTGTACGCCGCGGCGCAGGCGTTAGGCTATCAAAAAATTATCGTGCCGCATCGCCAGGACGGGCAGGAAGAGATTGCGCTGCTGCTCAGCGGGATGCCGAACTACGATCCCTTCGTTGATGCCATCAGCGAGGCCAGCAGCACGGCGTGGCAGCGCGATACGCTGCTGACGGTTTACGATTACGGCGACGATATGGAGCTGGCCGGGCAAATTCTGCGCCAGCTGGAACGGCGCAACTGCGCGGGGGTCATTCTCGCCAGCTCGGTGACGCGCGCCTTTGATTTTTCGCCTTTTGAGTCGCTTATCAATAAGCCGGTGGTGCTGCTGAACCAGTACGATCCCAACCGCCCGCTGTTGCCGACTTTCCTGCCGGATGACCGGGCCAACGCCTGTCAGACCGTCAACCATCTGCTGGAACAGGGGGTGACGCGCATTGCGCACATCATGGGCGATGAGTGGATGGATGCCAGCGTGCTGCGCCTGGAAGGATATCGCCAGACGCTTGAACATGCGGGTATTACGGTGGATGACGCGTTGATCAAGCAAACGGACTGGTCGCTGGACGCCACGTTTAAGGCCACGCTGGAGCTGATGCGCCTGCCGCAGCCGCCGCAGGCCATCTTCTGTGCCAGCGACTGGATGACGCTCGGCTGCTATCAGGCGCTGGCAACGTTAAATGTGTCGATTCCCGGGGACGTACTGGTGTGCGGTTATGACGATCAGCGGATTGCCCATCAGTTGACGCCTGCGCTGACCAGCGTACAGCTCGCTTATCACGAGTTGGGGAGAATGGCGGTGAGCTATCTTTGCGATGGCGACGATACCGCCGCGCATATCCGGCTGGTGGGGAAACTGCAGGTGCGCGGCAGCAGCCAGCGCACCTGAAAAAATTAGCTGACGGGAATCATCACCACGTCGCGGAACGCCGGGCGCTCGGCTAACTGCTGATACCAGCGCGCCAGGTGTGGACGTGGCTGCCAGGTTTTAACGGTTTCCAGCAGGTTATAGACGAACGGCGCAACGGCAATATCACCGACGCCGAACGTTTCGCCGGAGAGCCAGGTCTGTTTTGCCAGCGTGTTCTCCAGAATGTCCAGCAGCGGCTCGCAGGCTTCAATGGCCGCTTCAATCTCCGCCATATTGCGCTGTTCCGCTGGGGTTCTTACCAGCCCGATGAGAATCTTGCGGTGCACCGGGGACAGGGTCTCGTTGGCCCAGTCCATCCATTTTTCGCTTTTGGCGCGCTGAATGGGGCTGGCTTGCCACAGGCTGTCAGTTCCGTACTGCGCCGCCAGGTAGCGGACAATAGTATTGGACTCCCACAACACGTCATCACCGTCTTTCAACATCGGCACCAGACCGTTCGGATTGAGCGCCAGATAGGCCGCGTCGCGGTTCACGCCAAAGCCCTGACCCGCCATAATCTGCTCGTAGGGCAGGTTGAGTTCGGCCAGCGTCCAGCGCACTTTTTTCACGTTCGTTGAATTATTTCGTCCCCACAGCGTAACCATAACCACTCCCGTTTTTTTAGCGAAGGTTCAATGTGCGGCAAAGTTAACGCTTACGCAATCTTGATCAAAAAAAATGTCAGGTTTTAAGCACAAGTTGGGGATCTTGCGTAAACTTAAAAAACTTTACCAACTCACTGTTTCTTTAAGAGAGTTTCTACGTTATTACTCACGGCCTGGTGCAGCACGGCACTGTCGTGGCGTGTTTTGGGAATGGATACTTGGGTGGTTTTTATGATGTGTAACGCTAACGCCTTCAGGAGCCTGATGGCAGGCTCTGCGCTTTTACTTTTGATTGCACCGGCGGTGCAGGCGGCGGAGCAGATGCCCGATGCGCCGGCTATCGACGCGCGCGCGTTTATATTGATGGACTATGCCAGCGGTAAGGTGCTGACCGAAGGCAATGCCGATGAGAAGCTGGACCCGGCCAGCCTGACGAAAATCATGACCAGCTACGTGGTTGGCCAGGCGCTGAAGGCGAACAAAATCAAGCTGACCGATATGGTCACGATTGGTCGCGATGCGTGGGCTACCGGCAACCCGGCGCTGCGCGGTTCCTCGGTGATGTTCCTCAAACCGGGCGAGCAGGTCTCCGTCGAGAACCTCAATAAAGGGGTGATCATCCAGTCGGGCAACGATGCCAGCATTGCCATCGCTGACTACGTCGCGGGCAGCCAGGACTCCTTTGTGAGCCTGATGAACGGCTATGCCCAGAAAATCGGCCTGACTAACACCACGTTCAAAACGGTTCATGGCCTGGATGCGCCAGGGCAGTACAGTACCGCGCGCGACATGGCGCTGCTGACCAAAGCCATGATTCACGATGTGCCGGAAGAGTACGCGGTACACAAAGAGAAAGAGTTTACCTTCAACAATATCCGCCAGCCGAACCGTAACCGCCTGCTGTGGAGCACCAACCTCAACGTCGACGGCGTGAAAACCGGTACGACCGCCGGCGCGGGCTACAACCTGGTGTCATCGGCCACCCAGGGCGATATGCGCCTGATTGCCGTGGTGCTGGGCACCAAGAGCGATCGTGTGCGGTTTAACGAGTCGGAAAAATTGTTGACCTGGGGCTTCCGTTTCTTTGAAACCGTCACCCCGATTAAGCCGGATGCGACCTTTGTCAGCCAGCGAGTGTGGTTTGGCGATAAGAGCGAAGTGAATCTGGGGGCCGGGGAAGCCGGTTCGGTGACGATTCCGAAAGGCCAGCTGAAAAACCTGAAGGCCAGCTACAGCTTAACTCAGCCGCAGCTGACCGCGCCGCTGACCAAAGGGCAGGTGGTGGGGACCATTGATTTTAAACTCAACGACAAAACCATCGAACAGCGCCCGCTGATCGTCATGGAAGCGGTCGAAGAGGGCGGGTTCTTTAGCCGGATGATGGACTTCGTGCTGATGAAGTTCCACGAGTGGTTCGGCAGCTGGTTCTCGTAATGCCTGATTAATACAGCAGCGAGATTTGCTGCTGTTTCGCCAACGCCACCAGTTCTTCATCCGGACTGGTGTCGCTGGCAATCACATCAAAGCGCGTCAGATCGCCCATGCGGGCGGGGCGCACTTTGCCAAACTTGCTGTGATCCGCTACCAGCACATGATAGCGCGCCTGGCGCATTGCCCAGTGCTTCACCGGCAGCTCTTCAAGATTAAAACAGGTTGCGCCCATCTCGATGTCGATACCCGCCGCGGAATAGAAGGCGATGTCCGGGCACAGGTGCGACAACGTATCCTGCTCGCTCAGCGGTTTGAAAATAGCGTTGCTGGCGTGGAACTCGCCGCCGCAAAGAATAGGCCGACAGTTGGGCTTATCCTGTAGCGCGAGGAAAGTGTTGAGGGAGTAGCAGACGGCGGTAAAAGGCAGATCGTTATCAATGGCATCGATAATCCACGGAGTGGTGGTGCCGCAGTCGAAAAACGCCATCTGGTGCGGCTTGAGCAGCTTTGCGGCATGGCGTGCCGCCAGCTTTTTTTCTTCCACCAGGCGGGTTTTTTGGTCGCTCAGTAAATAGTGCGGCACGCTGCGCGGTTCCAGCACCACGTAGCCCCCCAGCAGCACGACCGGCCCGCTTTCGCTGTTGAGATCGCGACGAATCGTCATTTCAGAAACGCCAAGCAGCGCCGCCGCTTCTTTAAGATGCAGCTTATCGCTACGTTTCAGTGCCTGAATCAGTTGGCCAATTCGCTCGTCGCGTCGTGTTTCCATAGTGCCTCTGGTGGACATGCCCCGGCAGGTCGCCGGGGCTCAGCGCGTTATTTTACCTGCGAGCGAAGTGCTAGTCACGCACCCAGCCTTTACGAATCGGAACAGAGAAGATAATGCGGTGCAGCTGCTGAAGGCGCGGGTAAACCAATGCGCCAATGGAGAGCCACAGCATTTGCGCGACCATGCAACCTACGAGGCCGCTGAGGAAACCGCCGAGCATATCCATCGGCCAGTGTACGCCGAGGTAGATGCGGGACCAGGCAATCGCTATGCCCACGATCATCAAAACCAGCCCGGACCACAAACGATGCCAGAACAGGAACGCCAGCGCGAAGGTGAAAATCACCGTGCCATGATCGCTCGGGAAGGAGTTATCCGGCGCGTGATGCAGGAACGTATACCCGACCTTTTCGACAAACGGACGCTCGTGCGGGAACAGCTGACCAATCGTCCACGACAGCGTCAGGCTAATCGCAATTGCCAGCGCGACTTTAACCACCAGATGACGCTGAGCATGCACCTGCTTACGTTCACCCCACAGCCACATGGCGGCGGCCAGCAGCGGGACTATCAGGATCAGATCCTGCGCGATGAATGTCGCCAATGAAATTTCCCACGCCGCCGAAGCAGGGGTGGCATTGATGAGCAAAAACAGCGAGTTGTTCAGGTTTTCCAGCATAGCGTTCCGGCTTAATAGATGACATTTATATGACTGCTACCTTAAAAAGCCATATCTGGCGGGTAAAGCGGCATTGTCTGATTCGCTATACTCAATTTAAGGCGGCCTATCGCGTGGCGTAGAGTATAGTGCCGACTACCTTAAGCCAATCTTAACAACATCAATTTGTGCGAAATTGTTAAGCTGCGTGATAATTGACTATCACCACTAGCGCGCATTGATTAAACTTGCGCGTTTTTAGAATGCATACGAGTCATATCGAGTCATATGGACACTTTATCTTCTTCCCGGAAACGCTTAGGGCGCAAGGCGATTCTGTTCCCGCTTTGCCTCGTGCTCTATGAGTTTTCTACCTATATCGGCAACGATATGATCCAGCCCGGCATGCTCGCAGTGGTGAAGGAATTCAACGCTGGCGATGAATGGGTGCCGACCTCGATGACTGCCTACCTTGCCGGCGGTATGTTCCTGCAATGGCTGCTGGGGCCGCTATCGGACCGCATTGGCCGCCGTCCGGTCATGCTCACTGGCGTTGTCTGGTTTATCGTCACCTGTCTGGCGACTCTGCTGGTGCAAAATATTGAGCAGTTCACTTTCCTGCGTTTTTTACAGGGCGTGAGTCTGTGCTTTATTGGCGCAGTGGGCTATGCGGCGATTCAGGAGTCTTACGATGAGGCGACCTGTATCAAGATAACCGCCTTGATGGCCAACGTCGCATTGATTGCGCCGTTACTGGGGCCGCTGGTGGGGGCCGCGTGGATCCACGTTGCCCGTTGGGAGAGCATGTTTGTGCTCTTCGCGGCGCTGGCAGCCCTGGCTTATATCGGGCTGCACAAAGAGATGCCGGAGACGGCGACGCGCATTGGCGAGAAGCTGTCGTTAAAAGAGCTGGGGCGAGATTATCGCGAAGTGCTGAAAAATGGCCGCTTCGTGGCGGGTGCGCTGGCGACGGGGTTTGTTAGCCTGCCGCTGCTGGCGTGGATTGCGCAGTCGCCGGTGATTATTATTAGCGGTGAGGGTGCGAGCAGCTATGAATACGGCCTGCTGCAGGTGCCGATTTTCGGCGCGCTGATCCTCGGGAATCTGGTGCTGGCGCGTCTGACCTCGCGCCGCACGGTGCGCGCGCTGATCGTCGCGGGGGGATATCCCATTATGTTTGGCCTTATTCTGGCCGCTGCGGCGACGGTGGTGTCGTCTCATGCCTATCTGTGGATGACCGCCGGATTAAGCTTCTACGCCTTCGGTATTGGTCTGGCGAACGCCGGGCTGGTGCGTTTGACGCTGTTTGCCAGCGAGATGAGCAAAGGTACGGTCTCCGCGGCGATGGGCATGCTGCAAATGCTGATCTTTACCGTCGGCATTGAGCTTAGTAAACACATGTACCTGTTGGGGGGAATTGGCTTATTCAGCCTGTTCAACCTGGCCGGTGGTTTGCTGTGGCTGGGGCTGATGGTGATGTTCCTGCGGGATAAAACGGTCGGCAGCGGCTTACAGCCGCAATAACGCTACGCAGCTTATCGGGCCTACGATCGATAATCGACCAGTAGGCCCGATAACCGAGCCGGATCTTAATCAGGCAAACGGCGCTTCGCCGTTGAGCACCTTATCAATAATCTCCAGCACGCCTTCTTCGTTATTGTGCGCCGCACGATAATTCGCGACCGCTTTCACCGCTTCAGACGCATTGGCCATCGCAAAACCGTAGCCCGCCTGCTTCAGCATCTCAATATCGTTGCCGCTGTCGCCAAAGGCCACCACTTCCTCGTTACGGATGCCCCAGCGCGCCTGCAGTAGACTCAAGCCGTGTGCCTTGTGCACGCCGGGGATGATCAGGTCGATACTGCCGTGACCGGTGGTGACGGCGGTGAGCATATGACCAAGCTTGTCATCAAGCAGTGTCTGCATTTGCGGCACTTTATCGTCCGGAATATTCAGGGCGAATTTGAGAATGGTGTCGTCGAGATTATCGAAATTCTCCACCAGCTCCAGACGGTGATAATAGTGCACCGCAATGTCGTGGAAGCGCGGGTCATAGTGCTTCAGCGTGTAGGCGCTCTGTTTACCGCAGGCGATAATCTCAATTTCCGGGCGCGTTTGCAGGAACGCCACAATCTGCTGGAAATGGTCGCGCGGCATTGAACAGTTGAAAACGTCCTCTCCGGCGTCGCGGACCCAGCCGCCGTTCTCGGCAACGAAGCCAATTTCATCGACAATTTCCGGGAAGAACGACGCCAGTTGGTAGTACTGGTTGCCGCTGGCGACCACAAAGCGAATCTGCTGTTCTTTCATCCGCGCATACTGTTGACGGAAGCGTTCGCGGTTATAGGTTTTCTTGTCGTTTAAAAATGTGCCATCCATGTCGACAGCGATCAGTTTAACGCTCATCAATGACTCTCCATTACAACGCGGGGCTCGGGTTTCGCCACCGCTTTCGCCACCAGAGCGGCAATCAGAACCAGCGCCAGGACGGCCAGCATCGCGCTACGCAGACCGTAATGTTCGCCGAGGAAGCCGAGCAGCGGCGGCCCGACCAGAAACGCCAGATAGCCAGTGGTGGCGACAACGCTGACGCGAGTTGGCGCATCCGGGCCGGTATCGCTGGCGGCGGAAATCGTGAGCGGGAAGCCAAGCGACGCGCCCAGTCCCCATAGAATAACCGACACGCCAGCCACCCAGGCGCTGTCGACAAAAATAATCAGCGCAATACCGAGCGCCCCCATCAACGCGCTGGCGCGCACCACGCTGACGCGGCTGTAGCGGTCGATAAACCAGCCGCCGGTAAAGCGCCCGACGGTCATACCCAGCGTGAAGCCGGCGTAAATGAGCGAGCCGGAGGTGGGACTAAAACCATGACCGTCCACCATCAGCAGCGGTAGCCAGTCGTTGGCTGAGCCTTCGGCGAACGCCATCGCCAGCACCACCACGCCAATCAGCATCAGCTGCATATCACGCCAGAAGGGCACGCCTTTTTCCTGGTGCTGCGCATCTTCCGCGGCGTTTTTGCCGGTGCCGTCGGGAATGGCCTTAATGGCAATGGCGATGGGGGCAATACCCACCAGCGCCGCCAGCAAAATATGCCACATCGCAGGAAGACCAAAGGCAGTGACCGCCATGCCGATGCCGGCGCCAACCAGCGTGCCGAAGCTGTAAAAGCCGTGCATCATTGGCAGTACGGTTTTTTTCATTTCGCGCTCGACCGCTGCGCCTTCAACGTTAATCGCCACTTCCGCTGAGCCAAAGCTAGCGCCAAAGATGGCCAGGCCGATAGCGAAGATCCACGCCGAGCCAAAGTGCAGTGCCAGGCTGAGGATCATCATGCCAAAGATGGCGCACGACATAGTGGTGCGAATCACCGCGCGGGTCCCGAATCGTTTCACTAAAAAAGCCGAACAAAGGATGCCGCTCATCGAACCAATCGACAGGCCAAACAGCACGATGCCCATTTCAGCAGTAGAAACCGATAAAATATCGCGGATCGCAGGCGTACGCGTAGCCCAGGAGGCCATCAATAAACCGGGTAAAAAGAAGAACATAAAGAGCGCCCACATCCGCAGTTGCAGGGCTTTACGGGAAGTTAACGTTGTCATCCATTCGCGTCGGGTCGGAAAGTGTGCAGACAACACTAACAAGACTGTGTACATTTGTACATAATCTGCATGAGGAGAATTATGGCTCGCCGACCGAATGACCCGCAGCGCCGGGAGCGCATCGTTGACGCTACGCTGGAAACGATCGCCACGCACGGCATTAATGCGGTCACGCACCGTAAAATCGCCACCTGCGCTGATGTGCCGTTGGGGTCGATGACCTATTATTTCGACGGCATTGAAGCGCTGCTGGGCGAGGCGTTTCGCACCTTTACCGATCGGATGTCGGAAGAGTATACGGCGTTCTTCGCCGATGTGACCAACACCACGGAAGCCTGTGATGCCGTTGCTGAAATCATCTTCAGCAGCCAGGTGACAACACCGAAGAACATGACCCTGATGTATCAGCTGTACGCGCTGGCGAGCAGTACGCCGTCGATGAAAGCGATTATGCAGAACTGGATGAAGCGCAGCCAGCAGACGCTGGCACAGTGGTTCGACCCGACGACGGCCCGTGCGCTGGACGCCTTTATCGAAGGCATGACGCTGCATTTTGTCACCGATCGCCAGCCGCTGACGCGCGAGGATATTCGCAGCATGGTAGGGCGCATTGCCGGAGAGAATCTGCGCTAGCTTAGCGTCGCGCCAGCGGTCACGTTGACGATGGTCGCGGTCATGGCTCCGGCTGCGTCAGCGGCCAAAAATGTTATCACTCCGGCGACCTGCTCGAGCGTAGGCAGTTGTTTAAGCATGGTGCCTTGTGCCGCGCCGCCCAGCCATTCGTCGACCGTGAGTTCCATTGCCTGCGCCTTCTGGCGAAAGATCTCACCGGTATAGGAACCCGCTTCTACGGCCCCGATAATCGCGTGTGAACGTACACCGAGCACGCGGATGTTGCGTGGGCCCAGTTCGCTTGCCAGCGCTTTAATAAACGCCTCCGTTGCCGCACAGCCCACGATATGTCCCAGGTGTCCAGGCATTGCCATCGCGGCTGCCGGGGCGACGACGGTCAGCATCACCCCCTGGTGGCGTCCACCCAGATAGGGGGCGGTCGATTTAGCGATAATAAACTGGGCAGCCAGAAACGGATCGATTCCCTGCCTGAACTCGGCAAGGGACAGCCGCTCCAGATGTTTTCCCTGCTCATGCATAAAGCCGGTCGCGTTCACCACCACGTCGATGCCGTGAGCCTGCTCGGCCAGCTGCGCGACGCGCCGCTGCGTCGCCTGTTCATCGAGTACGTCAACGGTAAAGGTGCTGACAGTGCCCCCCTGCGCGCGCACGCTTTCGGCCACCGCGTCGAGCTTATCCTGATGGCGCGCCGCGAGATGCACCAGCGCGCCCTCGCGGGCCATGGCATGCGCTACCGCGCCGCCAATAGCACCGCTGCCGCCGAAGATAATCGCGACTTTGCCTGCTAATAACATAGGTCACCTCATGGTTCGGTGCGTGTTCTATCAGTATGGGATAGGGGGGAGGGGATGCAAGCGAAGCGAGTTTAATGTATTGATTTTGTTTGCTTTAACTGAATTTCAGGCAACAAAAAACCCATCAACCTTGAACCGAAGATGGCGGGGTTGATGGGCTCCACAAAATGGGGACATCAAAGAAAAGCAGTGGCACTAATTAAGACTCGCACCCTGAGGAAAAGTTCTGCGTTGCGCAAAAAAATTTTCTTTTCTTTGTTTTCCCCCAGTCAGGGCTAGCCGCCTAGTCCTGGCCAGATGATGATAATGAGCGTACCGGCGAGGGTTAACAGCACGTTTGCGATCGCATATGTGCCCGCATAACCCAGCGCCGGAATATTGCTGCGCGCGGTGTCGCTGATGATTTCCATTGCAGGCGCACAGGTACGCGCCCCCATGATGGCGCCGAACAGCAGCGCGCGGTTCATGCGCAGGACGTAAGCACCGAACAGGAAGCAGATAACCACCGGAACCAGGCTGACAAACAGTCCCGCAACCAGCATCTGGCCGCCAACCACGCCGAGGCTGTTGCCAATGCCGCCGCCAGCGCTTAAGCCGACGCCCGCCATAAACACCATCAGACCAAACTCTTTCACCATGTTCAGCGCGCCCTGCGGGATATAGCCGAAGGTGGGGTGGTTAGCACGCAGGAAGCCAAGCATGATGCCCGCAAACAGCAATCCGGCAGCGTTGCCGACGCCGAAGCTAAAGTTACTGAACTGGAAGGTGATCATGCCGATCATCAGGCCGATGATAAAGAAGGCGCAGAAGGCCAGCAGGTCGGTCACCTGGCTGTGGATGGAGACGAAGCCGATACGATCGGCGACGGTTTTCACGCGGCGCGCGTCGCCGCTCACCTGCAACACATCACCTTTGTTGAGGACGATGTTATCGTCGATCGGCATTTCAATCTGGCTACGGATGACGCGGTTGAGGAAGCAGCCGTGGTCGGTCAGCTTCAACTGCGCCAGACGGCGGCCCACCAC
>ERZ1026892.1214-NODE-1214-length-11243-cov-6.374687_pt1 | contig 11243 bp, 10 predicted proteins | sample MGYA00380176_ERZ1026892 | MGnify/ENA primary metagenome ERZ1026892 (study PRJEB33269, sample SAMEA4719812) | human gut metagenome | biome: human-associated habitat; feature: organic feature; material: feces | place: Cameroon | collected 2013-10 ... | reverse complement strand
GTTCTCGTAAGACCTAATGTAAAGCCTTTTATTTAAATCCGATAGGATTTGCGCCTATAAGCGGATTGTGGAGTCAGGTTTTTGTCAAAGCCCTGCCTAACATAGCTGACTAACAGCTAAACTGCAATTTGCTTTTTTTTAGTTATGCACCAGCGTACCGATAGGTTCGCCGTCCATAACCTTCTTGAGGTTGCCCACGATGTCCATGTTGAATACGTAGATGGGGAGATTGTTCTCCTTGCACATGGTTGTGGCGGTGAGGTCCATCACCTTGAGACCGCGAGTGTAGATCTCGTCGTATGTGATGTCTGCGAACTTTGTGGCAGTCGGATCCTTCTCCGGGTCGGCTGTGTAGATACCGTCCACGCGTGTGCCCTTGAGCATAACGTCAGCCTCAATCTCGATGCCGCGAAGCGAAGAGCCTGTGTCGGTGGTGAAGTAGGGCGAGCCTGTTCCGGCAGAGAAGATGCAGACGTAGCCTGCCTCCATAGCTTCGATGGCCTTCCACTTCGAGTAGAACTCGCCGATAGGCTCCATGCGGATGGCTGTGAGCACCTTTGTCTTAACGCCGATGGCGCCGAGAGCAGAGCTGAGAGCGAGCGAATTGATGACTGTGGCGCACATGCCCATCTGGTCACCCTTCACGCGGTCGAAGCCCTTGGAAGCTCCGCTGAGGCCGCGGAAGATGTTGCCGCCGCCGATGACGATGCCTATCTGCACACCCATCTCGTGCACTTCCTTGATCTGCTGTGCATACTCGCCCAGACGAACGGGGTCGATTCCGAAACTCTGTTTGCCCATAAGGCTCTCGCCGCTGAGCTTAAGTAGGATTCTCTTAAATCTTGACATTTTTCTTTTATATGATTATGTTTATACGTTTCTGATTCTTCTTTTATCTCAGGACGAACCTCACCTCCTTGAGCGAGTAGGCGCGTTGCTGCCCGTTCTCGTCCGTAAGACGCAGCATTCCGTCCGTTCCGACGTGGTCAATGCTGGCGAGGAAGGTCTCGCCGGTGGCTGTGTCCTCGTAGCGATGCAGGCCGAAGCGTCTGTAGAGCGCATTGTTATATTCGCTTACGATGGCGTCCTTGTCGCCTTCAATGACCCGTTGGTAATAGGCTTCGAAGGCTTCGGCAAGCTCGTTCGCCACTCTTTCTATCGGCGTATAGAGTCCAGTGATGTTGAGCAACGATATGGGATTGGGCGCATCGCTGCGGAATATCTCCTGATTGACGTTCAGTCCAATGCCGAAAATGCAGCGTGTGATTTCCTTTCCCGACACGGCAGTCTCGATGAGCGTGCCGCTGATCTTGCTGTCGAACCAATAGATGTCGTTAGGCCACTTCAGCTTTATGGCTCCGCAATAGTTGTCGAGCACGGATTTCACGGCGAGTGCACCAGCCATTGACAGCACGAACTGTTCGGTTATGCGCACCCCCTTGGGGCTTGTCAGAATGGACGTGAGCAGGTTTTCGCCCGCATTGCTCTCCCACGAGTTGCCCTTCTGTCCGCGTCCTGCCGACTGAAAGTCCGCCCTTACCATGACAAAATGGTCGGGTGCGGGTGTGGGACAGTCTTTCAGATAGTCGTTGGTGGACGTCGTGACGTCGAGGTGTATCATTTCTTTGTTCATGTCGGTGAGGATTTTTGTTGCTTAATATACCAGGCACGGATTGAATGCGTCTTTCACATGCTCTATCTCAGCTTCGTCCTTATTTCTGCCTACGATGGCTATAATGTCGAAGCGCAGCATGTCAGCGATGTTGAACTGCTTGACGAAGGCGTTGGCGCAATATCCGATGCTGCGTACTTTGCGTACGTCCACGGCGTCCTCCGGCTTGGTGATGATGTCGCCCGAGCGTGTCTTCACCTCTACGAACACCACCTCGTTGCCCTCCGGCGACCGTGCTATGATGTCGAGGTCGCGGTGGCCGAACCGCCAGTTGCGCTCCATTATCTGGTAGCCTTTCTTTCTAAGGAAGTCGGCAGCAAGCTCCTCTCCCCATTTTCCCGTTTCGTTATGTTGGGCCATACGCTCGTTGTTTTTCGCAAAGGTACGGCAAAAAATCCGGTTAAGCGAATCGAATGTATATTTATTTTATAATCATATCAGCGGCATGCCGAGCTTCTTGCATTCCTCACGCATTTCTTTCGGCCAGATGCTTGCCTGTATTTCGCCGATGTGCGCTTTCTGGAGGAGCACCATGCAGAGACGGCTCTGGCCGATGCCGCCGCCGATGGAGAGAGGCAGTTCGCCGTTGAGCAGACGCTTATGGAAGTAGAGCTTCTCTCGTTCTTCCTCGCCCTCTTCCTTAAGCTGGCGCAGCAGAGCCTCACGGTCCACGCGGATGCCCATGGACGAAAGCTCGAAGGAGCGCTCGAGGACGGGATACCAGATGAGGATGTCGCCGTTGAGACCAGCGCGTCCGTTCTCAGCCACGGTGGACCAGTCGTCGTAGTCGGGGGCGCGTCCGTCGTGCTTCTTGCCGTCAGCTAATTTTCCACCGATGCCGATGATGAACACGGCGCCGTATTCGCGGCAGATGGCGTCCTCGCGCTGCTTCGGTGTCAGCCCGGGATACATCTGCTGGAGCTCCTCGCTGTGTATGAAATGGATTTTCTCAGGAAGGAAAGGCTTGATGTTGTCGTAAGTCTCGCAGACGAGAAATTCGGTTCGTCTTATGGCAGCGTATATCCTTTTCACCACGTCGCGCAGGAAGGCAAGCGTGCGGTCTTCCTTGCGGATGACAGCTTCCCAGTCCCATTGGTCGACGTAGAGCGAGTGCAGATTGTCCAGTTCTTCGTCGGCACGGATGGCGTTCATGTCGGTATAGATGCCCGATCCCGGCTCTATCTCGTAGTCGGCAAGAGTCAGACGCTTCCATTTAGCAAGCGAATGCACCACCTCAGCTTTCTCGTCGCCGAGGTCTTTGATGGGGAACGTCACGGGACGCTCCACGCCGTTAAGGTCGTCGTTGATGCCGAGACCCTTCAGAACGAAGAGGGGAGCGGTGACGCGGCGCAGATGCAGCTCTGTGGCAAGGTTCTGCTGGAAGAAGTCTTTTATCAGTTTGATGCCCTGCTCGGTCTTGTGTACGTCGAGCAGGGCGGTGTAATGTTCGGGATGAATAAGTGTGCTCATATATATAATGTGTTTTGTCTTTAATTGAATAGATATAGGCAAATGTCGCCTTTAGCGTGATGCAAAGTTACGTATTTAATTGTTTATTGACAAGCAGAGAGGTATGTTTTATTGGCAAAGTGTTTATATTGTTGTTTTATTTATGGCATTTGGATAGCTAAAGCGGGTGTGTCGGTTGCTTTTTATAAATCAGAATACGTTGATATTATGTCAATAATGTTAACATACGGTAACGTAAAGGTTAAACTTAGTTATTGTCGTGGTATCATAAAATAAGGTTTCGCCAAAAATTTCTACTTTTGTGAGTCATTTATAACAAGACCGATGGTTTTCAAATACGACTTTCTAATTATTGGCGCCGGTGTAGCCGGCATGAGCTACGCCTTGAAAGTGGCCCGCGCACACAAAGGAAAGGTGTGCATTATCTGCAAGACTTCGCTTGACGAGGCAAACACTTCGTTTGCCCAGGGAGGTGTTGCCTCAGTGACTAACCTCGCAGTCGACAATTTCGACAAGCACATAGAGGACACAATGATTGCGGGCGACTATATCTCAGACCGTGATGCTGTGGAACTGGTGGTGCGTAATGCACCTGAACAGATACGCGAGCTGGTGAAGTGGGGTGTGAATTTCGACCGTAAGGAAGACGGCGAGTTCGACCTTCATCGTGAGGGCGGACACTCTGAGTTCCGCATCCTTCACCATGCCGACGACACGGGAGCTGAGATTCAGCGTGGCCTGATGGCTGCCGTGCGTGCATGTCCGGACATCGACATTAAGGAAAACCACTTCGCTGTGGAGATTATCACACAGCACCATCTCGGAGCTCGCGTAACGCGCCGCACCCCACATATTAACTGCTATGGAGCTTACGTGCTCAATCCGGAGACGGAGAAGGTGGACACTTACTTGAGTAAGGTGACGCTGATGTGTACAGGCGGTTGTGGCGCCGTATACCAGACCACCACTAATCCCGTTATCGCAACGGGTGACGGCGAGGCTATGGTATATCGTGCCAAGGGAACAGTGAAGGACATGGAGTTCGTGCAGTTCCATCCGACGGCGCTTTATCATCCCGGCGAGACTCATCCCGCCTTCCTTATCACGGAGGCAATGCGCGGTTACGGCGGCATATTGCGTCTGCCTAACGGCGAATCGTTCATGGAGAAGTATGACAAGCGACTCTCGCTTGCTCCGCGTGACATCGTGGCTCGCGCCATAGACAAGGAGATGAAGATACATGGTATCGACCATGTTTGTCTGGACGTTACGCACAAGGACCCGGAGGAGACAAAGAAGCACTTCCCGAATATATATCATAAATGTAAGACTATAGGCATCGACATCACGACTGACTATATCCCTGTTCGCCCGGCAGCGCACTATATGTGTGGCGGCATCAAGGTGGATCTTAACGGACAGTCGTCCATCGAGCGTCTGTATGCCATCGGCGAGTGTTCTTGCACAGGACTTCACGGCGGCAACCGTCTTGCCAGCAACTCGCTCATTGAGGCTGTTGTTTATGCCGATGCTGCTGCAAAGCATTCATTGGAGCATATCGATGAGTATGACTTTAACGAGCAGGTTCCGGCATGGAACGACGAGGGCACGATGACCAATGAGGAGAAGGTGCTTATCACGCAGAGCGTGAAAGAGGTGGGCGAGATAATGTCAAACTATGTTGGCATAGTTCGTTCTGACCTTCGTCTGAAGCGTGCCTGGGACCGTTTGGATCTGCTCTATGAGGAGACGGAGGAACTGTTTAAGCGTGTGAAGGCAAGTCGTGACATCTGCGAGCTCCGTAATATGATTAACGTGGGCTACCTTATTACACGTCAGGCCATTGAGCGCAAGGAATGTCGCGGACTGCATTTCACGACAGACTATCCGCTTCACGCCTACGACAAGAAATAATATTTACTGACAATACGTCTGCTTATGAAACAGAATGTTGGGTCTGTGGCTGTTGCTTGCGCCGCTTTCGCTCTGATGAGCTTCTGCGTCAGCAAGAACGCCATAAAGTACAATAAGGATGTTGCCGTAATCAATACGTCTTCAATAGTGAAGGCGCGTGGCTACATGGGCAACACGCCAGTGAAGATTTTCGTTCGCAATAATAAGATAGTCAAGATTGAGTCGCTTCCTAATCAGGAAACGCCGGCTGTATTTGCCAAGGCAGAAGAGCTACTTAAGCGATTCGTCGGCAAGTCGGTGGATGAGGCTTCAGCTATGAAGGTGGACGGCGTGAGCGGTGCCACATATTCATCAAAGGCTCTTATACAGAACGTAAAGGGTGGACTGAAGTATTATAAGGACAATAAGAAGTCTAAATAATCGGGGCGGATTGGCCTTTATTAATAGGACAGGCTTCCATGATAAAAATGATAATGGCAAGCAGCAGCTCATGCAGCTGTAGCTTGCCATTCTTTGTTTTTCTTAATTACTACTAACCTTACATCTATGGACATTACTAATCTTACATCTATGGACATTACTAATCTTACATCTATGGACATTGCAGACAACAATAACAATGTTCCTTCTGTGCTTGGCAGACAGACCAAGTGGGAGGACCTTTTCTTTTATCAGAAGGCTGACGTTATTTATCAGCTATCGTTTGTCTTCTGTGACAGATTCATCCATCTTTATAAGGACCGCACCCGCGATCAGGTCATTCAGGCTGCCCGTTCCTGCAAGCAGAACATTGTGGAGGGGCTGGCTGACGGTGTGACGTCTTCAGAAATGCAGCTGAAGCTGCTGAACGTGGCGCGAGCTTCGCTGAAGGAGCTACGTGAGGACTTTGAGGATTATCTCAAGTCGCGCCATCGCGAGTTTTATGTAGCGGGAGAGGAGCGTTATGACGTAATGCTTGATTATTGCAGCCGTCATAACAAGCTGAAGGATTATGAGCCTTTCTTCCAGACATGGAGTGACGAGCAGATGTGCAATTCTAGCCCTTCTAGCTTTTCTAGCTCTTCTAGAAGCTATAGAACGTCTAGCCTCTATAGAACGTCAGAAGAGCCAGACCGTCCAGAGCCTAAAGAGAAGCCTCCTAAAACAGCTTGTCAATGTCCACTCTCAGCCCCACTTGCAGCGTGGTGCCGTCCGTTAGCGGACAGTTCAGATAGTAGTGTTTTGGGCGGTAGTTCAGGAGGTTGTCGAGAGCTGTGGTCAGCGTTATGGCTTTGCCGATGCGCTGCACGAGCGACAGCTTCCAGATGGTGTAAGCAGGATACTTGACGCTTACGGTTCCCTCGCTCACATCATAATAGTTCTTATACTCCATGTTTTCGCTTCCAGAGAGAACGCGTCCGCTTATTCCAGCGCTTATTCCGTAATTTTTTGTGAAGTCATGATCGTAGTCGAGACGGACGTTCACGGCGTGCTTGCGGGCTGGGATATACTGGTTGTTGATGGTGTTGCCGTCCTTGTCCTTTGCCAACTGTTCGTTGGTGTAGGCGTATGTGAGGCGTGCAGACAAGCCGTTGTCCCATCTTCCCTGTGCAGCCAGTTCGCCGCCACAAACACTATACTCGCCGAGATTGGCATAGGGGAGGTAAGGCAGCTTGTCCGTTGGAGTCTTGAAGTAAGGAGCTGCAGTGGAAAGCTTGTTGGTGACGTGGCTGTAAAGAACCGAAGCCGTAACGTTATATTGTCCCTTCACCATTTCCACAGAAGCGTTAAAGTTGTGACTCAGTTCCGGCTTCAGGTTCTCGTTACCCTCAACAATCCAAATACCAGCCATATCAAAATTATAGTATTTCTCCTTCAGCGACGGCGCTCTGAATCCCATACCGTAACCGGTGCGGAGAGTGATGTTGCTGCAAGGACGATAACGTACGTTAAGCTTTGGCGTAACGCGCGAGTTCTGACCGTCCGAAAGATAGTCGTAACGCAATGCTCCAACCACCTCCAGCTTTGATGTCACCATCCAGTCATACTGTGCGAAGACATCGAAGCAGTCCTGCTCTCTCTTTTTGTTCTCAAGGTTGGTATTGAACAGGTAGTCATGCATATAGTCAGCGCCGACGGTAAGCATGTCGCCGTTGTCGAACGCATGATTGTAAGCGGCACGGAAGGAGTTCTGCACGTTGCTGTAATCGCGGATGTCCAGTCGTCGACGAGTCTGATAGTCCGACTTGTCGTATTGGTCGAAGGTGTATCCCACCTTCAGGTCGTCCGCGTCAGAGATGTTCCAGCCGAGCTTCAGTCCACCCGAGAAGTCGCGATAACGCTCTGGAAGGTCTGCCGTACGTGCTGTCTCGCGAAAGAAATAGCCTGCGCGTGCTGTCAATGACAGCTTGTCTGTCGGTACCCAAGTAAACTTGTCGCCAACATTGACGGTCTTGCTGCCATAGATGGTGGAGATGACGCGCGTAACAGGATCAGGCTGACTGGTGACGTTATAGTTGTCCACCGATGTACGTTCAGCCGTTAGCAGATTGTGCACGTGCTTGCCTTTCAGTCCGAACGACGTGCCATAACGCTGTTCGCCATGCTTCGAGACGCGTCCGTTGACGTTCAGCGTCCAAGGTTTTGAAGGCTTCTTGGTTATGATATTTATAACTCCACCGTTGGCATTGCTGCCATAAAGAGCCGAAGCCGCACCCTTCACTATCTCCACACGTTCCACGTTGTCCATGGAAAGTCGTGAGAAGTCGATGTCGCCACTGACGTCGCCAGTCAGACGTTCACCGTCAATAAGGAACAGCACGCCCTGTCCTCCGAAACCGGAGAAGTTGAGGTGTGTCTGCTGGTTCATGGCGTATGAAAACTCTGCGCCTGGTATTTCCTGCTGAAGCAGATCCTGCACGTTGGTGGCATCAGTACGTTCGATGTCGCGTGAGGTGATGAGTCGAGTCTGAATGGGAGTGTCCTTGAGCAGTTTCGGTGTGCGTGTTCCGGTTACCACCACCTCTTCCAGCATGTAATTGCGCATGATGGAGTCTGTGAAAGCCTCGCCATAGTCGGCGTCCTGCCATACGTTGGCGGTTTCACGTCCGGTGACAATAGTTCCCTCACTTGTCTGTGCGGCAAGCGGCAGCGCTGAACAGCAGATGGTGGCGATAAGAGCGTTTCTCTTTATCATTATATTATTAATGTATTAATAAGGATACTTATAGTTGATGGTCATGAAGCACTTCTCTCCTTGCGGCGAAAGATAGTTGTCGAGTTGGAGAGCGGCGTAGGTTCCGTCGTTGAGTCGGAGCACAAATACACGGCTGTCCATTGAGAACTCTGGCGGCATTGGCGGCACCTTTACGATGAGCCATGACGAGAGCAGACGGTTAATCTTTATTCCCTGCGACGGCACCAGTCCCAACAGCATCTTCTCCTGTCCGTCCCAAACGTCATTCTCTGACCATTCGTCCTCCGTGAAAGTCATTCCGTCGAACGCCTCAGACGACTCTGGCAGTTCTGCCATCGACTTGCAGTTGGTTCGCAGAACGGCTCCACCATTCGTGCGGACATTGTTGCGATGAATGGCTATGGTCCATTCTTCGGGCTCTTCCTGTGGGTCGCAAGGCGTAAACTCGCGAAACTCGCTCTTCGTTATTCCCTCTCCGAACACGTCAAACCAGTACATATACTGTCCCGACTTGCCGTCCGACTCCTTTGTCAGCGTCATCGGAATGGGATAAGTCTCAGGCTCCATCTGTGCTTTCTGCAGCCCTTCCTCGTCGCCGCTCTCCGCCAGACGCTGCAGCTTCTTGAGGTCAAAGTAGTGCCAGTCGGTCCAACTCGTTGCGTCCACGACCAGCTGTCCCTTTGCAGCCACAATCTCCTTGTCTGGTTGGTCGTATATATCGTCGAGAATGCCGTTGCAGGCAGTGGTGGTAAAGATCACCATGCATGCAACGGCAAGTCGGATGGAATATTTGAGTGTATACTTTAACATTCCTGTTATTTCAATGTTTTATTCTTTGTTTCTGCTTTATTTTCTAAGGTATTTCTTGCCGTTGATGATGACAATGCCCTTATAGTCATCGCTCACGCGCTGTCCGGCAATGTTGTATGCCTTACCGTCCATAGGCTTGTTGTCTGTCTTTACGGTGTTGATGGCAGTGGTGTTTACATTGAATGTCGATACGATGTCGAACGGCATTGCACCCATCTGGAACTTGTTGATGATGGAAGTAACCTTTGTGCCGTCATACTTCACGAGGATGTTGTTGTCCTTCTTGCTGTTGAAGACATAGTCGCCGTTAATTGTGGTATTGCCGTCCTTCTCTGCCGAGAAGTGGAATGTGAGACCGTCGTCCTTATAGTCGCGATAGAATCCACCCTGCTCGCTGTCATAAACCAGTCCCTTAACAGTGTATGCTCCAAGCGAAAGGTTGCCGATAAGAGTGTTGTCGAGTGTGTAAGCGGGAACTGCCACATCCACCTTCTCCACGTCGCCGTCCTTATACTTGCGTATGTTGTAGGTGACGCTGCTGTTTGTGTAGGTGTAGGCGCCGCCGATGCAAACGCTGATGGCGTCAGTTACCGGCTTGACGTAATATCCCTTGACTGTGTAAGTGATGGGGAAAGGCATTGAGCCGTATGTGAAAGTGGCGCTAAGGTCAAACGAGTTGTCTGCCATATTGTAAGTGGCGCTCAATGATGAACCCTTAATGGCTTTCTCCTTACCGCCTATGTTGACAGTGGCGCTGAACTCCTGTGAAGGAAATTCCACCACGTGATTGGCACCCATCGTGAATGTGGCTCCCTTAATGGTAAACGAAGGAATGGCAGCCATGCCCTTCATCTCTGGCAATGTAATGTCGCCGGATGTCATGCCGTTCATCTTAAACTGTATGGTGTCGCTCTCGTTGTTTACGTCCATTGTTGAAACTTTAGCGTTGGATGCTCCCACGAAAGACATGGGTGTGTGCTGTTGAGCTGACATTGAGGCTGCTGTGAAGGCAGCAAAGAGGAGAGTAAATATCTTCTTCATATTTCTTATTGTTTTTATTTTTACGTTATTCTATATCTTATCTTACTTTTGTTCTGTTTCTGAATTGTCCGAATGGTCAGCGTGACTGTCCTTGGCATTGTAAAGCCAGAAGCCGGCAATGAGGGCAACGAAGAGGGCGAGGATGCCAACCATCTCTGCCACGTGGTTCATCGGGTCCACCCATATCTCCTTGAAGAAACCGTTGCGTGCTGCCACCTCAACGAACGACCAAAAGACGATGACGTTGGCGAGAGCCATGCGAAGGTTTCTGCCCCATGAGGCAATGTGGAGCTGCTTCTTGAGAATCATGCCTGAGAATACAAGGCAAGCAGCACCGATGGCGTAAGTGACGGGATGGTCGCTACCTAAGAAGACGGGATCGTAGCAGAACATAAGCAGGAGATAGAGTCCCCACATCATGATGTTCCATTCCATGAAAACCACTACGCTGGGATGGTATGCCATCGGGCGAAGCTCCACGTGCTGCTTTACGCCGCAATGATTCTGTATCCAGCGGATGAAGTCGCATCCTGTGCGGGTGCAGAACACATACATGAAGATGGTCATTATCCACATTCCGAACGTGGCTGGCATAATGAGATATTCGGGTCTTGAGCCGCGTATCTCCTTCAGTTCTGTGCGGGAGAAGTCTTCCAGCGGTGTGCCGTTGATGGTAAACGAGTGGTCTACCGCCACCCCGTTGACGTATCGGCTGACAGTCTCAACGACGCCGTTGCCCACAAGGTCGCAGTGGACGCCGTAGCGCTGGGCGTAATAGGCGAACAGAAACTCCACCCATCCTGTCCAGAAGAGCATTGCGCCAGTTATGCCGAGGCAAGTCTGCTTGGTGTCTCCTTTGACGAAAACGCCCCAAATGGTTATGGCGAGACCCGCCAGACCCATGAAGAAAGCCGAATAATGAAGCGTTGTCGGTTCCAGATAATGCTCCATAAGAATCATGAGAGCGTGACCGAGAGGCATTAGCAAGAGCACAATAAGGAGTGCTCCCAGTGTCTTGCCGGGATGCATTCTTGATTTCATACTTTTGTTGATGTTCATAATTTTGTATAGAGGGCTTTGTATTAATCTATAGAAAGATTTCTTCTTTTTTTGCGAATGCAAAGTTAGATATTTTGTATAGTTCTTGAAATACTCATTTAT
>ERZ1026892.1213-NODE-1213-length-11245-cov-36.335746_pt1 | contig 11245 bp, 8 predicted proteins | sample MGYA00380176_ERZ1026892 | MGnify/ENA primary metagenome ERZ1026892 (study PRJEB33269, sample SAMEA4719812) | human gut metagenome | biome: human-associated habitat; feature: organic feature; material: feces | place: Cameroon | collected 2013-10 ... | reverse complement strand
TAGCGGCTGCGCCGCTTAACTGCTGCAAACTTAGAGCGACGCGTCCCGCGTCGGGATTTTTAAGGCAAAGGCTCACTAACAAGCGTGTAATTAGCGCTGTCTGTGAGCCTTTATTGGGTGTATGAGCCTTTGCCTTAATGCCCGACGCGGGACGCGTCGCCATTAGAGCTTGCGTTTGGTGGTAGCGTTTGCTGCCTGCGTTTAGAGTTTGCGTTTGGTGCTTGCGTTTAGAGGTAACGTTTGCTTCTTGCGTTTAGTGCTTGCATTTAGAGGTAGCGTTTTGTGCTTGAGTTTTGTGCTTGAATTTTATGGTAGCGGGACCTTTACCATACTACAAAAACTTTACTTGTCGAGTATCTTACATCTTACACTAACACATTACAACTCATTGATTGTCAACACATTACTTAGTGTAAGATGCTACCGATGTCACCTACACACAACCTACACAACACACACACTGCCACACGGTACAAACACGGGAGGAAGATATCACAGCATAGGGGAGCAGAAAAGTCTGTTGCTCCGACAGATTCCTCTACGTCCCTATGGCGTATAATCCGCTGCACACGTCCAAACCGACTGCGAGGCAGCGGGGTGAAGTGTGTAAGATGTGTGCAGGAGTGTGTAAGATACTTTGAACTCATCTTACACACTTGAAACATCTGAATATCAACTTGTTACGCATAAAAAGTGTAAGATGGCAGTAAAAACACACGCACTCTTTTACATGAGGGATGACGGCGAGGGGACAAATATTTGTGTACAAATTGTACACTTTTTTTGTTGGGTGCAATGCCTCGGTGTTACCTTTGCAGCGCTTTGCTTTAGTACTAAACCAAATTGTAGTAACTACCATGAAACGAATGCTTAACAGAATGCTGCGTTATGCCGATGCCATTGTGAAACGTGGCGTTGACAAACTGATAGACGCTATCGGACATAGCCCGGAACCACAAACTGAAAACGCTGAAACGCCCCAGCCGCAAAAACGCATGAGCCACGACACGGACTGCGCACCGCAAGCGACTGGCAACACGACTAACTGCGGTTTGACCGAACAAGCCATCAGTCTGATGAACGAATTGTACGACATGCGCTATAATGTGCTTGACCGCACGCCCGAAGTGCAACGACGCGACCAGGTGGACAAAGGGTTTGTGTCCGTGAGCAAACTGGTGCGCAACACCGTGGTGATTGACCTGCACAAACGGGGTTGCATGGTGTGGAACAACGACGCGGACCACATTGTGGAGTCAAATAAAGCGTGCCGTGCGCGGTATGGGACAGAAGTTCACTGCCGTGGCTCTGGGACATGAGGCGCAAACATGACGAGGGGTGCAGATTTTCAATACGCGCTATGTGATGGCGCGGGAATGTGATGAAGTCAAGAAAGCACTATTTTGCGGCTGATTGCAGCATGCGGATTTCACTTCTGGCCCTGCAAAAAATCGTTTGTCTCTTGATCGTACATATCGGCAGCTTCACGCATCTTGTCACGCATAAAAGTCACGACAAAACGAGGTGAGAGTATGCGAATGCCTGGGCCATAACTCATAAACACGGAATACATTTCGAAATTGGTTATCACACGAATGCTGAAAATGCAACTATGGTCGGCGGGATTGGTGCTGACAAGCTGCTGCGAGGGGTGAACAGGTTTGGTCTTGATGTATTGACTCTGCTCTGCATTGGCCCAAAAGGAGATGAAAATAGGACGATTACCAATGTTTTTGCTCACTCCTATCACATCGTCGAAGAAATGCGCGGCATCAAACTGCGGATTCTCACAAAAAGGCACATCGCAGGGTTCTATGGATTGAATGCGATCAAGGGCAAGATTGTAGAGTACGAGATCCTTGGCTTTGGATCCGAAAAGGAACCAACGATTGCGGAACTCTTTGAGCAAGTACGGAAAGAGTACATATTCAACAGGTTTGCGTGCCGAGAACGACTGGTAACTGATACGCAGCGTTTGCTTATGAGCTATATAGTTGTATAACGGACTGAGCAAACGAAGTCCCCGAAGATTGGGTACACTATCGAAATGTATAATGGGCTTGCGACGTTTCTGCGTGATAGAGAGCTTGTCTTGCAAACGGCTTACCACATCGGATATTTCGACAAACTGATCAAAGTCCTCCAACTGCCGCAACAGGTCTACAGCTTCTTGCATCACCTCGAAGTCACCTTGCGAAAGTGGCATGTTGGTAATGGAGTATTCAGTGTCGGCATACCGATAATACTTATGGTCGTACACCTCTATAGGAGCATTATAGCCCAATTTATCGGAACGCATTATCTGTAAATCGTTCTGTACCGTACGCAAACTAACACCTTTGCTTATACCCTCGCAGTCGTAGAGCGCATCACTACAAGCCTCTACTAAATCGTCAATGGTCCATCGGCGATAACGATTGCGAAGACAATTATCAATAGTTTTATAGCGTATTAAAGCATTTTTGTTGGCTGGCATAGCTTCAAGGTTTTGGTTATACAAGGACAAATGTAGCACAATCTGCGCAATGTTTCTGCGCAGACGGAAGAAAATGCGCTTTTTTCGTTGATTTTTATCACTTTCTTTCCATTACGCAGAAACATTGCGGAGCACGCTTATTACTTTGCACTCGCAATCGGGACATGAGGAAACACTATTCCCTCTGCACATAAATATAAAGGAGGACCAAGCCATATCATACTTCATTTACTAATAATACATAGTGACTCCCCGCTGATGGGGAAACCATGATTAGCAATTTCCTCCTCTGTTACAATTAAAAGCAAGATGGTCCAAGGCTGACTTACTTCAACATCAGTTTGATAAACACGACTCGTTATAGTCTGCCAATTACCATTTTGTACCGCCGCGATAGCTCAGTTGGTAGAGCGATTGTTATTAAGGGCGGTTCTAAAAATTCTGTTTTTAGAGTTCTGCTATTCTGAAATGTGATTTGCACACTCTCAGAAGTGTCTTTTTGAAAGTTAGTTCGGTCACATAGCCCGCTATGCTCCCTCACAAACTTTCAAAAATACGCTTCTGATAGCGCACAAATCCCTATTTCAGAATTATTAGAACCGCCCTAAAAGTGTGATAGAATTTTCTCACCTAAACAGGACAAACCATCACATACTCCTACAATTACAATGTGTCGCAGGTTCGATTCCTGCTCGCGGCACGCTATTTTCAAAAGCACAAAGGTGGCTTAACATCTGATGGGGCACTTTATCTCGTGCCTTCGCCAACCAAGGTAAGCCTTCTAAATGCCTTGAGAATACATCTTTTCAGAACAAATAAGTTGAACAGGTCTAAGAACGACATACTCCTGATTTTGAATTCAGCTTGAAGCTTGGAGCTGGAATGTACGTGTCGTTCCATTACCTTTTATATTTCATACAAATGAGAGACAAAAAACTGCTAAGAATTGCCTTGCGCTACCGAGCCATATACTTGGACATTGACCCTAAAGAAGTTGATCTTGAAGCAAAGCCTACCCCTGCCGTGTTGGCCTTCGTGGCCCGACTGAGGGAGAATGGCTTCAGCGTAAACGAAGATTTGCTTCATGCGCTATGTATGGTGAGCGCCACAGAATTGGTTGACATTACCGCCGTGATTGATGACGTGATGGGTGTGAAGCTTAATTGGGCAACACTTGTTAAGGGTTGGAATGTGCCCACTGGCGAAACGCGAGCCGACCATTTAATAACCTTCTTTGCCAACCTTATAGGCGGGGCAAAAGCTGGATTGGAAGGCTGCACGCTGCCCTGTGGTTGCTTCATTCCCGAAGGCACATTTCCCCTCGAACGATATACGGGCTGCCCTTTCTGCGGAACGCCTTTCACTACGGCAAACTTCGTATACAAAGGTCAAGCATCGAAACTGAAGGAACTCCGATTGTTTACCGAGGAAGATCTGAAACAGGTATACCACTCTCTACTCGCTTCCCCCACTCCACTTGACGCATCGCAAAAGGATTCGTTCGAAACGTTGATTGACATTTACGGGCTGCCGGACAAGGTAGAGATTAGTATGAAGGAAACAGCAATGCTTGCTGTGAAACACCTTGTGGCAAATGGTCAACAAGCTCAAGCTTTACTGAAAACTCCTACCGACATATTACGCTATTTGTGGTATGAAAAGACTGGGTATGTGCAAATTATTGAACCAAGGACATTGATAGCGCAAGCCCGCCGATTCTACTACCACATGTTTGGCCCTCTCAATCAAAGCAAATATGCAGGAAATGAGATGAAGGAAAAGCTCAAATTAAAATACGACCGCAAGCACTGCCAATGCGTGGCTTCGTGGATCAACGACCTTGCACTATCGCCCCAACAAGCCACAGAGAATATGAATGCCAAACGCGGAATGTGGGTACGTATGATTCGCGCCTTGCGACTTGGAGAATATTCACGCAGGAAAGGATACGAACATTTGGCTGATATCCTTGACGCATTCTATCATCAGGAGCAGCCCACTTGGTTGGGTACTTTGCAGCAGGCGCGCAACAATCGCGATACGCAAACCGTGTTACAAATGCTCAAGCAACGCCCAGGACTGTTTGCCCGCAGCCTCTTTGCTACCATGCTGCGCTTTGGGTGCGAAGAGACGATGGAGGCCTTTGAGCAAGTGGCCGATCAAATGCCATCTCGTTTACTTCTGTCACTGGGTAATGCCGCAGAAAAATACTTTGACCCTGATGCTACGCGCACAGCACACCCCATCACAGGCTACACAATCTCTATTCCTAAAAACAAGCTGCTATCACTTTACAGCCCTGCCGACCTAAAGGCTATGGTGGCAAGGGTGAAGCAATGCTACGTTTCTTCCCTCAAACATAGCTTTGCAGCCCAAACCACAAAGGCAAAAAGCATCTATATTGCCCCCGCGTTGTTCGACATTCCCATCAGCGTAGGCGACAGGTCTGCCACGATACAGGACATCTCGTGCGCACTCATGGGCACCCGTTTCCCCGTAGGAGGTGATGCCGTACGCTTGTTCCTGCAATGGGGAAAGGGCTTACACGCTCAACCCCTTGACATGGACATCAGCTGCCACATTGCTTTCGAAAATGGCAAAACCGAAGAATGTGCCTACTACCGTCTGAAAGCTACTGGAGCCAAACACGGAGGTGACATACGCGCCATTCCCGAGATGGTGGGCACAGCAGAGTATATAGAACTATCACTACCCGAACTTGCTGAGGCTGGTACCAAATACGTCACCTTCACAGCCAATGCTTATAGTTGTGGTGCACTTTCGCCCAACCTTGTGGTGGGCTGGATGGATTCGGCATACCCCATGAAGGTGTCTAAAAAAACGGGAGTGGCCTACGACCCATCGTGTGTGCAACACATGGTACGTATCAGCGAGAGCAGCCTTTCACGTGGTCTTGTGTTCGGAGTTCTTGATGTTGACGAGCGTGAAATTACGTGGCTTGAGATGCCATTCATCTCCCAAAACATTCAAGGCTGCGACTTCACTGCCGTTAATGCCTTGTTGCAGCGTTTGCGCAATAAACTGTCAATAGGTCAGCTACTCGAGATAAAGGCAGAAGCTCAACATCTTTCACTTGCACCTTCTCCTGATGAGGCTGACGAGGCCTACACCTACGAATGGGCGCTCAACCCAGCCGAAGTGAGTGCGCTGCTTAATATGTAAGGAACTTGCAGGTGAAATGTAAGACTTTGAAAAAACTACACACATATATAGAGATGCGAAACGCGTCGTCCGCAAATAGCTTTGCGGGCGACGCGTCTTACATCTGCTATGTCTCTGATAGAGAGTACACAGTATACTCGCTAACTCTTGCAACGTATGTATTTATCTGTTCGCAAGGGGGAAAACTCTATCTACACAGAGAGAAGAATTTGCGTGCCAAAAAGGAATACTGTATCTTCGCGCCGAAAAGGCGAAGTAAGAAAGCTATTCTCACGCAGCACTGGAGGGAGGAAAAAATTAAAAAAGGAATAATCACTATAAAAGTGGCACCCTCGCACTTAACTTTTTCCTCGCTGAGCAGTATATTAGGTAGATATGACACACGCAGAGTTTGAACATACAATTCCCCACCTGCGCCCACTCATGGTCAGAGTGGGACGCGACTTCTTTGGCAATGCCGAAGATGCCGAGGATGTGGCACAAGATAGTCTGATTCGATTGTGGACTTACTGCGAGAAGCTCAACGCTCAGCGCAACCTGGAGGCACTTGCAGTCATGGTGGCCAAGAACGTCTGCGTGGAACGCTATCACAAACTTGGGCAAATACCCACCTCGCCTCTGGAAGAATCGCTCGCGCCATGCACCACTGAAGCCGATGCTCCACTTCTGGCCCAAGAGGCGATGCAACGTATCGACCATGCCATGCGCCAGCTCTCGCCTCGCGAACAGTCGCTTTTCAAAGCACGCCACATTGACGATAAGAGCGTGGACGAGATTGCAGCCGAAGCACATCTGCCCAAACCCTCGGTAAAGAGCATGATATCCATGGCAAAAGCCAAACTTAAAAGACTGATTGACAATGAAAAATAAAAGAATTCTACCCAGCGACGAAGCGTTATACCAGCAGATGCTGAAAGAGCTTACACCTGGCGCACGCGAATATGATCGCTTGCTCGTGCAACATCGTCACGCCCAACGTCGTCGATGCTGGCCTGCCATCGCTCGTTATGCAGCGGCTTGCGTGGTATGCGTGATCTGTGGTACATGGGCTGCGTGGCATTTTACAAACAATATGTCTCAAGAGTCCACTACCGTCATGAATCTAAGTGTGCCGAGGAAACTTTCCCCGGCAGTAGTTCAAAAGGTTTCTTTGACTACTTCCGAAGCCCTGCAACTACCACCGCAGAAGGCACCCTCGCCCCAGCACAAACAGACAGAAATTAAAGTAACTCCCCCGAAAGAGGCCAATGAGGTGGCCATAGTCAAGGAGCAACCGCTCGAAATGACTGCCAGCACTGACTCCATATCCTCCAACGAAAGACGACAAATTCAAGAACAAATAGAAAACGCCCTATTTGAGTTGCAACTCATTGATACCGTAATCAACTATGCATTAACTTATCAAGACATCAATACATTATGAAACGCATTCTCATCCTTCTCGCCCTTGCGTGCGCATCAGCCATGCAACTTCGGGCACAGTTTTTCCACAAGGCGTACAAGGAGCTAAGTTCTGCCCCACAAGCCCAACTCATCAACACGGAAGAGATTCAAGGACACGACGACCTCGACTCCCTATGCTATTTACGCGCATATACATTCCGTATGCCTTATTCTAGCAAGAGCGATAAAAACAAAATCGACAAGCTGATAGAGCGCATCCAATCGCAGTTCGAAAGCGCCAGCAAGAATTTGAATTCCTACAGCTCCATAGCTCCACTAAACAATGGGTGTCAAATAGAATCGCGCCGCGTAGCCCACTTCTTCAAAAAAGACGAACAAGAGTTTATTATTGGCGGCCCGGGACATTGCTACATGTCCATGCGTTGTCAAGATACAGGTAATCCCTCGTATCGCACCGCCGAGGGCATGGAATGGTGGCTCTACAAAGAGGGACGAAAAGAAGAAGTGAGATTCAAAGTATTCATCCTTCATGGTCTCATGGGAAAGAGCCTCAGCAGCACGCTCCCTATTAACTTTGCAAGTTCGTCTACCGTGTTCGACACCAACATCAAAATACTCCAAAAACTCACCCACTGGTCCGACCAGCGGAAAGAGGCTCAGGAGTTGCTCTCTGTCACCATCAACAAGTACCTCATTAACACGCTGCAACTCAAGCTCGATGCCTCGCAGTATGTCACTCTTTTCCAAACTTTCAATGATGTGCCAGGCTATTATGCCTGCATTATTCGCAACCAGCGCGACAAGGAGTATATGCCCCTTTCCAAGCTCGCCAACATTTATCCTAAACTCAACGTGTTCTGCGTCAGTTGGACAGAACACGGCGACGCCGAATGCCGAAAGCAAACTGAAGAGACTTCCTCGCCCTGTTACTTCATGCTTCAGGTTTGTCTCGACGACTAAAGATTGTCTCTTCCGCGCCCCTTCCTCCGATTTTATTACTCAAGTTCTTAAACGTTTTCTGCCATGTATAAAATACTCTTTATTTTGCTAATGTCTACATTTTTCTCAGTATCCTCCGCTCAGAACATCGTGTTGACGGGTGAAGTAATCAACCCAATTACCAACGAAGGACTACATGAAGCAGTTGTAAAGGTAATGAATGCAGCCAACGATAGCGTTTTGGCATCAACCAAGGCTAAACTCAACATGATTGTGGAGGAAAGAAATGGCAACTCAACGGGATATCTCGACAAGAATAGTGGTGCCGTTTTTAATCTCAAAATATCTTCAAGCTTTCAAGACGTTGTGCTAATAGTTAGTGCTTCGGGCTACGATAGCGTAAAGAAAAACATACATATAGATTCGGAGAAGAAACGCATCGATGTGGGAACGATTAATCTCCTTCCCGTTATGAAGCAGCGTAATCTTAACGAAGCTACGGTTACGGCGACGAAGATTAAAATGTATTATAAGGGGGATACGTTGGTATACAATGCTGATGCCTTTAATATACTCAAGAATGAATCACTTCGCAAATTGGTGCAGCAACTACCTAATACCAAGATTGAAGAAGGTGTGATTTATGTCAACGGCAAAGCCATTGAGAGTTTGCTATTCAGTGGAAAAGACTTTTTCAATGGCAACATTGATGCTGCACTCGACCGCCTGCCAGCCTATATTGTGAGCAAGTTAAAGGTATACGACAAACAAGGGGAACTGAGTGAACTGACGGGGCGCGATATGCACGATAAGCAATATGTGATGGACGTACATTTGAAGCGTGAATATCTTGGCACCTGGATGGCTAAACTCGAAGCTGATGTTGCCACTGAAAAGCTATGGGGCGGACAAGGCTTCTTGATGCGTATGGATGACAGACAAATGCTTAGCATTGATGCAGACGTCAATAACTTCAATGAAGAACGTAAAATGGTAGATATAGGCAACATGGTTAATAGCTATCCAACGGGAAGACATAAAAATAAAGTAGCGAATATTGAGTATTATTTTGAACCTAATAGCACGTGGCGCTTTAGTAGCAACGCCTCAGTACAGCAAAAAGAACAAAAGACTCATTCGTGGACAAATACAGAAACTTTCCTCACGCCCGATAACCTGATGGCGAAGAACAAGACCTTCGTTTCTGATAAAGAAACGCGCATTAACGCTTATGCCGCCCTTCGCGCCAGACAAACGAAGAAGTGGCAGAGCGAACTGAAGTTTGACTTTACTTTTGACAATATGCGCAATGCACAAGATGCCCTTACACTTGCCTTTTGGAAAAGGGGAGATCAGGATTGGCATACTTGGGAGGTGGATAGCATTTGGAATAATGTAACGCGCTTGTCGTCAGACGACATGCTTTACACGCTGCTCAATCCTACACTACAAAAGCAAAAAACGTTTACTTACAAACCCGAGTGGAAAACATCATTGGTTTTAGGTGGCAATCCCTTTAATATAGACTTGCAAGTAAATCACAACAATGTACAAAACGACTTGTACAATAATTATAAGTTAGACTATCTTAGTACGCAAGACAACGACCACCGTCGCATCTATAATAATCATACGGAGCACAATACGACGGTTGATGCCACCGCTGACTATGCCTATAAATACTTCAAAAACGATAAATATGATGGTGTGTTAACCCCTTACGTAGCCTTTAACCATACCTACGGCAACTTATCACACCCTTACTATCGTTTGGAACGTATGCAAGAGTGGTCAGATGCATTGGATTGGACAAAAGGTTCGTTAGGCATATTGCCCGATGGCGAATGGCAAGCCATTTGTTTTGACAATGAAAACAGCTATTATAGCAAAGAAAAGAAGCAAACAGGTAGTGTCGGTATGCGTCTTTCGCACAAACTGATAGGACTAAAGCGTGGCAATATTCAATTCGATGCCGACTTGGGTGCCGTACTTCAATACAAGCATTTGGACTATCAGCGTAACGAGCAATCCTACAATATCGAACGCCACGCCTATTCATTCCGTCCAACGCTCACCATGGAGTATCGGTCGAATGGAAAACACAAGTGGTCGCCCGAGCTTCGACTCAACTACACAGGCGAGCACCAACTGCCCAACCTGCTCAATATGCTTCAGATTGAAGACTATGCCGACCCGCTCAACCTCTTCCGTGGTAATGCTTCACTTCAGGGCGAGTACGCTCATCGGTTAGCTTTACGCTATGGCATGAGTCAACGTAAGACTCGACACGATATGTATATTTCGTTACAGTACACTCGCACGCATAACGACATTGTAGCATCATCTATCTACAATACCGAAAACGGTGGACGCATCTACGAAATGGTTAACACCAACCGCACGCATGAAGCCAATGGCGATGTAGGGTATAGTTTGCCTCTCGATAAGAATCAAAGATTTTATATCACTCTTTCGGTACGCGGCAACTATCGTCAGAACGCAGATATGTCACAACTTAGTGCAGCAACCGAAAAGGGTGGCTTATTGCAGCAATACGGAGTAACCCCCAATGCAATACTTCGTGGAACAGTAGGCAATAAATTCCGCTTCTCAAGCAGATGGTATACAGCGTTTAGCACTATTAAGCAAAGTAGTATGGACACACACTATCGCGAAACGAAGTTGGCAGCCGACTTTAGTTGGAATTTGCCTTGGAAACTCCAATTGGCTTCAGACTTCTGCGCCAACATCTACAATGGCTTTGCTGATGCCTCTATTAACAAGGCGCATTGTCAGTGGAACGCTTCTTTGGCACGCCGTTTCTTGTCAGACCAATTGTCTGTTAAACTGATAGCCAATGGCATACTTACTCCGAAAAACAACATTTATTCAAGCATCAATGCCACAAGTCGTGTAGAATCTTACACCGACATTCTGCCGCGTTACTTCATGCTGAGCGTTGTCTATTCTTTGGATTGGACGCAAAAGAGTAAACGAAATACGAAATGATAAATAATTCAAGCTTCGGATTCAGCCCGTTCAAGTTAAATCCGAAACTTGAGTTTTATTATCTCTCCATTTACAGTCTTCGCCCCGCCCTGTTGTGTTCTGCTTCAAACCGTAGCATTGGCTCTCTTGCGTGTAGTGCGCTTGGCAGTGGGCTTTTTCGTGTGCTTGGTGTGGTGGTAGGAGCGACAGAGGCGGGGTGCATGGGAGCAGGGGCAGAACCCTCGGGGGCGGTGG
>ERZ1026892.1211-NODE-1211-length-11251-cov-86.632101_pt1 | contig 11251 bp, 7 predicted proteins | sample MGYA00380176_ERZ1026892 | MGnify/ENA primary metagenome ERZ1026892 (study PRJEB33269, sample SAMEA4719812) | human gut metagenome | biome: human-associated habitat; feature: organic feature; material: feces | place: Cameroon | collected 2013-10 ... | reverse complement strand
ATATTTGCGAATCGAGGTTCTTTTCTTGATTGATTCCATATCTTGTTTCTTTTTTATATTTCTCTATCATATTCTTATTTTCTGCAAAGATAATGAAAGTTTCCTAAAAAGAACACGGTTCTTTTACATTTTTTGCTTCATAATGAGCTTTTCGTGCGTTTTTTGATGAAATATCTGCTCAAACGTTTCATATTTTAGAAATATTGTTTTAATTTTGCAGCTAATTATTAAACGTTTAATATGGAATATACTGAAAATATGACTTTCGAAGAGGCGAGCCATGCCTTGATGAAAGATTTGAAGACCCGATTGGCTGACCTGCATGAGCATTTCGATGCGCAGAATGTCGATTGGAATAAGCTCCATCTGCCATTGGCGAAACTCGTTTCCGAAGAAACGCAGAAATCGCTCGTTAGTCCGGAAGTGGTAGAGGTTCGACCTAAGGAATTGGAGTGCGATGTGGTAAGATACCAGAACAATAAGGAGAAATGGGTGGCTTTGGTCGGATTGCTCAATGGTCATCCCTACGAGATATTCACCGGTTTACAGGATGAGGATGAAGGCATCATGCTCCCCAAGTCTGTCACCAAGGGCAAGATCATCAAGACGGTGCTCCCGGAAGGACAGAAGCGATATGATTTCCAGTTTGTCAACAAGCGTGGCTACAAGATTACCGTCGAAGGATTGAGCGAGAAGTTCAATCCCGAGTATTGGAACTATGCCAAGCTCATCTCCGGTGTTCTGCGCTATCGTATGCCGATTGCCCACGTCATCAAGCTGGTCAATCAGCTGCAGCTCACCTCCGAAACCCTCAACACCTGGCGGGTGGGCGTGGAAAGAGCCTTGAAGAAGTACCTCTATGAAGAAAATGGAATAGATAACTTGGAAAACGGAATAGATTATAAGGAGACTGAAGATGAAATTGATGAGCAGTAGGATATACCTCAGGAATGTGCGTTTCCACGCTTTCCATGGCGTATTGCCGCAGGAGGGAATCGTAGGCAACGATTACCTCGTCAACCTGGTGCTGGATTATGACTTCTCTTCTGCCATGAAGACCGATGATCTTCAGGGAACCCTCAATTATGCCGAGGTCTATCAGAAGGTAAGAGAAGAAATGGCGGTGCCCAGCAAGCTCCTGGAGCATGTGGCAGGCAGAATCGGCCATAGGCTCTTTTCCGATTTCCCGGAAATCCAGAAACTCCAACTCTCTATCACCAAGGTGAATCCACCGATGGGGGCCGACAGCGACGGCGCAGGGGTAGAGGTTGTATTAACAAATGATAAAACTTATAGTTAGAATTAGGTTTTCTGATAATAAAGTAGTAATTTTGCAAAATCATCAGAAAGTATGTGTAAGAAAGTAACACTGATATGGGCTTTGATGTGCATGTTTGTAATGACATCGTTAGCTGCCAATAAGCGGTTCACGCTGGTCATCGACCCTGGTCATGGTGGTCATGATGCCGGAGCACTCGGAGCCATATCCAAGGAAAAGAATATCAATCTTGCCGTTGCCTTGCGCTTCGGTAAGTATGTGGAGCAGAATCTCCCGGAGGTAAGAGTCATCTATACCCGCAAGACGGATGTCTTCATCCCGCTCAATGAGCGTGCGAATATCGCCAACCGTGCCAACGCCGATCTATTTATCTCCGTGCATACCAATGCCTTGCCGGCAGGAAAGGTGGCTCGTGGCTTCGAGACCTATACCCTCGGTATGCACCGTGCCAAGGATAATCTTGATGTAGCGATGCGGGAAAACTCCGTCATCTCGATGGAGAAGGACTATCAGCAGAGATATCAGGGTTTCGATCCCCGCTCTTCTGAGAGCTATATCATCTTCGAGTTCATCCAGGGTAAGAACATGGAGCGCAGCGTAGAGCTGGCACGAATGATTCAGCGAGGTGTCTGCGATGGTGCCAACCGTCCCGACAAGGGCGTGCATCAGGCGGGATTCCTGGTCTTGAGAGAGACTTCCATGCCGGGCTGCCTCATTGAGTTGGGATTCATCACCACTTCTGATGAAGAGCGCCTGCTCAACAATGACAGCAGAGTGGATGATATCGCCCGTGGCATCTACGAGGCTTTCGCAAAATACAAGAATAAGTACGACAGATCGGTTTCCGTTCCTTATCGTGCCAAGGATTCCGAGGACGTGAATCTACCGAAGATTGTTCCTGATCAGGAACCTGCGCCTAAGACTCGTGTCGTAACGAGGGGAAAGCAGCCGAAGCGTGAAGAGGCAACGCCTGAACAGCCAAAGCGGGAGGTGAAGAAGCAGGAGCCGAAGAAGGATGTGAAGAAGCAGGAACCGAAGAAGGAAGTGAAGAAGGCTGAGGTAGCTGATGCGCCGGTCTTCAAGCTTCAGATTTTCGTAGGTAGTAGAAACCTTCGCAAGGGCGATGCTCATTTCAAGGGCGAAACCGATTACGATAGTTTCCAGGAAGGCAATCTGGTGAAATACACCCTGGGTGCATCCACCAATTACAACGAAATCTATCGCCTGCGCAAGGAAAAGCTGGAGAAGTTCCCGGAGGCTTTCATCATCGCCTTCAAGAACGGACAGAAATATGACGTGAACCAGGCTATCCGGGAGTTCAAGCAGAACCGCAACCGGTAGCTCCCTTTTTCGGGCAGCCTGCGATTCGCTCTATATAAATAGGTATAATAAAAAGAACAAAAATAGATAAATATGAAATTGACAAAGGAAATTAGGATAGCGTTGGTCGCTATTGTAGGTATCTTGGTGATGTATTTCGGAATCAACTTTCTGAAAGGCATCAACTTGTTCTCTACCAATAACACCTACTATATGACGTTTGATGACATCCAGGGTATGGGTGCTTCTACCCCTATCTATGCCGATGGCTACAAGGTGGGTACCGTGGATCAGCTGGATTTCGACTATTCAGGAAAGGGTCCCATCAAGGTCAAGGTGGATATCAATAAGGATCTGAGAATCCCTGCGGGTAGTACCGCAGAGATTTCTAAGGATATCATGGGCAATCTCCAGGTGAGTCTCCTGCTTGCCAACAATCCTCGTGAGCGTATCGAACCGGGCGGCATCATCCCTGGTACGGTGAATTCCGGTATGATGGGCAAGGCTGCCGAAATGATTCCGGTTGTTGAGAAGATGCTGCCTAAGCTGGATTCCATCCTCACCAGTGTGAATGCACTCCTGGCTGATCCTGCCCTGGCTGCTTCCCTCCACAATGTAGAGACCATCACCAGCAACCTCACCGTTTCCACCCGTGAGCTGAATACCCTGATGGCTGGATTGAACAAGCAGGTTCCAGGTATGATGAAGAAGGCGAATGGTGTTCTTGACAATACCAACCGACTCACCTCTAATCTGGCGAGCCTTGATGTGCAGGGCACACTCGACCGTGTGAATGCCACCCTCGATGGTGCGCAGAAGTTCACCGAGCAGTTGAACAGCGGGAAGGGTAGCCTCGGTCTCCTCATGAACGATACCCGCCTCTATGAGAATCTGAACTCAACCATGTCGCATGCCGACTCTCTGGTTATCGATCTCAAGGCGCATCCAAAGCGCTATGTTCACTTCTCAATTTTTGGCAAGAAAGACAAGTAGAGCCTCAAAAATACCGCTTTAAGGGCTTCTTTGAGGAAAAAGCCAAAATAAATTTTGTCTAAATAATAAAGGCAATGTTTCACGCCCCGGAATAGCTACAGAACTTGTTGTTTTTTAGCTATTTCGGGGTGTTTCAAAATTGTTTCACTGCCCCTAAAACGCAATTGTGGATAACTTTCTTAGTTGCTTGATTATGAGATAGTTATCTAGGTAGTCTTAAAATATTATAAATAGCCCGATTTGCTACTTTGGGCTTTTTTTTGTAATTTTGCAGTCGATTTGCATCAGATGGTGCAATCTGATGTAGTGTTAAGGTAAAAAATCAATTAAAATAAGTAGTAAATAGTGTCAATGTTAGCAAGTCCAAAAGCGCTTTGGGACAATAGTCTTTTGCTTATAAAGGATAATGTGTCAGAGCAGCAATATAATACATGGTTTCGACCGATAGTCTTTGAGTCGTACAAGCCTTCGACCAAGACTCTGTTGGTTCAAGTTCCAAGTCCATTCGTATATGAGTACTTGGAACAGAATTATGTTGGCTTGTTGAGCAAGGTCCTTCATCGCAATTTCGGCGATGGAATCCGTCTCACTTATCGGGTGGTAACGGATAAGGAGCACAGGTTGACCCAGGATGTGGAAGCTGATCCGGCTGATATCGATGAGGCTGAGCGCAAGAGATTGGCACAGCAGACACAGACACAGGCTAACCCGGCAGAACCACAGCAGCCTGAAGACATTGACACCCAACTTGATCCGAAACTCACCTTCAATAATTATATGGAGGGTGACAGCAACAAGCTGCCACGTTCGGTGGGATTGTCTATCGCTGAGCATCCGAATACCACGCAGTTCAACCCGATGTTCATCTATGGTCCTTCTGGTAGCGGAAAGACTCACCTGGTGAATGCCATCGGTCTGAAAACCAAGCAGATGTATCCGCAGAAGCGTGTGCTCTATGTCAGTGCCCGCCTCTTCCAGACACAATATACCGATGCGGTGCTGCATAATGCGAGCAATGATTTCATCAATTTCTACCAGTCTATCGATGTGCTCATCGTGGATGATGTGCAGGATTGGGCAGGCAAGGCGAAGACCTTGAATACCTTCTTCCACATCTTCAATCACCTCTTCCGTAACGGAAAGCGTATCATTCTGGCGAGCGATCGACCTCCGGTAGAACTCAAGGATATGCCAGACCGACTCATCACCCGTTTCTCTTGTGGACTGGTGGCGGAGTTGGAGAAGCCGAATGTGGAGCTCTGCGTCGATATCGTGAGCAACAAGGTGCGCAAGGATGGACTGAAGATTCCGAAGGATGTGGTTTCCTTCATCGCACAGACCTGCAACGGCAGTGTGCGTGATCTCCAGGGTGCCATCAATGGTTTGCTGGCTTACAGTATCGTATATAACAGCAGCATCGATATCCGACTGGCTGAGCGTGTCATCAAGCGTGCCGTCAAGGTTGAGGAGAGCAACAAGGTGCTCACCCTCGATGAAATCGTGGAGGCGGTCTGCAATCATTACAAGGTAACGGTGGCTGCAGTCAACAGCAAGAGCCGCAAGCGTGAGTACGTGGAGGCGCGTCAGGTGGCGATGTTCATGGCTCAGAAACTCATCAAGATGCCTGCTTCCAGGGTGGGTAAACTCATTGGTAATCGCGATCATAGCACGGTTATCCACAGTTGCGCCAAGGTAGAGGAGCGACTGAAGATTGATGCCGAGTTCTTCGATGAACTCTCCAGCATCGAGAATGGATTGAGAGTGAAGAGATAATTAACATAGATAAGCACGGAACCTTGGTATAGTGGTTCTCGTTTATATAAATGAAACAAAAGGAAGTCGGATAAGTTTGTATTTGTCTTGGCTTCCTTTTTCCGTTTTTCTTTCCTTCGAACTTTATGATTACCTTGTACATAAAGTATTTTGAGCCTTTTTTCGAAAGATTTTTGGGAAAAAGCGATTTTGTATCATTCTTTTTTATTATATTTGCAGTCGAAATAGATTTGAGCCTAAACTAAACTCAGATATAGTTATGGAACAGAACTTAAAAGTTATATTATATGCCGTAGGTGCGATGATTCTTGCACCTCATACCCTCCATGCCCAGTCAGAAAATATCAAAGGTCTGGATTCATTGCGCTTATACGGTTCGGTGAGCGTGGTGGAGCCTGAACTGCTGAAGAAGGGCGTACTCAATAATGCCCTTGATGCCTTGAATGGACAGACGGCTGGTGTAAACGTTACTACCAATGGTCTCGACCGTATTGCCATGCTCAACTCTGTGCGGGTTCGTGGTACCACTTCCATCATGGGCGGTAACGACCCATTGGTCATCATCGATGGTGTAACCTCGGATGTAGCAACGCTTGCTACGATCTATCCTGCTGATATCGAAAGCTTTACCGTGTTGAAGAATGCCAGTGAGACCGCTCTTTATGGTTCTCGTGGTGCTTCGGGCGTTATCCAGGTGAAGACCAAGAAGGGAACGGGTAAGGGATTTCAGATTTCTTACGAGGGCAACTATGGCATCGAGGCGATGTTCAAGAGTATGGAGATGCTGAATGCCGCTGAATACATAGCTGCAGCACAGAAGTTTGGGCTGGAATATAACAATAAGGGATTTGATACCAATTTCTCCAAAGCCATTACCCGAACCGGAAATGTGCAGAACCATTATCTCGCCTTCAGCGGTGGTACTCCGCAGAGCAACTATCGGGCTTCCTTCGGCTATATCGACCATAACACCATCATCCGGAGCAAGGGCTATCGCAATCTGGTGGCTAAGATTGATGTCACCCAGAAGGCGTTTGGCGATAAACTGACGGGAGATTTCGGCGTGTTCGGTTCGTCTTTCAAGAACAATGATATCTTCGACAGTCAGATGCTTTTCTATTCTGCCGATGCCATGAATCCTACCTATCCTTTTGATAGGCTGAATGGCAGTTGGGTGAAGAATGGAGCTGCTTCTCAGGTGAATCCTCCCGGTGCCCTGCTCGAAGAGCGCAGGGATACGAAGAACATGAACTTCAATGCCCATCTGAAACTGAACTATGATATTTTGAGCAACCTGAGCATTTCTGCCTTCGGGGCATACAGTTATACTTCCAACGAGAATAACCAGTTCTGTCCTACCTGGGTGTGGGCGCAGGGCAATCTCTATCGGGGGGAGTTCAAGAGCGAGGAATGGCTTGCCAATGTTTCCTTGAACTATCAGCGGGTGTGGGGCATTCACAGCCTTAAGGCGATGGCAGGTGCTGAGTATCAGAAGGATATCCGTACGGGATTCTGGACTTCTGCCAAGGGATTCTCAAACAATAGTATGTATTACCACAATATCGGTGCTGCCGCTTCCCGACCTTTCGGCGGTACAGACAGCAACTATGAAGACCAGGCGCTGGCTTCCGTGATGGGCAACATCGACTATACCTTATATAATAAGTACAGTCTTTCGGTTTCCATGCGTGGTGACGGTTCTTCTTTGGTGGGCGATGACCATACCTGGGGTTTCTTCCCATCCGTTTCCTTATCCTGGGATATGAAGCAGGAAGAATGGCTTCGCCAGCTCAAGGCGATTACGATGCTCAAGTTGCGTACGGGTTATGGACGTTCGGGTAATCTGGGCGGCATCTCTGCCTATACCACCATGAACACAGTGAGACAGAACGGCATCGTTTCGGTGAACAGTTCGCCTGTGGTAACGATGGGTATGATTCGCAACAACAATCCCGACCTGAAGTGGGAGACGCGTGCCACCTGGAACTTGGGTGCCGACCTGGGGTTGTGGAACAACCGTCTCGTGCTGACGGCGGAGTATTACTATTCCAAGACCACCGATATGCTCTATGCCTACGATGTGCCGGTGCCACCTTTCGCCTACGATAAGCTCTTGGCAAACATCGGTTCGATGAGCAATCAGGGATTGGAGGTGGGCTTCTCCATCACGCCTATACAGAAGAAGGATATGGAGTTGAACATCAACATGAATCTGGCTTGGCAGAAGAACAAGCTCCTCTCGCTCAGTGGCGAATATGATGGCATGCAGATGTCGGCGGCGGATATCACGGCGATGGGTGCCTTATCGGGTGCCGGTCAGCATGGCGGCTATAACAATGTGGTCTATCAGATAGTGGGACAGCCGCTGGGTGTCTTCTATCTACCTCATTGCAAGGGACTTGTAGAAGATGGCAACGGGCATTATCGCTATGATATAGAAGATTTAGATAAGAACGGAACCGTGGATTTGAGTGATGGCGGTGACAGATATATCGCCGGACAGGCAACGCCAAAGGTGACGCTTGGCTCAAACATCAGTTTCCGTTATCGCGACTGGTATCTCTCCTTGCAGATGAATGGTGCTTTTGGGCATAAGATTTTCAACGGAACGGGGCTGGCATATACCAACATGTCGAGTTTCCCGGATTACAACGTGCTGAAGGGTGCCCCGGAGAAGAACATCGTTGACCAGAATGTATCCGATTATTGGCTGGAGAAAGGCGATTATCTTAACTTCGAGTATCTCACCCTGGGTTATGATATTCCTATCCGCAAGGGCGTGGTGCAGTCGCTCAGGGTGTCGGCAAGCGTGAACAATCTTTTCACTATCAGCAGTTATAGCGGACTGACGCCGATGATCAACAGTTATGTGGTGAACAGTACGATGGGTATCGACGACAAGCGCACCTATCCGCTTTACCGCACCTTCTCGTTGGGTTTGAGTGTTCAATTCTAAATGCAGAACTTTAAATGCAGAATTCTAAATGCAGAACATTAAATTCAGAATTTTAAATGCAGAAATATATGAAACGATATAGAATATACTTTTTCCTGATAGCAGCCTTGACAATGACATCGCTGACGATGACATCCTGTCTGGATGAGCATCCGAAGGACCAGCTCGAGGAGGAAGCCATTTATGGCTCTGCCTTGGATATTTATACCAACGCCGTGGCTTCACTCTATAATTATATCGGCGGCACCAACGAGAGTGAGGGTATTCAGGGTACCTGCCGTGGCATCTACGACTACAACACGCTGACTACCGACGAGGCGATGATTCCGATTCGTGGAGGCGACTGGTATGACGGTGGGTTGTGGAATGCCATGTACCGGCATGACTGGACGGCTGATGATGAGCCGCTTTATGATACCTGGAAGTATCTCTATAAGGTGATAGTTCTGGCAAACAAGTCACTCGACATCATTGAAGCCAAGTCGTCTCTGCTCACAGCGAACCAGAAAGACCAGTTCCAGGCAGAGGTTCGTGCCTTAAGGGCATTGATGTATTACGAGGCGATGGATATGTTTGGCAGGATTCCGGTGATTCTGTCTTCGGGAGAAGCTGCCCTTTATGCGAATGCTGGGGGAGCTGATGCCACTCTTCCTTCTGTCACTGGAGCAGCTCTTCCTTCTCAAAGCGAGCGGAGCGAGGTGTTCCGCTTCGTTTTCAGCGAGTTGCAGCAGGTGCTGCCTTATCTTCCCGATGAGCATAGCAACAAGGAGGGCAATTACTATGGCCGCATCACGCAGCCTGTGGTTAACTTTCTGCTGGCAAAATTGGCGCTGAATGCCGAGATCTACATGTTTGATGACTGGACCAAGGGGTATGCGAAGCGACCTAAGGGCAAGGACATCTATTTCATGGTGCAGACTGCCGATGGAGCTTCTCTGCTCAATGGCGGCAAGGCGAGTGCGAACCGCAGCAAGAAGTTGAATGCCTGGGAAACCTGCATTTACTATTGCGATAAACTTGCCGGGGAGGGGTATGACCTGGAGGCAGATGATGCCTTCAATTTCTCTACGCACAATGAGACATCGAAGGAGAACATCTTTACCATTCCAATGGATAAGAACATCTATACCAATCAGTTTCATTATCTTTTCCGCTCTTACCATTATACGCATGGTGGTGCCTTGGGATGGGGTAGTGAGAATGGTACCTGTGCTACGATTGCTACGATGAAGGCCAACCGTTATGGCGAAGCAGACGAGGACACCCGTTGCAGGATGAACTTTGTGGCAGGTGTAGTGAAGGTGGATGGCAAGGAACTGTTGATGGATAATGGCAAGCCTCTGGAGTATCAGCCTTTTGAGGTGGCTCAGAACCTGACTGGCAGCAAGTATATCAAGACGGCTGGAGCGAGAATGGCGAAATACGAGGTAGATAGAACTTCGTATATGGATGGCAAGTTGCAGAGCAACGATATCGTGCTTTTCCGTTATGCCGATGTGCTGCTGATGAAGGCGGAAGCCAAGGTTCGCCTGGGAGAGAATGGTGATGTGGAACTGAACAGGATCCGTGCTCGTGTAGGCATGCCGAATCGCAAGGCAACGCTTGCGAATATCCTGGAAGAGCGATTGCTGGAACTGGTATGGGAAGGTTGGCGCCGCCAGGACCTCATCCGTTTCGGCAAGTTTACGGCAGCTTATGATCTCCGCACCCCACTTCAGGGCGAGGAATCTGGCTATACCACCGTCTTCCCGATACCGCAGAAATGCATCGATTTGAATAAGAAACTGGAGCAGAATAAGGGGTATGAGAAGAAATCATAAAGAGCATAAGTAAACTCCATACACCCTTTCCGATCCTAGTTTCTTGTCTCCATACGCCCTTTCCGATCCAAGTTTCTTGTCTCCATACGCCCTGAAAGGGCAGAAGCTCCTAGCCCAGGGCATCCGCCCTGGGTAATTATGGATGCAAGCCTGCCGCCCTGTAAGGGCAAAAGCTTTCAAATTACAGCTGATAGAACTTCGTGAAAGCCTTCACGCAGTATTCGTGATCCATCACGCTGCCGGTTTCACGGCAACTGTGCATGGCGAGAATGGCATTACCCATGTCCACGCCCTTCAATGGAATGGAAGAGGCGAGGATATTGCCCAAAGTGCTTCCGCCAGCCACATCACTGTGGTTCACGAAACGCTGACAAGGCACACCGGCTGCCTCACAGATATTCGCAAAGATGGCAGCAGATACCGCATCACTCGCATACTTCTGTGCCGCATTGAACTTGATGACCGGACCGCCCCCCAGCATCGGATGATTCGTTGGGTCAAACTTCTCGCTGTAGTTAGGATGCCAGGCATGCGCATTGTCGGCAGAAATCATGAAGGCACGCTCCACTGCCTGATAATACGACTCCTCCGTTCCGCTCTGTGCAAGAGCGATGCGCTGCAGCATATAAGAGAGAAAAGGACTTCCCGCACCCTGCTTGGTCTGCGAACCCGTCTCCTCATTGTCGAAAATCGCCAGCACCTGGGTCGTATCCTGGGCATCAGCCGCCGTCATCGCCTCTACGCCCGCCCAGCACATCGATAAATCGTCGAGTCTTCCCGAAGAGATAAACTCATCGTGTACACCGAAGGTGCAGGCAGGAGTGGCATCCGCCAGATAGAGATCGAAGTCGAGGATATCCTCCTTCTGGATATTCTGTTCGCCGGTAATCACGTTTATCAGCAGATTACCCTTCTCCAGTTCATCATGGATGATGCCGAGGATAGGGAGTACATCCTTCTGCCTGCTCAGCTTCACGCCATCGTTCACCTGTCGGTTGAAGTGGATAGCAAGATTACTGATCTGCAGCAGAGGTCGCTGGATATGGATCAGGAGAGTCTTCGGATGCATCGCATCCTCGCCCTTTACGATTACTCTACCCGCCAGAGTGA
>ERZ1026892.1208-NODE-1208-length-11256-cov-11.138559_pt1 | contig 11256 bp, 16 predicted proteins | sample MGYA00380176_ERZ1026892 | MGnify/ENA primary metagenome ERZ1026892 (study PRJEB33269, sample SAMEA4719812) | human gut metagenome | biome: human-associated habitat; feature: organic feature; material: feces | place: Cameroon | collected 2013-10 ... | reverse complement strand
TATTCAGGCAATCAGAAGCCTGTCAGCGTATCGCCAGAGTTAAAGGCATTGGCCCGGCCATTGTTGCTGCTATTGGCAAAGAAACTGAATTTAAGAATGGCCGCCACTTTGCTGCATGGCTGGGTCTGGTTCCACGCCAGCATTCGAGTGGCGACAGACAAGAGCTGATGAATATGACGAAAAAAGGCGACAAGCATCTGCGGACACTTTTTATTCATGGTGCCCGCGCTGTCGTCAGAGTTGCCACGAATAAAGATGATGGCCATATGAATCAGTGGGTTAACCAGTTAAAGGAACGGCGCGGATTTAATAAAACGACCGTGGCGGTCGCTAACAAAAACGCGCGAATAATCTGGTCGATGCTGAGAAATGAGACCGAATATCAGGTAGTGTGAAATTAATCCCCTGCCATAAAAAGTTGCAGCGCACTGAAAAATGGTGACAGGTTGCACCTGCACAATCGGAACCTGATTTTTATACTGGCCTCAGAGGCCGTCCAGTTGTTGAGGCGATTGTGTGCGAATTACCCATTTGGCACAGATTTTCCTGATGCCGGATAGATGTAAGCAACAACCCAAAACCAGATTAAGTACTTGCAAAACGGAGGTAGTCCATAGATGTAAAAAGTGGCCTCAGAAATACCCATCTTTCGGCAGACTTCCTCCACCCGAGTGCCGGTTTCGGCCTGTTTCAGCGCAAATGCTATCTGTTCTTCGGTATAGCGGGTCTTTTTCATGGCGATGTGCCTCTCTGTGAGATGGAAGAAAGACCGGAGACTTCAGTTTAGCCTGGCACTGTTTTCAGGGAGGAGATCAGTTTCAGCCATCAGCCGGTATTCTTCCGGCGTCAGGTTATTCAGGGATTCGGGGGGCGCTCGCCGTTATATGCAGCCACGCATAGTACCCGGCCCGGGCGACATTCAGTACCCGATACATCGTCATGACACCACATACAGTGCAGTGCTCATTGATAAAGCGGTACTTCAGCCGGGCTCCCTTGCAAAGTACCGCGCGGCCTTTTTCAGGATATCCCATTTTTCTTCGGTTCGTTTTAGCTGCGCCCGGAGTTTCAGGGTCTCGCTTTTAGCTTCCAGTATACCCCGGGCATACTGCTGGCTGTTATCAGGTTTGATAGCCCGTAGCCACTTGTAGAGGCTGTGTGCAGAAACACCCAGACGGTCAGATACTTCGGCGACGGAATAACCGCATTCCGTTATTTGACGGACGGCTTCTTCCTTAAATTCAGGTGTAAATCGTGGTGTGCCCATAGGCTCCTCCTGTGCTCACACTATAGGGCAGGATCATCTACCGGGGCGGGGTCAGTCCAGCAATAGTCGGCGTAGTGGCTATTATAGCCGTTGCATCTACCTGGTATCCAAAAGACCGTAAAATTAATTTTTATATTTTCCTGTTGAGTATAGTTACTTTTTTGGGACTGGTTGTTTTGGGATTCCTCTACTGGTTTATTGAAGGCTCAGTTTATGGGGCTCTTGTCAGCTGCGTATGTATTATTTTCCTTTGCATGACACGGCTCCGGTTGATTGTGTATCGGTATAACGTCAAGTCGAGTGTTAAACGAATTGTAGCTTCTGTTAAGGAGGGTAAAAGAGTTGCTTTCATTGCTCACCAAAATTTAGAGTTGAGGGATGTCGTGGTATCAATGTTCAGCTCAATGCTTCCAGAACAGTCGCGCGTAATACATGGCCCATTTGGTTTTGGCATGGATACTGAGATTGAATTTATTAAGAAGCGAAACAGTGCTGACGAAGGTTATCTCGTTATTTTTCTTAATCAGCAAGACTCTTACTCATGGTTAAAACTTATCGCGGGTGATTCACCTGAAAAAGCAATTGCGTACAATTTTGACTTCATTCCTGATCTGGAGAGTGAAAATGAAACTAAATGAGACGTCTGGCGCATGTGAAAATGTGCATCTAAATACATTTGTCATCGACCCGGCAACAGCCCGACGTTTTGAGTGCGTTAAAGAGATGGTTCGTAAGCAGGGGTTCAATAATATCACGGAGCCAGAAATTATTGATGCCATATTGTCTGAAATAACAACAGCAGATGCTGCCGGAATTTTTATTGAGTACAAGTTAAAAACCACAAAACCTCTGCTTTCTACAGATTAGGGCTTTACTGAGCTTTTTTATATGTTTTCATATTCATAAATGAGAACCAGTAAATTGAATATGATTTTAAAAGAAGAAATCGTTTTGGGCATCTACAGCTGGCTTCAAATGACTCCAGTCAGCATGCTGGTAAGGAACATAACCAGCGATCAGGGAGGGGATTACGCAATCGTCCGCTTTACCGTCGATAGCCGGGGGGTTCAGATGGGGCCTAAGGCTCAGGGCCAGCTTCTCTGTTCATTCGGATTCAATGTTAATGAATCCTGTGAGGCCGACACAAAAGACGGTCCAGCCCTCATAAAGGCAGAAATGATGAACGGCGTTATGCAGCTGGTACCGGAATGCATTGAGCTCACTGACAGCCAAACCCAGGCAATCAGGAAAGAAGTATCCGTGTTTAACAGGGTCTGTGCAATGCAACTCCTGGGGGGGCATGGGAATGCAAGGTCTCTGTGGGAGAAAGAAATTCTTCCCCGGATGAAAGTGCGCAGACAACTACATTGAGGCAAGGCGATGAGCAAAGTGCATTGTATTAGTGGTATTACCTGGAAAAACTCCGATAGCGCGTCTTTCAAAGTATATGCCTGCATTGCTGCTGTATTCAGCCTTGGCCTGGTCACAGCTACCGTCAGGAACTATGAAATTCTACAACTGACTGTTCCGTATACCTGGTATGTTTTCTTCACTGCATTCTGGCTTCTGTTCCCGTCCTTTACGGTATCTTTCCGGGAGCGGGAAGGGCGTCTGTTTACCTCGATGGGTTTTTACGGGTTAAAACTGGTCACTCTCGACCGCCCTGTCTCCGATGGGTACTGGCTGGTCACGATGGAGAAAAACCGTTATCGCCTCGTCAGAGTATGCAGGGACGGGCGACGCCAGCCTGTATGGCTCACGTTTAAGTCTTTACCAGAGTTTGTTTAACGATTACCGTCGCACGTTCAGGAACACGATACGGGAGACGATATGAATACTGACTTTGCACATTACAACGAAGAGCAACTACGCAAACTCGGTGAGCTGCACAGTTTACTCCGTCACAGCGATATCGGCTCATCTTACCTTGCCACGCTCCCGGAGCCCCGTAGTGTTGAGGAGTTGAATCCTCCACAGGAAATCAATGTGACTCATTCGGTACCCGACGTCGACACTCTGGTGGATATTTACCGGCAGCAGCGGGTTGATAAAGTCCATGTCAGGGATGAGCATTATTCAACCAAAATCACCCGAAAATATCCTGGGTTCGTTGTGATCAGAAACAATCATGATCAGGTGATGTCGCTGGTGGGTGAAATCAACCGGCTTCGCGACCAATTTGCTGATGCTGTAAAAGCTATCACTCATTACCAGGACTCCCGGTCAGAAATTCTGCACCAGGTTTACCCGTGGCTGGTGACTTTACAGGTGTCCCGTAATATCCGGATCGTTACTGAGCAAATTCGCTCCCTGGGGTTCACCTGGCAAATCCCTGTCATTCATAAATTTACCCGGCTGGAAACGGTTATCGACCGCTTACGCAGGGAGATAACTGAGCTCCAGCCGGATATCAGTCTGACAAAACAGGATGTTGAACGGCTGAAACAGAAACGAACCGAAGAAATCATGATGCTGTCGTTGCTCAATGACGAAGTGAGTCATGACGATGAAAATTTGAGAAAATTTCGGCTCATCCGGGAAAGTAACTTTCCGGCTGTTAACGTCAATATCCGGTACACCAGTCCTGAAGATCCAGATGATGTTCATGGGCCGTACAAACTCAACTTTCGCGCGCCTTTACCATTAATTTTGTTCAGCGAACCGGGCCGGTTTAATCCGTTAAAAAATTACGTAAAAGGTGAAAGGCAGAAGCGCGGCGATTTTAATGAAAAATATCGTTCTGTCCTGCCCCGTATAGGGCTGGTGGAAGTCATCAGGGAGTCAAAATGAGCCGGATTCTAACCGGGATTTGTGAAGCTGATCCGGCCAGGAGGTTATACAAAGTGGCCGTCAGTAGGGGAAACACTTTTCTGTCTGCAAAAGAACGTTTCCGTGTACAGGTCTGTTTCAAAAATGCCATAACACATCCAGATGAAGATCGGCTGCTGGCCGAGCTGTTGACTGTTCATCACTTCCTGGCTGACACCTCTATTTTATGGCATATGGAGCAAAAAACTTATGCATGCACCACGACATGGGCCACCACGTCCACATGGCTGCCAGAGATATATCAGCGTCATGCCAGCACGCCCAATGTGGTAAAGATTATCAAATTTATGCACGCCCGGTTTCCAGGCCTTAAAACGGTTGCAGAAACAAATGAGCAGGGTTACGAACAGGCGCTTACCAGTGTGGATTTTGAAATTCCTTACTGGCCGGTGCTGCCGAAATTCGAATCTGATATAGGAACGATACAGGTAACGATTGCCGGGATGATCCGTTACACAGAAACGATGAGCAATAAAGATTGTAAAACCCCTCTCGACTTAATGATAAAAAGTTTTAAGTCAGGGTTGATCCCGATAGAGAAAATGCCGTTGAGTAAGACTGAAAGGCTTATGCCTCTGAATATCAACACCGCTGGTAAGATATTTACGCACGCAACATGGCCGAGATGTCGTTACATTTTCGTACCGGATGAGGCGGGAATAATGAAACTGGTTAACGTGGTCAAATTAAGATTAAAACCTCTGGAGGAAAAATGACTTACGCGATTTTCTTGTTAGTATCTGCTGTTTGTGCATTCGGATTAAATTATCTGACAAACAAAATCTGTTCCGGTACGGGTATGATTAACCAGAGTGGAGGCTCTAATGTACACGCCTTACGGTGTATCACATCGTTCCTCCTTCTCCTTGTCTCACTCTGGCTTCCTGTCAAACCTGCCGTGATCAATCTGGCAGTAGAGTTTGCTGCACTGGTGAATTTTATTGCATCTGTCACTCTCTATACCGTTGCAAATTTCCGGGCAAAACGGAGATTAAAAAAACAAAGAAAAGAAGAAAAAGCTGCTCAAAAAGGATAATCCATGATATCGCCTCTCATTTTCATTCGTGAGACGCACCAGAACTGATTCAGGCACAGGGTAACGTATTTTCAGGTTTCCTGGCTGCCTTCACAATTATTCCGAACAGGGAGCAATGTCAGCCGTTTCTAAATATCATCCGGAGTTTTCATGAATAATAAAAGAACGATTACCACTCGAGAGCAGATTAAAATTAATGGGGAAATTCGTGAGAGAACAGCAACCCATATTGTTACTGGTGCTCATGGGTACGAAACCCTTTGCATAAGTGGTTATATTGTCGAACATAACGAGATGGGTGAGGTTATCCATAACAGCGAAAAATTAGCGGAAGATTTGTTACCTGTTACCTGCCCGACATGCAGGGTCATTTGGTATCACACCCATGAATTTACACTCGATGATTTTGACAGTCTTTCAGGAAAAGGGGATTTTGTTGTGACAGATTTGAAAGAACTGAATATCTGAAAAGTTCATAAGTGACCAGCGCTCAGAAACATGTTGCTAAGTGCTGGCGTTTCTCTCAGTAAAATCTATATGTCGTCCAGATGATTACGCATAAAGCTTACCATGGCTTTTTCACTGGCAAGATATCCACGGATATAACGGAAGACCATCTTTGGATCAGACCAGTTCCCCATCTCGGTAATCTTTTCCAGGGAGTACCCGGCCTTAAACAGCTCTATGGCTCCCCCCACACGCACACTGTGTCCTGTCCATGTCCGGTACCTCCCGGACTGTCGGTTACTGTCGCCGACCTTCCCGGCAATCCCCCAGAGGCGTGCAAATGCCTGGTTCAGTGAATTAGAGGACAGCATACCAACATCTTCCCGTGATACCTTTGATTCATTCTGTAGCTGCGTCAGTAACCCCTCACTGAATCCTGCTTTGACCAGCATCCTGTCTATGGATTTTCCCCGTGATAGCTTACTGCTGGTGGACGGGAAATATCGGTTTGTATGGATGTTTACAGGCTGAAAAAGAAAACGGTGCCCGAAGGTTTCGGTATCGGTGTATTCCACCGTCTCAATCAACCGTCTGACATGCTGACTGCATTGTGGTGAGAGCTGAAATGTCAGGTTACTTGAAAGGCTTGTCTTGGTCCGCATGACGTCCAGAAGGTAACAGGACGTGTCATTTTGCCATTTTAGGTCGCCGGTTTTAATCCTTCGAATTTCCACGTTACGCAGCAGGGTTTCAAACCCAACCCATATCATTGCAAGGTCCCGTATGTCTCTCAGGTCGTCGCTTTTATGCAGCGACCGGCGAAGAATATTGAGATCGGATATAAGAAATGGAAGGGCCTGACCGGTGACGATTTTTTTCTCATTCTCCCCCGCCCGCCATACCTGAACCAGTGCTTTTATCAGAACGTTGCGGAAGTCTGGAAAACCCAGGCTGCAGTTAACGCTTGAAAGGCATGCAATAAAATGAGAGATAGTCGCCATTTTAACGGATCCATTCAGCCCATTAATATAGCGCTCGACATCAACCGCTGTGACGGGGAAGGGGGTCAGACCGTGCCTGGCGCACCATGCAGACCAGACACTCGTGACCCTTAACTGACTTCTGGCCGTATTGTACCGGCGAAACCGCAAGAGCTTGAGTGCATCCAGAGCACTCATGTCATCGGTTCGTGAGATAGCAACCAGTTTGGTTTTATCTGTCATGGGAAGATCTCATGTCTTTTCACTGATACTGTTTTTATAACCAGTATAATAACATTGTTTTTTTTCAAATCCAGGCAGAACGTGAATTAATCAAATTGCTTCTCTTGCCTGTGCGTGGAACTTCGTTTACTGTTTTCGAAAATAGACAGTGTTTTTGAACATGCCCCGGAGCGTCGTTGTTGAAAAGCCCAAATGCGCACAGTAGCCTGAGAGAAGCCTATCTCCTGAAGTTCAGAAAGTGCAGTACGACTGAAACCCTTGACAGAGTGTTTGAGCGTATCCTGGATAAATTAAATGATGAAGGTGGGGATATAAATAAGATAACCAGCCTGAACGGAGCTTATGATCACCGCAGGGCTGAGATCTACATGAAAAAAAACTATGACAAAATACCTGCTTCCGTGTGGCATCTCATCCCCGATGAGATATGAATAATGTAAATTAGACGCTGTTATTCCAGGTTTGATAAAAACGGATGATGTAGAATTCCTTTATTCGTTTTTAACGAGGAATATTCATGCGACGTAATTCACAAAAATGGATACCATTTGGATTCGATACGGTTTCAAATAAAATTGTTGATATCGCCAGCGTTGAGAATGGCCTTTCGTGCAACTGTGTCTGTCTCATTTGTGGAACATCCTTGATTGCAAAACAAGGTAAAAACCAAAAATGGCATTTTAGCCACAGCACAGAAGTAAAAGGGGTTTTTAGTGAGCTCACTCTACAACATATAAAAAAATACATAAAGGTTAAAATACAGGAAAAAAAATACCTTGCTCTTCCACATCTTCTGCAAGGTAAGGAGAAAGGGATCGTTACCCTTAAAAATCTCGCTGGTGGTGGGATTGTTTGTGGCCTTAATGCTGACCTCATAGGGTTATGTAACGATACGACAATCGGGATATTCGTTAATGATACGTCGGAGGATATCCAGCCAAATCCAGACCTTTTAGCTCAAACAGGCCAGCTGGCGCTGGTGGAGATCGATGCCGTTCGGATAGAAAGTTTAATCACTCCATATCGTGAGAACGGGGAAGGCATAAAGATGATGGATGCGATAGAAAAGCTACTTTTCACCTCAGATGAAGCCAAGCGGTGGATCTACCATCCCTTAATGCAGACAGCACCACCACATACTTTACATCAGTACAAACGCCACCTGAATGCCAGCGGCAACCAGCTGCTTTCTATGATTCCGGTAGATCTACCCATGAATATGAATTCGTTGCCTCTGGCACCTGCACAGCAATGGCAACATTTACGATGGACAATAGAAATACTCGCTAAACTTACCCGGGCGGATATACCTTCAGGGAGTAGCGTTTTTGATGAACTGGTATCCTATGCACCGAGGATGCTGGATTCCTGGGAATCTATAAACGTACCCGCGTATGAACGTTGGTACGATTATTACATCAGTAAAAGGGGAGAGGGAGGACTGAATGAGGCGGAGCAGGAATACATTAGCTTCATAGTTAAAATCGCGAACTGGAACGTGTCTATACATAACTTACCAGAGTTTGATCGCGAGAGAGCTTTCCATGATTGGTTTCTCACTCATGATCCCAATAAGTGATCTTCTCAATCTGCGTCAGGTATCTTTTCCTAAGCCGAGGATGTAGACAGTAAAGCAGTTTCTCCGCAGTAGGTTTTCCACAGGATAGATCCAATAACTGATCCATAAAGGATCCAGAGAGTACCAAAAAGATCCCGGATCGCTGGAGGCCCTGTGCCGCTTGGCTTGGAAGGTGATCGGTGTCTATTGTATGCTACGAAATGTCTACTGTAATCTACAAACAGTCTACTGAATGCTATATATTGTCTATTGTGCGCTATAAAAGTGTCTACTGTATGCTATATTTTTGATGGTTATTCAAAACTTAGGGTTTGAGGGAAATGTCTAACAAAATCAATGAGTCATACCTAAATGTAGAAGAAATAAATCAGACTACTGGTGAAGTTATCACACTTTCTTCCACATCGGAGACCAGTGTACAGACAGTTCCTCTGATGCGTTTGGGGGTCTTTGTACCAACATTAAAATCGACGAACAAAGCGATCGCTAAGAAAAGCAATGTCGGATCAAACATCAACGCGTCAGACGATCTTAGGCATCTGGAGTTAGCCAAATCCGAAGGGTTTGAAAGGATTACCATTTCAGGTCCAAGGCTAGACATGGATACGGATTTCAAGGTTTGGACAGGAATCATATCGGTACTGACCGATAATGAACTCGAGTCTAACGAGGATGGGACTATCTCGATCCGATTTACTGAGTTTGCTATGCGATGTGGTTTTTCTCGTGGACGTCTGAAGGCTGAATTTCGTGAAAAAATCAAAGATTCGCTCAGGAAACTGATGTCTAATGTTGTTGAATTCTCCAAGGACAGAGGCACAAACATTGAAGTCACTAAATTTGTTCAGCTCATTGGTGAGTCAACCGTGGACATTGGTAATGACAAAGTTATCCTCACTCCGTCGAAAACGCTTAAGGATCTGTATGTTGGTGAATACAAGATCCTGCTTAAGCTGAGAGCCCTTAAAGCCCTTGCAAGGAAAGAGTCAGCCCAGGCCCTTTATACGTTCATTGAGGCTCTGCCACCTAATCCGATCCCTGTCAGCATTGAGAGGTTCAGGAAGCGTTTATCCCTCACTTCCAGACCTGCTCTTCAGAATTCAACGGTAAGAAAAGCACTTAAGCAACTGGAGGACATTGGATACCTTGAATACCAGGAGCTTAAGGAAGGCAACAAGATAGCGTTTCAAATCATCAAGAGAAATCCCTCCCTGAAGTAGAAAGTCCACCGACAATCGCTCTGAGGGGGCTTACGGGCCCTCTTCAGTAGAACCCGGGGATTGTTCTCTACAAAGTGCTATCGGATTGTACGTTAAAAACACCAAAAGTAACGCTGACATGTCGTAACCCCTTCCAACTTCAGTGAAAGTTTTTGAAAACGTAGTGGCTCAGCTGAAACTGCCGATGAATTTCACATCAGGTTCCTAAGAAGGAAAGTAACTTTTCTTTTTTGCCATGATGCAAGAGCTTGTCTTCTGTTGCCTGTTTTGTAAATTCGTCTGGTAGATAGTCTACTGCACGCGACATGCGAACCTCGATTAGCCCTACGGAATACAAATGTCTACTGTATGCGATATCTGAATGCTGTTGGTAAAAGCAGGTGGCCGTTAAAGACAGATGTCTATTGTACGCTACAAGTATCTCAATCTGGGGTGTGCTGCAGGGTGACGATCTACTGTATGCGGCACCCGGTTGAATGTTCGATCAGGTCCGCATTTATCGGTGGTGTATTTCATTTGTCTACTGTGTGCGGCCATTCACGCTATAGGGTATGAGCTGGTGGATAATGGCCTATCGTATTTCAATACTGCCATGGCTTCAGAACAGGGGCGTTTTAATGATTGCGATCGCATATTGTCTACAGTATGCGACATGCGTCACAACCGGACACCGGTATACGTTTGCTGTTCTACAAGGACGATGAGAGGAGTTCTGACGTAGACCCGGATTATAGCGGCATGCATAACTACACCACGTATGAAGAACATGTGCGCTATGTAGAACTACCGCAGCATGAGCATGAAAATCATCATCACGATAAGGAGGGCACGGCAAGTGATGTTCTGGAACCAAAAAAAGAAAGAGAAAGCAGCAACCGGCAATGAAAAAAAGCGCTTCGATCACCTGCTTTCGGTGGCCGAGAAATTACCTGTCATGACGCTGCCCGATCTCATTCGCGCTATCGTGCGACCAGTACAGAGTGATTTCTTGCTGGCGGTAGCCGAGGAAGGAACAGATGCCCGACCAAATATGACCCCTGAAAAGTTCTTCTTTGAAGAGCTTATCCATGTGAAATCGTATGAAAAGATGAAAGAACATGAGATGGACGGCGCTGATTACCCGTTGTCACTGGCAAGTGATATGGTGCTGCCGTGGCCTTGGAGCCTACAACGCTTTATCAATAACGTTTCACGTATTGGAAGCTATAAGGGGAAGCCGTGGAAGCAGGATAATAGCAATCATTATGTTGAGCTATGGTTGCCCTGGCGTATTGGCTTTGTGGGTGGCGGAAATCATTCAATAACGGCTGGCATTCTGGCCGGAGAAGGGACGCTAATCCCTGAGCACGTTTACGATATGTCCTGGCTGTTTGAGCTGGTCCGAACGGACGGTAATCACTGGTTTGTTGACGATCATAAGGTCGAAGCGGTTAAGTCGGGGCGTTCAGCTGCGGTGTTTGAGATAGGGCGGCTATTAGTGGAAGGAGCTTAAGAATTTTGCTCGAACTGCTTGCTGAAGACGTTTACGTCACGATGATCCCTGTTAAGCCTGTGGCTAAGGATCTATGTCTACTGTATGCGACAATCACCGCATATCGGTTATGCCCAAATAGGGGAAGGTCTATTGTATGCGATATCGGGCTATGGCTGATCAG